>Ga0182745_1004327_pt1 | contig 11841 bp, 8 predicted proteins | sample eDN3rd30CKraftBY_FD_128523 | JGI IMG/M metagenome (GOLD analysis project Ga0182745, IMG submission 128523) | Enriched backyard soil microbial communities from Emeryville, California, USA - eDNA 3rd pass 30_C Kraft BY (version 2) (version 2) | ecosystem: Environmental > Terrestrial > Soil >... | reverse complement strand
GAAACTCGCTGCTGACTCAGAGGCGTTCGCCGAGCCGCACGCCGGCGCGCAGGAACTTGCGCGGATCGAGGGCTTCGCCGTCGAGGCGGGTTTCGTAATGCAGATGTGGGCCGGTCGAGCGTCCCGTCGAGCCGACGCGCCCGACGAACTGTCCGGGCTGGACGCGCTGTCCGTCGCGCACGAGCACTTCGGAGAGATGCGCATAGCGCGTCGTCAGGCCGTTGCCGTGGTCGATCTCGACCATGCGTCCATAGCCGCCGTGCCAACTGGCAATCGTCACCGTTCCGGCCCCGGTGGCGCGGACGCGCTCGCCGGTCGGTGCGCGGAAGTCGAGGCCGCTATGCATCGCCGGTGCGCGAAGGAACGGGTCAAGCCGCACGCCGAATCCCGATGAGGTTTCGAAATCCGAATCCATCGGGCGGCGCACGGGCACATTCAGCAGTGCGCGGTTCAGGCGTTCGAAATGGGTGCGCGCCATGGCGATCCGGCTCAATTGCCGCTCGAACGGGGCTGCATCCTGCTTGCCGCGAACAGGAATGAACGGGCCGCCGACGGCGTCGCGCGCCGCGGAGGCGGGCAGCTTGCCTGCATCGATGCCGAGGTCGGCAAGAACGCTGCGCATGCGCTTGGCCTTGGCGTCGTAGCGGTCTTCCATCGCAAGCAGGAACGCGCTCTGGCGCGCCTCGACGCGATCAAGAGATCCTTCGATGCTGGCGAGCCGTGCCCCGATGCCGGTCTGCCGTCCCTGCGCCAGCTTCGAGCGGGCGGACACTGCGCGCGATTCGAGGCTCGAATGCCGGTCGGGCGAGGGGCCGACGATGATCGTGTCGCTGATGGGCGAGGGCTTGGCCGCCGGGGTAGCCATTCCGGCGCGCCCGCCCGAACGCGGGATCGAGCCGGTGGGAAGGGCGTCCGGGATTTCGCTGAGCGTCGTCGTGCGCGATTCGAGCGTGCCCTGACGCCGCGCGAGATTCTCGATCCGCTGCTCGACCTGCTCCTGATCCAGCAACTGCCGGCTGGTGAGCCGGTCGACCTGCGCCCGCAATTCGGCGATCCGGTCCTCATAGGCGTATTGCATCTCCGCCTGCCGCGTTATCAGCCGCGTCAGGAGGTCGTCGCGGAACGCGAAATAGCTGGCGGTGCCCGCCGACCAGACGGCCATGGTCCCGAGGATCGCCGCCGCGCTCCAGAACGCGAGCGGACCGAACCGCCATTGCCGGCCGCCATGAACGATCGCGTAGCCGCGCCGTTCCGGGGATGCCTCGCCGTGGCTGCGCCGCCCGAAGGAGTCGCGATGCCTGTCTCCCTCATGGGAAGCGTGGGCCGAATGGTGATGATGCGAACGCGTTCGGGTGGACATCGACGCTCCAGCGCAGGGCTTTCCACCCAGGCGAGAAAACAACACACGTCGATTTCAGCCACCCGTGGTTAATAATCCTCAAATTCTCCGCGAATTACTCACGCTTTGTTTGCCGTGAGGCGCGCTTCGGAGAGGATGGACGGCGTGAGGCCGCGCCCGGCCGCTCTTGGGAGCCGGAAGCGCGCCAATCGCAGCGAGGTAGAGCGCGTCCGATGTTTATCGCTGGTCGCGTGACTGGGAAGCGCATTTCCAGTGGCCAACCGTCATTGCGAGCCAACGGGTCCGCGCTTCGCGCGGTCCGATGACAGGCTCCGCGAAGCAATCCAGCCCTGCAAAAAGAACCGGATTGCTTCGTCGCGGTGCTCCTCGCAATGACAGCCGCTAGGCCGTGATCCGCTTAGGTTGAAACATTCGATAATCGAAAAGCTCAGTGCTTCGACTGGCCGTCGAACAGGCGGTCGAGCACTTCGCCTTCGAGACGCGCGAGTTCCGGCGATCCGCGCCGGCGCGGGCGCGGCAGCGGCACGGCAAGGTCGAGCGTGATCGCGCCTTCCTCGATCAGCACCAGCCGGTCGGCGAGCGCGAGCGCCTCGCCGACATCATGGGTGACGAGAATCGCGGTAAATCGCTGCTGCAGCCAGATGCGCTCCAGCAGGTTCTGCATCTCGATGCGGGTGAGGGCGTCGAGCGCACCCAAGGGCTCGTCGAGCGCCATCAGTTGCGGACGGCTGGCGAGAGCGCGGGCGAGCGCGACCCGCTGGCGCTGGCCGCCCGAGAGTATCGACGGCCATTCACCCTGCCGGTCTTCGAGACCGACTTCGGCCAGCATCGCCAGTGCACGCTCGCGCCGTTCGGCGCGCGAGTCGGTGTCGAGCAGGCCGACCTCGACGTTCTCGACCACCCGCGCCCAGGGCAGCAGCCGTGGTTCCTGGAACATGATGCGGGTCGCCGAGCGGCCGGCATTGCCGTCGCCCAGCGCGATCGTCCCCGCCGTCGGGGTCTCGAGCCCCGCCAGCAGCCGCAGCAGCGTGCTTTTCCCGCAGCCGCTTTTGCCGATCACGGCCAGGAACTGCCCGGCCGGAACACGCAGGTCTATGCCGTGCAGCACCTGCTTCTGGCCGAACGACTTTGCGAGCCCCTTGATGACGAGATCGGTGCCGGTGCTGCCGGTGCGCTCGACGACCGGCGGGGCCAGATCCTCGTCCGCGCCGCCGCGGCCGAAGAAGAAGTCGAGCGGATCGAGCCGCGTTGCGTATTCGCTGGCGTGCATGGTGTCTGCCTCAATGTGTCTGGAAGGCGGGGTGCCATTGCAGGGACAGGCGTTCGAGCAGGCGCGCTATCGCGTCGGCCATCTTGCCGAGCAGCGCGTAGATGATGATCGCCAGCACGACGACATCGACCAGCAGGAACTCGCGCGCCTGCATCGCCATGTAGCCGAGGCCGGATGATGCCGAGATGGTTTCGGCGACGATCAGCGTCAGCCACATGATGCCGAGCGCGTAGCGCAGGCCGACGAAGATCGAGGGCAGGGCGCCCGGCAGGATCACGCGCCAGAACAGGGTAATCGGCGACATACCGTAGATGCGGCCCATCTCGATGAGATGCGGGTCGACGGTGCGGATGCCATGCAGCGTGTTGATGTAGATCGGGAAGAACACGCCGAGCGCGACAAGGAACAGCTTGGCTTCCTCGTCGATCCCGAACCACAGGATCACCAGCGGGATGAGCGCGAGATGCGGGATGTTGCGGATCATCTGCAACGTCGTGTCGGTGAGCCGCTGGCTCAGGGCCGACAGGCCATTGGCGAGACCGAGCGCAAAGCCGATGCCGCCGCCGATCGCGAAGCCGGTGAAGGCCCGCAGCGAACTGACCCAGATGTTCTCCGGCAGTTGCCCGGTGAGCATCAGCCGCCAGCCCGCCTCGAGAACGGCGGAAGGGGCCGGCAGCACGCTCGGTGCGATCTGGCCGGTGCGCGCCAGAAGCTCCCAAAGGGGGATGAGCAGGATGGGCACCGCCCATCCGATGGCGTTGCCGCGGGTGAGACGGGCGAGCGTCATGACACCGCCTGCAGCAGCCGCGAGCCGCCATGCGCGCCGACGGCGAACTCGTTGGCGACCACGCCGCGGACCGAACCGCGGTCGCGGTCGATGCCAAGTTCGGGGAACAGCAGCTCGGCGACCCGGTAGGCTTCCTCAAGGTGCGGGTAGCCGGAGCCGATGATCGTATCGATCCCGATGCTCTGATATTCGCGCAGGCGCGTCGCAATCGTCTGCGGATCGCCGACCAGCGCGGTGCCGGCCCCGGCACGCACGAGCCCGACGCCGGCCCACAGGTTGGGCGCCACTTCAAGCCGGTCGCGCCTGCCGCCGTGCAGTTCGGCCATAAGCCGCTGGCCGACGGAATCCATCTCCTCGCGGAAGCGGGCCTGCGCCCGTGCGATCTGTGCATCGGAGACGCGGCTGATGAGGCGGTCGGCGGCGGCCCATGCCTCGCCGTCCGTTTCGCGCACGATGAAGTGGATGCGCAGGCCGAAGCGCAGCGTGCGCCCGCGCGCCGCTGCGCGCTTGCGCGCTGCCGTGATTTTTTCCGCAAGCAGCGCGGGCGGTTCGCCCCAGCTCAGGTAGAGGTCGACCTGCTCGGTCGCGAGGTCGATGCCGGCATCGGAGGAGCCTCCGAAATACAGCGGAGGGTGGGGCGTCTGCACGGGCGGAAAGTCGAGCCGTGCGCCTTTGACATTGTAGAACTTGCCCTCGAAATCGACCGTCTCGCCGGCGACCATCCGACGCCAGATCTGAAGGAACTCGCTGGCCTGTGTGTAGCGCGCATCGTGATCGAGAAAGATGCCGTCACCGGCCAGTTCGGTCGGGTTGCCGCCCACCACGACATTGAGGAGCAGCCGCCCGTTGCTGACGCGGTCGAGCGCCGCGGTCTGGCGCGCGGCGAAGCTCGGCGACACCACGCCGGGCCGCAGCGCGACCAGAAACTTCAGGCGCTCCGTGATTGTCGAAAGCGCGGTGGCGGTGATCCAGGATTCTTCGCAGCTCTGCCCGGTCGGGAGCAGCACGCCGCGGAAGCCGAGCGTGTCCACCGCGGTCGCGATCTGCCTGAAGTAGCGGAAATCGGCCGGCCGCTGCTGCGTCTCCGATCCGAGATACGAGCCGTCGCCGTGGGTCGGTATGAACCAGAAGAAGTTGAGAGGCTGGGGGAGAGGTTTGCCGAGCGATGCGTCCGTCATAACGTGTCTCCGTCTCTGAGGGCTTGCCGTTCGATGCTCCGAGGTCAGCTCTGCGGTTCGATCCAGACCGCCTGGCGCACCACGATCGGCTTCGGGATCAGGCCGAGCTTCTGGTAGCGGTCGGCGATCTGCTGCTGCGCTTCGACGATCTCCGGCGTCACCTTGCCGAACGGGAACGTGGCGCGATTGGCCGCGAGCGTCTGCGCTTCGATGTTGACGCCGGTGACTTGCGCGAGCGCCTTCGCCACCGCGTCGCGGTTGGCGTCGGCCCAGTTGGCGGCTTCGGCGAGACCGTCGAGCGCGTCGCGCAGGATCGCGGGATGCCTGGTCGCGAAGTTCCGGTTGGCGATGTAGAAGGAATAGGTCTTGGCGACTTCCGACGCGTTCACGAGGATGCGCGCTTTGTGCGCCTGCTCGGCGATGGCGAGGAACGGGTCCCAGACCGCCCAGGCGTCGATGCTGTTGCGCGCGAAGGCCGCGCCGGCGTCCGCCGGGCTCAGATAGGTCGGCGTGATGTCGCTATAGGTGAGCCCGGCCTTCTCGAGCGTCGCGATGACGACGTTGTGCGCGCTCGACCCGCGCGTGAACCCGATCCGCTTGCCCTTGAGGTCGGCGAGCGTCTTGATCGGCGAGTCCGCCTTGACGGCGATTCCCTGCCCGTTGTTGATCGGCCCGCCCGCGACATAGACGATCGCCGCACCGGCGGCCTGCGCGAAGATCGGCGGCGAATCGCCGACCGCGCCGATGTCGATCGAGCCGACATTCATCGCCTCCATCAGGGGCGGGCCGGCGGTGAACTCGACCCACTTCACCGAAATGTCGCGCTTGGCGAGACGCCGCTCCAGGATGCCCTGCTGTCTGGCGATCACGAGAACGCCGGTCTTCTGGAAGCCGACCCTGAACTCCTTCACCTCCTGCGCCGCCGCGATGCCGGGAGGCAGGAGCAGAGCCGCCGCTGCGCCGAGCAGGCTTCGCCGGTCGATCATTGGTCGATGGATCATGGATGGTCTCCGGAAGTGCGAATTTAATTCTCGACTATCCTGATCGACTTTATCGAGATGTCAATGTGTCTTGGCCGAAGTCGACGTAGATTAGAAAATAATTCCTATTTTGGAGCGCATTTTGGATGCGTTTAGCCAAGATTGGACCAAAACAGCCGATATTGTTTCACGCTCGTTTCCGGGGGGCGGGAAGCGAGCGTTTTCAGCGGGTTGACGTCGGAAGTTCGCGCGAGTTTTGACCGATGTTCGGGGCCGGCGGCGCTTGTGGAAAAATGAGCTCGACGGCTAAGCCCCGAGCGCCTTCACGGCCGCCAGGACATCCTCGGCATGGCCGTCGACCTTGACCTTGGGCCAGACCGCGGCGACGCGACCGTCCGGTCCGATCAGGTAGGTGACCCGGGCGATGCCCATGAACTTGCGCCCGTACATCGACTTCTCGACCCACACGCCATAGGCGTTCAGCATCGACAGGCTCTCGTCAGAGGCGAGCGTGACGCTCAGTCCATGCTTGCGCTTGAACGCATCGAGTTTCTTCACCGGGTCCGCCGACACGCCGAGCACGGCCGCGCCGGCCTTCTCGAATCGGGTGCCGTGTTCGGAGAAATCCAGCGCCTCGCGGGTGCAGCCTGTCGTGTCCGCCCTCGGATAAAAATAGAGCACGAGGGGACGGCCGCGGAAATCTTCCAGCGAAACGCTTCCTCCACCGTTGCGCGGCAGCGTGAATGCTGGCGCAGTGTCGCCGATCGCCAGTTGAGCAGACAAAATGCCTTCCTTTCGACGCGTTCTGAGGGCCTAACTATCCGGATACACGACAACAATCGTTGGCGCGACCGGCCAAGTCGTGTCAAATCGCTTAAGGCAGGGACCGCCGGCCGAGGCCGGAGTTGCGAGTAGGGGATGCCTGAAAGGGCATGACGACCATCAGGCCCGGAACAGCCTTGGAGCATTTGCGTGATCTCGGGCGCGGCCTCACTTTGCAGGCGCGCGCGGTGGTCGCGCGCGGCGAGGGGCTGCTTCGTGGTGCGCGTAAGTCCGGCCCTCGAAAACCAACACCGCGATGGCGGAGCCTTGGCAGGCTGTCCGCAGTACTCACCGTCATTGTAGCGCTGATCGCGTTGACCTGCGGGCTTGCCTGGTGGCGGCTCGGCAATGGTCCGCTCGCGCTCGACGTCGCAACACCGTGGCTGACGGCAGCGCTTGAGGAGAAGCTCGGCAACGGCCATCAGGTCCAGGTCGGCGGCACCATTCTCGAGCGGGGCGAAGACGGCCGCACGGCGGTCCGGCTGCAGGACATCGTGGTCCGCGATGCCGATGGCGGGGTCGTTGCGAGGGCGCCAAAGGCCGAGATCGGTATCGGCGCGGCGGGCCTGCTGACAGGCAACATCCGGGCAGAGCGGCTGAAGCTCATTGGCGCCGAAATGTCGGTGCGGATCGACCGCGCCGGGCGCGTGGCGGTGTTCGCCGCGCCGGGCGAGGAAAGGCCGCTGACCAGCATCGCGCCGGCGGAGGAACCCTCTGCAGCGGAGCGGGATATTGCCCAGGGCGTGGCCGCTGCGGCGGGCGGCAGCCCTGCGCCGGGGCTGATGACCGCCTTCATGGCCTGGCTCAGGAGCCTCGACGCCGCGGGGCTCGACGGCCGAGACCTGTCCGAGATCGGCCTGCAGAACGGCACCCTCGCCGTCGACGATGTCCGCAGCGGGCGGCGGCTCACCTTCAACAACATTCATCTGAATGTTGCGCGCCTGCCGGAAGGCGGCGCCGCGGTCGCCGTCGCCTCCACCGGCACCGATGGGCCGTGGCGATTCAGTGCGACGGTCAGGCCGATGCCGGACGGCAGCCGCACCGTGGAAGCCGTCGTGCAGGACGTGTCCCCGAAGGACATCATGCTCGCGATGCGCATGACCAATGCGGACTTCCAGGCCGACGTGCCGATCTCCGCGATGCTGCAGGCCGAGATCGGGAAAGACGGCCGGCTGCAAATGATGCGCGGGCGTATGCTCGCGGGTGCCGGCCGGATCGGCGACATTGCCGATCCCAATGCCAGCATCCTGATCGACGAATTCAAGGCCGAATTGCGCTGGGATCCGGCGCAACGAACGTTACAGGTGCCGCTGGAGATCTATGCCGGGGCGAACCGCTTCACGCTTCTCGGCCAGTTGCAGGCGCTCGATCCCGCGGGACAGAACTGGTCGTTCGCCATTCCGCAGGGGGTGCTGGTCCTGGCGTCGCTCGACCGCCACAAGGAACAGCCGTTGATTCTCGACCGGATCAACGTCCGTGGGCGTCTCGACATGAGCGCACGCCGGCTCGACATCGAGCAGTTGGATATGCACGGCAACGGCGCGGGTCTGGTCGCCTCCGGCACGATCGACGGCGCCGGCGATTCGCCGCAGCTCATGCTTGGCCTCGCGGCGACGAGGATGGGCGCGACGGCCTTTCAGCGGCTGTGGCCGGCAGTTGTCGCCCCGGAACTGCGGGAGTGGGTGCAGCGCTACGTCGATGAGGGCACCCTGGAAAGACTGGTCGTTGCGACCAACCTGCCTTTGTCCGCGATGAAGCGCGACTCGCCGCCGCTGTCGAAGGAGGCGCTGTCTGTCGAACTGGTCGCGAAGGACGTGACGGTAAGGCCGATCGAGGGCCTGCCGCCGATTCGCGGCGCCGACATCGCAGCGACCGTTACCGGGCGTGATGCGAAGGTGGCCGTGGAGAACGGCTCCGTCACGCTTGCCTCCGGCCGCAAATTGCAGCTTTCGGCGGGCATGTTCGAGGTGCTCGACATGGCCGCGAAGCCGATGGGCACCCGGACGACGTTCCGCATCGATGGAGGGGCGGACGCCGTTGCCGAACTCCTCGACGCAGCGCCGCTGCGCGGCGCCTCTACCACCGTCCCAGCGGATTTCTCGTCGGCCCGCGGCAATGTCTCGGCGCGCATCGCCGTCGCGCTGCCGCTGATCAAGGACATTCAGCAGTCCGACGTCAGCTATGCCGTGGAAGGCGAGATAGCGAACTTCTCTGCCGACAAGGTGCTTGCGGGCCAGAAGGCGGAAGCCGCCTCGCTCCGCGTCAACGCCACGCAGAATGCGGTGCATATCCGCGGGGACATCCGGATCGCGGGCGCGCCGGCCAACCTCGACTATCGGATTCCTGCGGGCGCGAGCGAGGGCGAAATTCGCCTGCAGGCTACGCTTGACGAGGCAGCGCGGACCCGCCTCGGGCTCGACTTCGGCGGCGCGCTTTCGGGGCCGGTCGCCGTGAAACTGAGCGGCCGCAAGAGCGTGAAGGCCGGCGGCGCCAGCGGCCTGGAGGGCCGCTTTCAGGTGGAAGCGGACCTGACGCAGGCCCGCCTCGACGAATTGATGCCGGGATGGATCAAGGCCGCCGGAAGGCCGGCGCGGCTGTCGTTCACCCTTATCGAGCACGGCGGCACGAAGCGTCTCGAGGATTTCGTCCTGGAAGGGTCGGGCGCGACCGCGCGCGGGACGATCGAACTCGACGCGAAAGGCGAATTGGTGTCGGCACACCTTCCGACCTTTGCGATCTCGGACGGGGACAAAGCCTCGCTGCGTGCCGAACGGGGCAATGATGGCGTCATGCGCATCACGCTGCGCGGTGACGTCTATGACGGCCGCGGTCTCATCAAGGGAACGGTGGCCGGTCAGCGTGGCGACCAGCGCGGGCACCGCGCGCCCGACCTCGACATCGAGATCAAGCTCGGCGCCATGACCGGATTTCATGGGGAAGCTCTGCGTAGCGTCGATTTGCGCCTGACGCGCCGTGCCGGCCAGATACGCGTGTTCTCGATGAACGGGCGGCTCGGGCGTGACGCGCGCATCAAGGGCGATCTGCGGACCCGCGGCGCCGGAAGACAGGTCCTCTATCTCGAGAGCAATGATGCGGGCGCGCTGTTCCGCTTCATGGACATCTATCCCCGCATTATCGGCGGCACCGTATCCGTGGCCATGGACCCCCCGGTGCTCAACGAGGCGCCGCGCGAGGGTCTGCTCAACATCCGCGATTTCGAAGTGCGCGGCGAGCCGGCGCTGGACCGGGTCGCGAGCAGTGGTGGGCAGCCGGGCGATCCGAGTGCCGGTCGCGGTTCGCAGGTCGGCCGCAGCGGCGTTGCATTCTCGCGCCTTCGCGCCGAGTTCACGCGCTCGCCGGGCCGCTTCTCTATCCGCGAGGGCGTCGTCTGGGGACCGGCGATCGGTGCGACCGTGGACGGTTCGATCGACTATGCGCGCGACGAAGTGCGCATGCGCGGGACGTTCGTGCCGGCCTACGGGCTCAACAACATGTTCAGCCGGCTGCCGGTGCTGGGGCTGTTCCTCGGTGGCAACGAGAACGAGGGATTGCTCGGCGTGACCTTCCAGGTGGTTGGCTCGCCCAAGGCTCCGGTGCTGCAGGTCAATATGATGTCCGCCGTCGCGCCCGGCATCCTGCGCAAGCTGTTCGAGTTCCGCGGCACCGGCGGACAGACCGGACAGATCCCCGACCCGATACGGGAACGGTGATCCCAACTTTTCAAGCTGTCACACGCAGTGACGCTGATGCGTCATTCCGGGGCGCGCGCGTGAGCATGCGAGCCCCAAGGCCGTGCAGGCGGAGCCCAGCCTAGACAGGCTTCACCAGCGCATGCCGCTTGCGCCCATGCGACAGCTTGATCACGCCTTCGGGCGTCAGATCCTCGCGAGTGACGAGCCGTCGGTCGTCGGTGACGCGCGCATCGTTGATGGCTACTGCGTTATTGGCGATCGCACGGCGCGCTTCGCTGTTGGACGCAGCAAGCTCAGCGATCACCAATAACTTCTGGATCCCCACGCCTTGCTCTATCTCGCCTGCTGCCACTGGAAACGTGGGCAGCGTCTCGGCGATCTCGCCCTGCTCGAAGGTACGGCGCGCCGTTTCGCCAGCTTCGAGCGCCGCCTCGCGGCCATGCACGAGCGCCGTCGCCTCAGTCGCGAGAACCTTCTTGGCTTCGTTGATCTCCTGGCCCTGCAACTGCTCCAGCCGCGCGACCTCGTCCATCGGCAGCAGGGTGAACAGCTTCAGGAAGCGGCTGACATCGCCGTCCTCGGCGTTGCGCCAATACTGCCAGTAGTCGTAGGGGCTCATCATATCGGCATTGAGCCAGATCGAGCCGCCGGCCGCCGTCTTGCCCATCTTGGCGCCGGAGGCGGTGGTGAGCAGCGGCGTGGTGAGCGCGTAAAGCTGCGCCGCGTGCATGCGGCGGCCGAGGTCGATGCCGTTGACGATGTTGCCCCACTGATCGGAGCCGCCCATCTGCAGGGTGCAGCCGTAGCGCCGGTTCAGTTCGACGAAGTCGTAGGCCTGCAGGATCATGTAATTGAAGGCGAGGAACGAGAGTTCCTGGTGCCGCTCGAGCCGGATCTTCACCGAGTCGAAGGTGAGCATCCGGTTGACCGAGAAGTGGCGGCCGACATCGCGCAGGAAGTCGACATAGTTGAGCGAGCCGAGCCACTCGGCATTGTCGACCATGATCGCGTCGCCGCTTCCGTCTCCGAAGCGGAGGAAGCGCGAGAATACGCCCTGGATACTGCGCTTGTTGGCGTCGATCTGCTCGAGGCTGAGGATCGGCCGCTCCTCGTCCTTGCCGGACGGATCGCCGACGCGGGTCGTCCCGCCGCCCATCAGCGTGATCGGCTTGCCGCCGGTCTGCTGCAGCCAGTGCAACATCATGATCGAGAGCAGGTGCCCGACATGGAGCGAGGGGCCGGTGCAGTCATAGCCGACATAGGCGATGACACGGCCCTCATGCGCCGCCTGGTCGAGACCGGATGCGTCCGACACCTGATGGACGAAGCCGCGCTCCGTCATCACCTGCATGAAATCCGACCGGAAATCGCTCATCGCTTGTTCGTTCTCGGGGGCTTGGGAGCGCACACTCGCGGCGGCGCCGGCCGTGGTGTATCACTTCATCAGCGCGATTCAAGGGAGCGCAGGGGGCGCATGGGAGCGCAGCGGGCCATCGGGTTGATGAGCGGAACGTCGCTCGACGGGGTGGATGTCGCCCTGATCGAGACCGACGGGGAGCGGGTCGTGGCCTTCGGGCCGACGGCCTATCAGCCCTATGCGCCCGCCGAACGCGAGATATTGCGGCAGGCGCTCGCCGACGCCGTCGGCATGACCGACCGCACGGCGCGGCCCGGGGTGCTGCGGGACGCGGAGACGCTGGTCACCCGCACCCACGCGGCCGCGGTCGAGGCGTTTCTGGACCGCTACGGTAT
>Ga0182745_1004324_pt1 | contig 11845 bp, 12 predicted proteins | sample eDN3rd30CKraftBY_FD_128523 | JGI IMG/M metagenome (GOLD analysis project Ga0182745, IMG submission 128523) | Enriched backyard soil microbial communities from Emeryville, California, USA - eDNA 3rd pass 30_C Kraft BY (version 2) (version 2) | ecosystem: Environmental > Terrestrial > Soil >... | reverse complement strand
TGCAGCTGCGCCAGGACAATGCCGATTTCCGCCTCACCGACGTTGGTCGTGCGCTTGGCCTGGTGGATGACGACCGCTGGGAAAGCTTCAACCGCAAGCGCGATGCCCTGGCCCTTGAGGACCAGTGGCTGAGCCAGCAGTGGGCGCGGCCCGGGAGCGAGCTGGCGCAGCTGCTCGAACCGCGGCTTGAAAAACCGCTCGGTCACGAATATCGCCTGAGCGAACTGGTGGCGCGCCCCGAGTTGACGCTTGACGATGTTCTGGATGCCTCGGTCCAGTGTGGCCTGCGCAATGAGCTGCCCGAGCCTACAGTGCGCGAGCAACTGGAAATCCGCATCAAGTACCAGGGTTACATCGATCGCCAGCGCGACGAGATCGAAAAGCTCAAGCGCCACGAGCAAACTGCGATTCCAACCAATTTCGATTTCAAGGCCATCACCGGGCTGTCCAACGAGCTCAAGCAGAAACTGTCCGATGCGCGCCCCGACAGCATCGGCCGCGCCTCGCGCATTCCGGGAGTAACGCCCGCCGCCATTTCGCTGCTGCTGGTGCATCTCAAGAAATACCAGGGCCAGCCCGTGCCGGTGTCCGAGGATGCCACAGCCGCATCCGCCGACCTGCGCGCCGCCGGCAATTCGGCGTAGCGGCGCATGCTGGTTCACGCGGAGCAGCTGCAAGCGCAACTGGAAACGGGCATAAGCGACCTGGGGCTGGAACTTACCGAGGGCACCGTGGAACGGCTGTTGCAATACCTGGAACAGCTGCACAAGTGGAACAAGGCCATCAATCTCAGCGGCATCCGCGATCCCGCGCTCATGCTCACCCATCATCTGCTCGACAGTCTGGCAATGCTCGAGCACATCGACGGGGCCGTGGTGGCGGACGTGGGCACCGGTGCCGGCCTGCCCGGCCTGCCGCTGGCCATCTGCCTGCCGTCCACCCGTTTTCTGCTGATCGACAGCAGCAGCAAGAAAACCCGCTTTCTGTTCCAGGCCGCCACCCTGCTTGGCCTGAAGAACGTCGAGGTTGTCCACAGCAGAGTAGAAGATTATGCTCCCAACCCCGCGGCAGACATCGTGACCAGCCGCGCCTACGCGTCGCTGGCGGATTTCGTCCAATCCTGCCGTCACCTGCTGCGCTATGGCGCCGGTTCCCGGCTGCTGGCGATGAAGGGGCGCATGCCCGATGCGGAAATTGCGGCCATTCCCGATGACTTCCACCTGCATGCCAGTCATGCTCTGAAAGTGCCGGGGCTGGAGGCGGAGCGCTGCGTGCTCGATCTCAGGCCCCGCTCGATACCCGCGCGATAACGACCAAGCAGGCAAGAAATTCATGGCAGCAAAGATTCTGGCGATCGCCAACCAGAAGGGTGGCGTGGGCAAGACCACCACCTCGATCAACCTGGCCGCGTCGCTGGCGCGCATGCAAAAGCGCGTGCTGCTGGTGGATCTGGACCCGCAGGGCAATGCCACCATGGGCAGCGGCGTGGACAAGGCCGCGCTCGATTACAGCATTTACGAACTGCTGACCGGCCAATGTACGGCGGCGCAGGCCATCGTGTCGCCGGGGGAGTGCGGGTTTGCGGTGCTGCCCGCCAACGGCGACCTTACCGCGGCGGAGGTCGAGCTGCTGGACATCGAAGCCCGAGAGCAGCGGCTCAAGCAGGCCCTGGCGCCCGAGCTGGACAGGTTCGACTACGTGCTGATCGACTGCCCGCCCTCCCTCAACATGCTCACGCTCAATGCCCTGGTGGCGGCCAACAGCGTGATGATTCCCATGCAGTGCGAGTATTTTGCGCTGGAAGGGCTGTCGGCCCTGTCGGAGACCATCGGCGGCATTTCCGCCTCGGTGAATCCCGGGCTGACCATCGAGGGGCTGGTGCGCACCATGTTCGACCCGCGCAACCGCCTCACCCAGGAAGTGTCCGATCAGCTCAAGGAATTCTTCGGCCCGCTGGTCTACCGCACGGTGATTCCACGCAATGTGCGGCTGGCGGAAGCCCCGAGCTATGGTCTGCCGATCATCGTCTATGATAAAAACTCGACCGGAGCACTGGCCTACCTGGCCCTGGCGGGCGAGTTGATCCGCCGCGACAGCGGCCAGGAAGGGCCCGCTGCCGACACGCCGCAGGCCACTGGCGAGGCCGGGCAGGCAAATGACGAGGCCGCGCAAATCCCTGAAGAGACACAACAGGCTGACGCCGAAGCCACCGCCACCGGGGATGCCGAAGCCGGCACACCCGACCCACAATCCGACGATAACGGTAGTTGATTCATGGCAGTAAAGAAACGTGGCCTGGGCAGAGGGCTCGATGCGCTGCTGGGTGCCAAAAAGGCGGCTCAGCCGGAGCCGGAGCAACCGGTCCAGGTTCCCGTTCAGCCCCAGTCTGAAGCGGCAGCAGCACAGGAACCGGCGCCAGGCGCGTCCGGGATGCTCAAGCATCTGCCGGTGGAATTCATTCAGCCCGGCCGTTACCAGCCGCGCACCGATTTTCGCCCCGAGGCGCTCGAGGAACTGGCGGCCTCGATCAAGTCGCAAGGGGTGATGCAGCCGATCGTGGTACGCCAGATCGGTGCCAACAAGTACGAGATCATCGCCGGCGAACGCCGTTGGCGCGCCTGCCAGTTGGCAGGATTGGACGTGATCCCGGTCATCATCAAGGAAGTGGCGGACGAGGCGGCGATCGCCATGTCGCTGATCGAGAACATCCAGCGTGAGGACCTCAACCCGATCGAGGAAGCCGTGGCGCTCAAGCGCCTGCAGGACGAATTCGAGCTGACCCAGCAGGAAGTGGCGGATGCGGTGGGTAAATCACGCACCGCGGTCACCAATCTGCTGCGCTTGATGAGCCTGCAACTGGAAGTACGGACCTTCCTGGAGCGCGGCGATCTGGAAATGGGCCACGCCCGGGCCTTGTTGAGCCTCGACGGCAACCAGCAGGCGGCGGTGGCGCGCATGGTCATCGCCCGCGGCCTGAGCGTGCGCCAGACCGAAGCGCTGGTGCGCCGGGAGCAGGCCGGCGCCAAGGAAAATCCGGCGGCCAGTGGCGGCGTGGATCCGGACATCCGCTCGCTGCAGGACGATCTGTCGGAACGACTGGGCGCGGAGGTGCTGGTGGAACACACGGCCAAGGGTAAGGGCCGCCTGATTCTGAAATACGCGTCGCTGGATCAGCTGGACGGCATCCTCGCCAGGATTCGTTGAGTGGCATGTTTGCCCTGATCGGGGGCGAAACAGCAAAAAAATCATGGCTGTGTCTCTGTTTACGCCAGTATTCGTCTTGCTGCTTTTCGACGTTCTCACTATAATGCGCCGCCTTTGACGGGTAGCCACAGAATGGTCGCTCGTTCCGGGAAAAGAGAGCTATATCAGCTTATTCCCCGCTATCTGCTGCGAACTCCACGAGGGAGGCAGGCGAGATGGGGGAGCCAGGGTAAGACACCGAGGGCAAACGATGTCAGCCATCCAAAAGCCCCCAGTCAACCGGGTTATATTGCTGCAGGCGGTCATAACGCTGATGGCCGCAGCCACGGCCCACCTTTTCTTTGGAACAGTAGTCGCCTATTCCGTCCTGCTTGGCGGGTTACTGTCCCTAGTCCCCAATGCGTATTTTGCCTACAGGGTAACGCGCCACACGGGTGCGCGGGCAACCGAAAAGCTGGTCAAAAGTGCCTACTTCGCCGAAGCGATGAAACTAGCCCTTACCGGCGCGGGGTTTGCCCTGGTGTTCACCCAGGTCAGGCCTTTGCATGTCGTAGGGCTTTTTTGTGGGTACGTTCTGGTGCAGCTGGCCGGTCTGGTCGGGTTGGCACGCATGATGTCCCTCGAGCCTCGTCGGCAGAATTGACGACAACACCTATTGGGTAACTAGACCACAATGGCAGAGCACGCAGCACAAATGGCCTCCGAGGCCCCCGCCTACGCCAACGCGACCGAATACGTCAGTCATCACCTGGGTTTTTTGACCTACGGCAAACATTCCGACGGTACTTGGGGCTTCGCCCACTCCGCGGAGGAAGCCAGCGCCATGGGCTTTTGGTCCATCCACGTGGACACCATGGCCATCTCGCTGCTGCTTGGCCTGATCTTCCTGGGCCTGTTCTTCGCGGTGAGCCGCCGCGCCACCACCGGCGTGCCCGGTGGGCTGCAGAATTTCGTGGAATTGATGGTGGAATTTGCCCAGGACAGCGTCAAGAACAGCTTCCATGGCCGCTGCGACATCCTCGCGCCCATGGCGCTGACCACGTTCTGTTGGATCTTCATGATGAACGCCATGGACCTGGTGCCGGTGGACTGGATTCCCTTTGCCGCACAAACCGTTGCCGGCGACAGCCACCTTTACTTCAAGGCCGTGCCCACCACGGACCTGAACATCGTATTCGGCTTTGCCATCACCGTGTTCCTCATGGTGATCTACTTCAGCATCAAGGTGAAAGGCCTGGGCGGCTTCCTCGGCGAATTCGCCTTTCACCCCTTCGGCAAGTGGGCCTTGCCCTTCAACCTGATTCTCGAATTGCCCGGCTTCCTCGCCAAGCCGGTATCCCTGGGATTACGACTGTACGGTAACCTGTTCGCAGGGGAAGTGATTTTCCTGGTGATCGGCCTGCTCGGCTATTACCAGCTGCCCTTCCACTTCGGCTGGGCGGTGTTCCACATCCTGGTCATCACCTTGCAGGCGTATCTGTTCATGATGTTGACGATCGTCTACATCAGTCAGGCGCACACCCAACACTAACCGAGTTCGACAACCAATCTGACAACCCTGGAGACAATAATGGAAATGGTAGCTTCTTTCTCTCTGCTCGCCGCGGCAATCATCTTCGGCATCTGTGGTGCTGGCACCGCGGTGGCGTTCGGCAATCTCGGCGGCAAACTGATCGAGAGCTCTGCCCGTCAGCCCGAACTGGCGCCCCGCCTGCAGGTACAGTTCTTCCTGGTAGCGGCGTTCGTGGACGTAATCTCCATCATCGGCGTGGGCATCGCGTTCCTGTTCATCTTCGCCAACCCGTTCCTGGCGGCTCTGGCCTGATACAGAGACAGGCAATCGGGCAGGCCTGACACGATCGGGCCGCCACGGTGCCCACAGGAAATGGTTGACACTGAAGCGTAGAGGAAGGTTATGGATTTCAATGCAACGATCATCGGTCAATCGATCGCGTTCTTCGTTTTCGTCTGGTTCTGCATGAAATACGTGTGGCCGCCGATCACGGGTGCGCTCGAAGCGCGCCAGAAGCGCATCGCTGACGGCCTGGAAGCGGCCGATCGTGCCAGCCACGATCTGGAAGCCGCGCAGGAGCGTGCCGCGGAACTGTTGAAGGAAGCCAAAGCCAATTCCGCCGGCATCATCGACCAGGCCAACAAGCGCGCCAACCAGATCATCGACGAAGCCAAGGAAAAGGCTAGAGAGGAAGGCAGCCGCATCAAGACCGGCGCGCAGGCCGAAATCGAACAGCAGATCAACCAGGCGCGCGAACAGCTGCGCCAGCAGGTCGCGAACTTGGCCGTGAGCGGCGCCGAGAAGATTCTCGAACGCTCGGTCGATCAGAGTGCGCATGCTGATTTGTTGAAAAAACTGGCTGCCAGCCTGTAGAGGGAACCCGACCATGTCGCAACTCACCACTTACGCGCGTCCCTATGCCCGTGCGGCATTCGAGACCGCGGTGGCTGCCGCCTCCCTGGACACCTGGTCCAAGGGCCTGGCCCTGCTGGTTGCGTTGACGCAACAGGACAAGGTCGCCGCGTTCCTGGCACAGCCCACGCAGGGTTGGCAGCAGCAGGCGCAGGGCCTTGTGGACCTGGCCGGCAGCGAACTCGATCCGAAGCTGCAGAATTTCGTGCAGCTCTTGGCAAGCAACAAGCGCCTCGAGCTGTTGCCGGAAATCGCCGTGCTGTTCGAAGCGCTCAAGGCGGAAAGCGAACGCACCGTGGACGTGGACGTGACCAGCGCCTTCGCCATGGACGCAAGCGCTGAGCAGGCCCTTGCCGCCGCCCTCAAGACGCGGCTGCAGCGCGAGGTGAAGCTGAGCACCCAGGTGGACCCGAGCCTGATCGGCGGCCTCATCGTCAGAGCCGGCGACCTGGTGATCGACGGTTCCGTACGCGGCAAATTGAACAAACTATCAGAAACCATGAACGCCTGAGGGCCGCGGCGCCATGCCGCGGCTGGTCGGGCTGTGTTGAGGAATCACAGCATGCAGCAACTGAATCCATCGGAAATCAGTGACATCATCAAACAGCGCATCGATAAGCTCGATGTCACTGCGCAGGCCCAGAACGAAGGCACGATTGTCAGCGTGTCCGACGGTATCATCCGCATTCACGGCCTGGCTGATGTGATGTACGGCGAGATGATCGAGTTCGAAGGCGGCATCTACGGCATGGCCCTCAACCTCGAGCGTGATTCCGTGGGCGCCGTGGTACTCGGCGACTACCAGCAGCTGGCCGAAGGCCAGAGTTGCCGCTGCACCAAGCGCATTCTGGAAGTGCCGATCGGGCCGGAGCTGGAAGGCCGCGTGGTCGACGCGCTCGGCAATCCGATCGACGGCAAGGGTCCGCTCAACGCCAAACTGACCGACGCGGTGGAAAAAGTGGCGCCCGGCGTAATCGCCCGCCAGTCCGTTTCGCAGCCGGTGCAGATCGGCCTGAAAGCCATCGACGCCATGGTGCCGATCGGGCGCGGCCAGCGCGAGCTGATCATCGGCGACCGCCAGGTGGGCAAGACCGCCATCGCGGTGGACGCGATCATCAACCAGAAAGGCACCGGCATCAAATGTATTTATGTGGCGATCGGTCAGAAACAGAGCTCGATCGCGGCCGTGGTGCGCAAGCTGGAAGAACACGGTGCCATGGAGCACACCATCGTGGTGGCCGCCGGCGCCGCCGACCCGGCCGCCATGCAATTCCTGGCGCCCTACACCGGCTGCACCATGGGCGAGTACTACCGCGACCGCGGCCAGGACGCGCTGATCATCTATGACGATTTGACCAAGCAGGCCTGGGCCTACCGCCAGATTTCGCTGCTGCTGCGCCGTCCGCCGGGCCGCGAAGCCTATCCCGGCGACGTGTTCTATCTGCACAGCCGTCTGCTCGAGCGCGCTGCGCGCGTCAATCCCGAGTACGTGGAAAAGTTCACCAATGGCGAAGTGAAGGGCCAGACCGGCTCGCTCACCGCGCTGCCGGTGATCGAAACCCAGGCGGGCGACGTGTCGGCCTTCGTACCGACCAACGTGATCTCCATCACCGACGGCCAGATCTTCCTGGAAACCTCGCTGTTCAACGCCGGTATCCGTCCGGCCATGAACGCCGGTCTGTCGGTATCGCGCGTAGGCGGCGCCGCCCAGACCAAGATCATCAAGAAGCTCGGCGGCGGTATCCGCCTGGCATTGGCGCAGTACCGTGAACTCGCGGCCTTCGCCCAGTTTGCCTCCGACCTCGACGATGCCACCCGCGCCCAGCTCGAGCACGGCCAGCGCGTTACCGAACTGATGAAGCAGAAGCAGTATTCACCGATGTCGGTGGCCGACATGGGCGTGGTGCTGTACGCCGCCAACGAGGGTTATCTGAAGGACGTGGCGATCAACAAGATCGCGGACTTCGAATCGGCGCTCCTGTCCTACATGCACAGCACCCAGGGCGAACTGATGAAGCGCATCAACAGCACCGGCGATTTCTCCGACGAAATCGCTGGCGCCTTCAAGGCCTCGCTGGACAACTTCATTGCCACCCAGACCTGGTAAGACGTTATGGCGGTAGGAAAAGAAATACGCAACCAGATCAAGAGTATTAAAAATACTCAGAAGATCACCAGCGCCATGGAAATGGTGGCTGCGAGCAAGATGCGCAAGGCGCAGGACAGCATGCAGCTGGGTAAACCCTACGCCACCAACATTCGTAACGTGGTGAGCCACATTGCCAGCGCCAACCCCGAGTACACCCCGGTGTACATGAAGGAACGGCCGGTCAAGCGCGTGGGCTTCATCGTGATCTCCAGCGACCGCGGCCTGTGCGGCGGCCTGAACATCAACCTGTTCAAGGCCATGGTCGGCGCAATGAAGGAATGGCACGAGCAGAACGTGCAGGTAGACATCTGCACTGTGGGCGCCAAGGCCAATTCGTTCTTCAACAGCTTCGGCGGCCACGTGGTGGCGTCCGTGCGCAACATCGGCGAAAAACCCGAGCTGCGCGACGTGATCGGTTCGGTGAAAGTGATGCTGGACAGCTACACCTCCGGCGCCATCGACCGCTTGTTCCTGGTAAGCAACACCTTCGTCAACACCATGACGCAGGCACCCACGGTGGAGCAATTGCTGCCGCTACCGCCTTCCGAGGACCCGGAGCTCAACAAGCACCATTGGGACTACATCTACGAGCCCGCGCCGCAGGAGCTGCTCGATGGGCTCTTGACCCGCTACATCGAGTCGCTGGTGTACCAGGCGGTGGTGGAAAACAACGCCTGCGAACAGGCGGCGCGCATGATCGCGATGAAAAACGCCACCGACAACGCCGGCACCCTGATCGACGAGCTGCAGCTGGTCTACAACAAGGCACGGCAGGCGGCCATTACCCAGGAACTGTCGGAAATCGTCAGCGGCGCCGCGGCGGTTTGACGCCAGCGGGCACAGATACGTTAACCAGATTCAAGTAACAGGAATTCAAGAGGAACCGAACATGAGCAGCGGTCGCATCGTCCAAATCATCGGCGCGGTAATCGACGTGGAATTTCCGCGCGATGCGGTGCCCAAAGTCTATGACGCCCTCACGGTGAGCGACAAAGGCATCACCCTGGAAGTCCAGCAGCAGCTGGGCGATGGCGTCGTTCGTACGATCGCCATGGGTTCCACCGAAGGTCTCAGCCGCGGGCTGGGCGTGGCCGGCACCGGCGCCCCGGTTTCGGTGCCGGTGGGCACGGAAACCCTGGGCCGCATCATGGACGTGCTTGGCAACCCCATCGACGAATGTGGTCCGATCGGTGAAAAGGAACGCATGCCGATCCACCGCAAGGCACCGACCTATGCGGAACAGGCGGCGTCCGAGGAACTGCTGGAAACCGGCATCAAGGTCATCGACCTCATCTGCCCCTTCGCCAAAGGCGGCAAGGTGGGCCTGTTCGGTGGCGCCGGCGTGGGCAAGACCGTGAATATGATGGAACTGATCAACAACATCGCCACCGCGCGTGGCGGTCTTTCCGTATTCGCCGGCGTGGGCGAGCGTACCCGCGAAGGCAACGACTTCTACCATGAGATGCAGGAAGCCAAGGTAATCGACACCGAGAACTTCCAGAACTCCAAGGTGGCGATGGTGTACGGCCAGATGAACGAGCCGCCCGGCAACCGTCTGCGCGTGGCGCTCACCGGCCTGACCATGGCCGAGAAGTTCCGCGACGAAGGCCGCGACGTGCTGCTGTTTGTGGATAACATCTACCGCTATACCCTGGCCGGTACCGAAGTGTCCGCACTGCTTGGCCGCATGCCGTCCGCCGTGGGTTACCAGCCCACCCTGGCCGAGGAAATGGGTGCCCTGCAGGAGCGCATCACCTCCACCAAGACCGGTTCGATCACCTCGATCCAGGCCGTGTACGTACCCGCCGACGACCTGACCGACCCCTCGCCCGCCACCACCTTCGCGCACCTTGACGCCACCGTGGTACTGTCGCGCGAGATCGCCGCGCGTGGTATCTACCCCGCCATCGATCCGCTGGATTCCACCTCGCGCCAGCTCGATCCGCTGGTGATCGGCCAGGAACACTACGAAGTGGCGCGCGGCGTGCAGTCCGTACTGCAGCGCTACAAGGAACTGAAGGACATCATCGCCATCCTCGGCATGGACGAGCTGTCCGAAGACGACAAACTGGCCGTGAACCGCGCGCGCAAGATCGAGCGCTTCTTCTCGCAGCCGTTCACGGTTGCCGAAGTGTTCACCGGCAGCCCCGGCAAGTACGTGTCGCTCAAGGACACCATTGCCGGCTTCAAAGCCATTCTGGCCGGCGACTACGACCACCTGCCGGAACAGGCCTTCTACATGGTGGGCAGCATCGAGGAAGCCGTGGAAAAAGCGGCCAAACTGAGCAAACAGGGGTAAGGTTCGCCTCTCCCCTGCAGTAAACGGTAAGCAGTAAAACGGCAAGTCGCGGAACAGTAACAGGACAGCACCATGGCAATGACGACAATGCACCTGGATATCGCCAGCACCGAGGCCCGGATCTTCTCCGGGCGGGTGGAGTCGCTGGTGGTCACCGGTACCCTCGGCGACATGGGCATACTGCCCGGCCACGCGCCGCTGCTCACCGCGCTGGTACCGGGACCGGTGCGCCTGGTTACCCTCGACGGTGAAGAGCTGGTGTTCTACGTGTCCGGCGGCTACCTGGAAGTGCAGCCGGGCGTGGTCAACATACTGGCCGACACCGCGATACGCGCCGACGACATGGACGAAGTGCAGGCCGCCGAAGCCAAGCGCGCCGCCGAGGAAGAGATACTCAACCGCGACGCCGCGTTCGAATATTCGCGTGCCGCCACGCGGCTGGCGGAAGCCGCGGCGCAGTTGCGCACCATTCAACAGTTGCGCAAGAAAGCCGGGCATTGATACATCTGGTTACGAAAAAGAAGGTGGCTTCAGCCACCTTTTTTTTTATGCTGTGGCCGATACACAGGAACTCGGGAGAACCATGCAAAGCCTCGATGTCGTGATCCTCGCCGCGGGCAAGGGCACCCGCATGCACTCCGCGCGGCCCAAGGTGCTGCATGCGCTTGGCGGCAAACCGCTGCTGCAGCACGTGGTGGATACCGCCCGCAAGCTTGGCGCTGGCGGCATCGAAGTGGTAATAGGACACGAAGCGGAACGCATCGAACAGGCGCTTGCGGGGCAGGCGCTGCATTTCGTGCGGCAGGAACGGCAGTTGGGCACGGGCCATGCGGTATTGCAGGCGCTGCCGGGATTGAACGCGCAGGCGCTTGCGCTGATTCTGTATGGCGACGTGCCGCTGGTGCGCGAGGCAACGCTGCGCGAGTTCCTGCAGTTGCCGGATGCCAACAGCATGGCGGTACTCACCTGCCGCGTGGCGGATCCCACCGGCCTTGGCCGTATCGTGCGCGATGACGATGGCGCAATCTGCCGCATCGTCGAGGAAAAGGACGCCAGCGCCGCCGAGCGCGGCATTGAAGAAATCAACAGCGGCATCATGGCGGTGCCGGTGGCCTTGCTGCAACGCTGGCTGCCACGCATCGAAGCCAACAATGCCCAGCGCGAGTACTACCTGACCGACCTGGTCGGCCTGGCGCTTGCCGACGATTGCCGGGTGCATACCTTGTGCTGTGAGGACGAGGTGGAGATCACCGGCGTGAACAATCGCGTGCAGCTGGCGCAGCTGGAACGCCGCTACCAGGCACGCCGCGCCGAGGCGCTGATGCTGGCGGGCGTTACGCTGCGCGATCCGGCGCGTATCGATCTGCGTGGCGAACTCGAGGCCGGCGTGGATACCGAGATCGACGTCAACGTGATCGTGGAAGGGGTGGTGAGCCTTGGCGATGGTGTGCATATCGGCCCCAACTGCGTCCTGAAAAACTGCCGCATCGGCGCCGGCAGCCGCATCGACGCCAACTGCGTGGTGGAAGACGCGCAGATAGGCGAGGCCTGCAGCATCGGTCCCTTTGCACGCATCCGTCCGGGTACGGTATTGGAACAAGCAGCCAAGATCGGCAACTTCGTCGAGATCAAGAACGCGCACGTCGGCCACCACAGCAAGGTCAACCACCTGAGCTACGTGGGCGACAGCGAACTCGGCAGCGAGGTGAACATCGGCGCCGGCACCATTACCTGCAACTACGATGGCGTGAACAAAGCCAGGACGATC
>Ga0182745_1004321_pt1 | contig 11852 bp, 7 predicted proteins | sample eDN3rd30CKraftBY_FD_128523 | JGI IMG/M metagenome (GOLD analysis project Ga0182745, IMG submission 128523) | Enriched backyard soil microbial communities from Emeryville, California, USA - eDNA 3rd pass 30_C Kraft BY (version 2) (version 2) | ecosystem: Environmental > Terrestrial > Soil >... | reverse complement strand
GGGCATGCCGAGCACCAGTACGCTCGTTAAACCACTGGAACACTACAAACGCCAACGACGAGCGTTTCGCTCTCGCCGCTTAAGCGGTGAGCCGCTGCACTGATCTGTCCTTGGGTCAGGCGGAGGAAGGCAACTTCCTAGGGGGGTAACCCTCGAACCGCAGCAGCGACATTCACAAGGAATCGGTCTGCGCTGGGGTCACACGGCTCAGATTTAAATTACGTGAATCGCTTTGGTCCGGCCTGTCGGTTGGCTAAGTCCAAAGTTAAAACCAAATAAATCGACTACGCATGTAGAACTGGTTGCGGAGGGCTTGCGGACGGGGGTTCAATTCCCCCCGGCTCCACCAAATTCCGTTCAGCAACGTCAGCTGAAACCAAAAATCCTCAAGGATGCAAATCCTTGAGGATTTTTTTCGTCTGCGCCCGGCGGGCCCACCGTCATTGCGGCCTCACTGCCGGTTGATCCAGTCTTGCGCGCCCTCGATGAACCACGGCAGATTCAAGCGTTCGCCCTCGCCGGACTGGATGGTCAGGCGCTGGCCGGACGGGTTGGAATCTGCCCCTGCCGGGGAATCCAACGGCCGGCTGCGGTAGTCCACGTTGCTTCGCGGTTGCTGCGGCGTGTCGGCGCAGGCCGCGAGGGATGCGAGGGCTGCTCCGGCAAGGAGCAGCCGCAGCGCTGCGTGATTTGTCTTCATGGTGTGCGGGGTTCCTGCTGACGGCACAGGCCGGTGTGCCGGGCAATAAGGCCTTCCCCGTACCTTACTCGCATTGGGCTGCCCGCGTCAGCCTGCCCCGCTGTAGTAGATGCGGCTTTGCCAGTTGACACCGCCGCCCACGGTCAGGCGATGCCATGCGCCGGGTAGGCGGTGTGATCCACAGCTTGGCCATGTGGCGCGGGAAGATGGTGCGGATGGTTTCGCCCGCGCCGTCCTGCGCCGGGAACGAACTGGCCCTCGTCCTCTTCGGCCAGGTTTTCGTGGCGGATCAGGTAAGAGCGCGATGGCGCCGTCGAGGCGGGCGTTCATAACGAAATTTTATTGTTTCATGCTTTATCTTGCCGGCAGAAACAACCGCCCGGGTTTCGACCCCAAATTTTGGATGAAGTGTCTGCCGCTCCTGCGGCGTGATCGCGCAACGGGAATCGCCCACCCAGACAATGCCGCCGGACCGATGACATAGTTCGACACATATTACGAATGCTTTCAAGACAAAATGAACGCAAGAAAATGCCGCCGGCGTGAGGAGGCCGATTCTCGCTATGAAAGTGCTGTCGATATTCGGCACGCGTCCCGAAGCCATCAAGATGGCTCCGCTGGTTACCGCGTTGCAACACGAGCCGCAGATTCAAAGCGTGGTGTGCGTCACAGGCCAGCACCGCGAGATGCTGGATCAGGTGCTGTCGCTGTTTGAGTTGAAGGCGCAGCACGACCTGGACATCATGGTGCCCAACCAGACGTTGAACGGCTTGTACGCCCGCCTGATCAGCCGGGTGGACGGGGTGCTGGAGGCGGAGAAGCCGGATTGCGTGCTGGTGCATGGCGACACGAGCACGGCATCGGCTTGCGCGCTGGCCTCTTTTCACCGGCGCGTGCGCATCGGCCATGTGGAGGCCGGGCTGCGCACGGGCAATCTGGCGATGCCCTTCCCCGAGGAAATGAACCGGCGCGTGGTCGATGCGATCGGCGACCTGCTGTTCGCGCCGACCGCGCAATCGCGCGGCAACCTGTTGCGCGAAAACCTGGCGGGCAGCATTACGGTGACCGGCAACACGGTGATCGACGCGCTGGCGATGACGTGCGCCAAGCTGACCCCCGGCAGCGCGTTCACCCGCATGCTGCAGACGCGGTATGCATGGCTGGACCCGAACCGCCGGCTGCTGCTGGTGACCGGCCACCGGCGCGAGAGTTTTGGCGATGGGTTCCGCAACATCTGCGCGGCGCTGGTGAATCTGGCGCAGCGAGACGATCTGCAGATCGTGTACCCGGTGCACCTGAATCCGCAGGTACGCGGCGTCGTGATGCCCGAACTATCCGGGCTTGCCAATGTCCACCTGATCGAGCCGCTGGATTACCTAGACTTTGTCTGGTTCATGCAGCGTTCGCACCTGATCCTTACCGACTCCGGCGGCGTGCAGGAAGAAGCGCCTTACCTGGGCAAGCCGGTGCTGGTGATGCGCGACGTGACCGAGCGGCCCGAAGCGGTGCAGGCCGGCACGGTGGCGCTGGTAGGCACCGACACGCGGCGCATCGTCACCGAGGTCAACCGTCTTTTGGATGACCCCGCGCTGCACGGCGCTTTCTCGCGGCGGATCAATCCTTATGGCGACGGCAAGGCCAGCCAGCGCATCGTCGATGCGCTTTGCGGCCGTGCCGTCTCCGAATTCGCTCCCCACGCTACCGCCCCCTCCTCCTTCTGATTCTTGCCGCGATGCCCTTCCTGCCCGGAGTCTTCATGCCTCTCCCCTCACAAGCCACCAATGTCCGTACGCTGTGCCGCGCCTTGATCGCGGCGGGGCTGCTGGCGCCGCTGGCCGCGATGGCCAGTCCGGCCGGCGATGCGTTGCGCCGGCTGCAGAGCGACGACATGGTCACGCGCAGCACCACGCTGGAGGACCTGGGCATCAACGAGCCCGTGGTCCTGTCCAACAGCGATGCGCGGCAGGAGTTCTATATGCCGGTGCCGCGCGGCGTGCCGGTCACGGACGCCCGGCTGGATTTCGACGCGCGCTACACCAAGGGTGAGCCGGGCCGGACCAGCATGGTGCTGTGGCTGGACGGCGTGCCGCAAGCCGCGCAGCGCATCGCCGATGGCGACGGGTCGGCCAGCCGGACGCTGGCCGTGGAGCGGCGCACGCGCGAGTCCGGATTTCTGCGCGTGGGCGTGGACTGGCAGTCCGACGTCGCGCTGCGCCATTGTGAAAGCAACCGTGCGACAGGCAACGCCCTGACCATCTCGCCGCAGACGCGGCTGACCTATCGCTATGACGCATCCGCGATCAACAGTCTGGATGACGCGTGGGCCTCGCTGCCCGGCAAGCCCGTGCTGATGGTCGCAGGCCGCAAGCTGGACCAGCAGGCTTTTGACAGCGCCTGGCGCATGGGCGTGGCGATGGAGCGCAGCGGCAAGCGCGTGGCGGTCAAGGCCTTTCCGGCGGTGGGCGAGGACGTGGACACGCGAGGCTTGCAAGCGCCGGCCGGCCTGGCCCAAGTGCCGGCGTTTGCCGCGCTGATGGGCAAGGAGACCCACAAGCTCGCCAACCCGGCGGAAATCGGCGCCCTGCTGGTGATGGGCGCGCCGGCCGTGGCCGGCGACGTCGTGATTGCCGACGCGGCGCTGACGCAAAAATACAGCGAGGCGCTGGACGCCTTGCAGGCTCAACTGGCCTCAGACCCCGATGCCGCAGACGCCTTCAAGGCGTGGCGCCAGCAGCGCATGCCGCTGGCGGGCGCCGGCCTGCCGTCCAAGGAGATCCGGCTGATGTCCCTGGGCCGGCAGGCGGTCATCGCCGTTGCGGCCGATGCGGGCGCGCAGGGCGCAGGGGTCTTCGACACCGCGTGGCGCCGCATCCTGGCCAGCCGCCAGGTGCAGGTGCAGACGGCCCTCCCGCCGCAGTCCCACCAGGATGGCGGCGTGCGCCTGTCGGCGCTGGGCGGCGCGTCCGCCAGCTTTGACGTGGTGGCGCGCGGGGATTGGAACACCTCGTTTCCGCTGGCTGCCGTGGCCAGCGATGGCCGCGTGCCGGATGAACTCGTCATGGACGTGGCGGCAGCGCCCGGCGCGTCGTCCACGCGTCCCGTGGCCTCGGTATTCTGGAATGGCATCTTGCTGGGCGCCAAGCAGCTGGAGGCCGATGGGCGGCCGGAACGGCTGACGGCGCGCGTGCCAGGCTATGCGCTGGGCGTGACCAACGCGGTCCGCGTGACGTTCCAGCGTCAGCCCGTCTCGGTGGACTGCAACGAGATTCCGCAGGGCTATCCCGTGAACGTGCTGCCGACCAGCTATGTGAAGCCCGGCAAGTCGCAGCCGGACGGCACCTTCGTGGGCCTGCTGCCGCAGATGGCGGGATCGCCGCAGGTGCTGATTCCCGACAGCTATCTGGCCGACGCGCCCGCCAACATCAAGCGGGTGATCGGCATTGCCGCGGCCAGCGGCGTATCGGCCACGCGCGCCGAGCTGGCGGTGTCGCCCGCCGGCAAGGCAGTCAAACCGGCGCGCGCCTTCCTGGCGATGGAGCTGCCGGTGGAAGGCGCCAAGCCTGCCGTCAAAGTCACCGACCGCAAGCAACTGCAGGTGGCGGGCAAGGACACGACGTGGCTGGACATTTCCGGCCTTGCCGAACTGAGCACCGCGGAAGTCGTCAGCGCCGGGGGCCAGGACGGCGTGCTGTGGCACACGCTGGGCGATCATCCAGGCATGACGGACGCGCCCTTTGTGCTCAATCGCGGCAACATCGCGATCATCGGCGCGGCGGGTCCGGTGGCCTGGATCGACAGCGACAATCCGGACGCGAGCCATCCGCCCGGAGCGGGCGAAAGCGCCTTCTTCGAATGGCGGCGGTATATCTCGTGGAGCGTGCCGGCCATCAGCATCAGCCTGTTGGTGCTGCTTCTGATCCTGATCTTCGCGATGCGCGTCAGCCGCAGGAAGAACAAGGATTCCAAGTAAGGCCCGGTCGACATGTCCTCGCTCTACTGGCCCTACCTGATCGCGGATTACTACCGCGGGCTGGAGGTCGTGACCGCCGTGGTGGGCGTCATCATCCTGCTGTCCAGCCTGGATGACCTGTTCATCGACGGCTGGTACTGGGTGCGCGAGCTGCGGCGACGGCTGACGGTCAAGCGCCGCTACGCGCCGCTTACCGCCGAGCAACTGCGCGCCAAGGAAGAGCAGCCGCTGGCGATCATGGTGCCGGCCTGGCTGGAGTACGACGTGATCGCGTCGATGCTGGAAACGATGGTGTCGACGCTGGAATACAAGAACTACATGATCTTCGCGGGCACCTACCAGAACGACGAGCGAACGATCAAGGAAGTCGAGCGGATGCGGCGCCGCTATCGTCAGCTGGTCCGCGTGGAGGTGCCGCACGACGGCCCGACGTGCAAGGCCGATTGCCTGAACTGGATCGTGCAGGCGATCTTCGCGCAGGACGCCAGGCAGCCCGTGCCGTTTGCCGGCGTGATCCTGCACGACAGCGAGGACGTGCTGCACCCGCTGGAACTGAAGTACTACAACTACCTGCTGCCGCGCATCGATTTCATCCAGCTGCCTGTGACGTCGCTGGAGCGGCACTGGTACGAACTGGTGGCGGGCACCTACATGGACGAGTTCGCGGAATGGCACACCAAGGACCTGGTGGTGCGCGAGAGCCTGTCCAAAATGGTGCCGTCCGCGGGCGTGGGCACGTGCTTTTCGCGCCGGGCGCTGGTGGAATCGGCCGCCGAGACGAACAACCAGCCGTTCAATACGGACACGCTGACCGAGGACTACGACATCGGCGCGCGCCTGGCGCAGCGCGGCATGCGCCAGATCTTCGGCAAATTCCCGGTCGAATACGTGACCCGCCGCCAATCGTGGTTCGGCATGGGCAAGGAACGCATTGCGCCGCTGCGCATGCCGCTGGGCGTGCGCGAGTACTTTCCGAACACCTTCCGCACCGCTTACCGGCAGAAGGCGCGCTGGACGCTGGGGATCGGGCTGCAGGGCTGGCAGCAGGTGGGATGGACCGGGTCGCTTGCGACCAAGTACCTGCTCTTTCGCGACCGCAAGGGCCTGGTCACGTCCTTCATCGCCATCCTGGCCTACGTGCTGCTGGCGAACTTCTTTGTCTTCTACCTGGCCGACCTGTTTGGGTGGTGGACGGTGTATTACCCGTCGTACTTCCGGCCGGGCGGCTGGCTGGTAACGCTGATGTGGGCCAACGCCGTGGCGCTGCTGCTGCGCGTGGTGCAGCGCGCTTACTTCGTCGGCCGGATGTACGGCTGGGAACATGCCCTGCTGTCCGTTCCGCGGATGATCGTCGGCAATTTCATCAATGCCATGGCAGCCGCCCGGGCCTGGCGCCTGTTCATCGGCCACCTGATCACGGGCAAGCGGCTGGCGTGGGACAAGACCATGCACGATTTCCCGTCCACGGATCAGCTGGCGCAGCAGCGCCAGCGCCTGGGCGAGCTGCTGCTGTCGTGGCAGGCCATCGACCAGTCCACGCTGGAGCAGGCGCTAACGATCCAGGCGCGCGAGAAAAAGCCGCTGGGCCAGATCCTGACCGAGCAGGGATGGCTGGACGAAAGCACGCTGCACGAAGCCATCCGATTCCAACAGGCCGGGCAAGGCGAACCGCCGGCCGCGCCCGCGACCAAACCCTCAGTCCCATGACGTCCTTTCCCCGATCGCTCCTTCTGTCCGCGGCCCTGGCCTGTGTCTGGGCCGCGGCGCCCTTGAGCGTGCAGGCGCAGTCCCGGGCCGAGGCGCCGCTGGAGGGCGCCGCGTGGCAGTTTGCCGACGAGGGCTACCGGAACTACGACGCCGGCAACTACGCGCTGGCGCAGCAGCAGGCCGAATCGGCCATCGTGCTGCGACCGGACGTCGAGCGCCTGCGCCTGCTGCTGATCTATTCGCTGCAGAAGCAGGGCAAGATCCAGGAAGCCGACAAGGCGGCGGCCGACGCGATCGCCAGCGGCCTGGACACGCCCGCCCTGCGCCAGGCGCGTGCGAATCTGCGCCCGGCTGCGGCCAGCCCTGCCGCGCCCGCTGCCGGTGCGTCGGCCGCGTCAGCCCCCCGGCCAAGCAGCGCCTACCAGCGCGGCTTTCCCATCGCCACGCGCGCGTACGCCGACTACAACCGCGCGGACTATGCCGCCGCCGAACGCGGCGCCGAGCGCGCGTTTCGCATCGATCCCAAACAGGGCGCCTGGGCCATGCTGTGGCTGGACGCGCTGGAAGCGCAGGGCAAGTACGCCGACGCCGAAGCGGCGGCCGCCAAGGCCCTGGCGCTGGGCGCGCCGAACAAGAATGATCTGGCCGCGCGGCAGCAGACGCTCAAGCGCCGCATGGCCGTCAAGCCCGCCGAGGAAGGCTATCAGGCGCTGATCGCAAACCGTCCGGGCGATGCGGTGCCCCTGGCGCGGCAGGCCGTCGCGCTGGCGCCGGACAGCGCCAGCCACCGTCTGCTGCTCATCACGGCCCTCATGCTGGACAACCAGCTTGAAGCGGCCGAGGCGGCCGCCACGGACGCCATGCAGCAGGACGACGAAAACACCGTGGCGCTGCTCTTGCGCGGCTATCTGCGCCAGCGCCAGGGTAAGACGCAAGCGGCCGACGCGGACTTCGACGCGGCGCTCAAGCAGGACTGGCTGGACGACGAACAGCGGCGCAATGTGCGCCTGATCGCGGCCGACGCCGCGCTGGCGGCCGGCGACAACGCGCGCGCGCTGGCGCTGGTCGAACCGCTGGGCGGCAACGACGAGGCCGCGGCCCAGCGCATCAAGCGCGCCCGCGCGCGCCCTGCCGTTCCCGCCACCCTGACGCTGGCGAACTATCCCGCGCCGGTGCAGGACTGCCGCGACACGCCGTACGGCACCTCGTGCGAACTGCTGCCGTCTGATGCGGCGGGCAGCGGCGGCCCGGCCTCGCTGGCCTACGCCGCCTATGCCCGCGAGGACTACCAGGAAGCCATCGGCCAGGCGCGCAAGGCCGTCGAACAGGATCCCGCCAACAAGGAATACCAGCGCCTCCTGACCACCACGCTGGCGGCGGGCAACCCCGCGCAGCTGGCCGAGGCCAATACGCGCATGAGCGAGGCGCTTGCCGCGCAGCCGGACGATCCCGCGCTGCTGATGCAGCGCGGCTACCTGCACCAGCGCATGCGCCAGCCCAAGCTGGCCCTGCAGGACTTCCAGACGGCGCGCGCGACCGGCAAGGCGCCGCCCACCGTGATCCTGGACGAAGGCTATGCGCTGGCCGGCACGGGAGACAAGCGCGGCGCGGTCGATCGCCTGAAAACCGCCATCGACGAGAACGACGCGGGCAAGCTGGACCTCACGCCCCAGCAGCGGTTCGACACGCGCAACGCCATCGGCGGCCTGTCGCGCGAATGGGGCGGCTACTTTTCGGCCGGTTACCGCGGCGCGCGGCCCGCGTCCTCGGGACTGGGCGGCGCGGCCATCACCGTGCCCGGCGACGCGGTGTTCAGCACCACCGAAATCTTCTGGCGGCCGTCCGACTTCCTGAATTCGTCGACTCGCACCTTCGAACTGTACGGGCGCCTGTCCAACACGCTGTACGACGAGGGCAGCCGGACCGCCAGCCAGACCGTGTCCGACCCTTGCGCCGGCACGGTCGACATCGCAGAAACCACCAATCAGGGCATTTCAGGCATCCCCACCACCATCGGGTCGCTCGGCATGCGCTTCACGCCGTCCACCGAAGTGGGCCTGACGTTCGGCCTGGAGCGCCAGTTCAACCTGGGCAGCGCCACGCGCCGCGGCACGTTCAGCCCGGCCCCGCAGGAGCTGCGCTGCGCCCCCGCCCTTGGCAACAAGACCGCGCACTACCAGACGGACGCCGGCAGCGGAGGCTGGCTGGCCTATGTCACCTACGGCTTGTACGAGGGCACGACGCTGCGCATCGACCGTCCCGACTGGTTCACGATGGAAGGCTATGTGCAGGCCGGCTATTCCTGGCAGGACATGCCGGCCGAGTTCTGGCTGCGCGACAACACGACCGGCGTGGACGGCGAGAAGTCGTCGGGCCGCTTGAAGCGCGACCAGGCGTTCGGCGCCGGCGAACTGCGCGTGGGCCGCAGCTATCGGCTGGACGCGATCAGCGAGCGCCTGGTGTTCTTTCCCTATGCCGTCATCGGCGCGGACTGGCTGTGGAACAAAAACCGCGTCACGGGCTTGGACATCGAGGGCGCCGAGTCCTTCCGGCTATTTGGCGACAGCACCTCGTGGTCGATGGGCGCCGGCCCGGGCTTCAATTTGCGCTACTGGTTCCGCGAAGGCCACTACACCGCGCCCATGTCCTATCTGGACCTGACGACGCAATACCGCTTCAACATCGGCGGCGGGCAGGCCGACCGGGCCAAGGGCCTGTTCATCAACCTGACCCTGTCGTACTGACGGCACGCCGATCCGCAACACAAGGAGTTCACCCATGCACCATGCAACCCGTCTTCCGAAACGCGCCCTGCCCGGCGCGGCGCGCGCGCTGGCATCGGCCGTCCTGCTGGCGGCGTGCGCCACGGCGGCGCAGGCCCAGCAGGCCTCGTCCATCGTCATTCAGGGCAAGGACAACTGGCTCTTTCCCGGCTGGGGGAGCCTGACGCAGGTGGACATGCGCGGCATCGACGCGTCCACGCAGCTCGTGCGCGAGACGCGCGACGCGCTGGCGGCCAAGGGCATCCAGCTTGAAGTGCTGGTGCTGCCCGACAAGACCCTCTTCTATCAGGACAAGCTGCCGGACGGCAAGACGCTCAGCGCCGACGTGAAGAAGCGCTACCAGACCATCCAGGACAAGCTCAAGCAGGCGGGCATCTCCACCATCGACGACGAGGCCGTGCTGCAGCGGGTCAAGCGCAGCGGCCAGGAGGTCTTCTACCGCACTGACCAGCACTGGACGCAGGCCGCCGCGGACGCCACCGCCGACGCGCTGGCGCAGCGCATCAAGACGGACGTGAAGACGCTGGCCGGCAAGCCGGGCACCGGCATGCAACTGGGCAGCGTGGTCAACGAACGCCGCTATGGCGATCTGGCCGAGCTTTTCCTGACGCCGGATCAGCGCAAGCAGGCCGGGCGCGAGACCTTCACCGTGCGCCGTCAGGCCGATAACCAGAGTCTGCTGGACGACACGCCGGCGCCGGTGCACGTCACCGGCCACAGCATGGTGCAGCCCTACTTCGGTTTTCCGCAGAAGCTGTCCAACGCGCTGGACCGTCCGGTGTCGGTCAACTGGAAACCCGGCAATGTGGGCCACTGGATCATGCTGCTGGAATACCTGGAGTCGCCCGCGTTCAAGCAGAACAAGCCGCAGGTGCTGGTGTGGCAGATGTTCGAACCCACCTATGCGCAGGGGCCTGACGCGCGCGGCCTGTGGGACAACGCCTCGATCATGAGCGCCGACACCTGGCGTACGCGCATGAAAGCGGCGATCGGGAAGTAAGCACGTGAATGCGCCGGAAAAATCGGACGCGGGCCGCCGGGACGCCGGCCGCCCGGAGGCCAGCGGCCCGGACGTCAGCGGCCACCGGCTGACCGCATGGGTGGTGGCGCTGCTGCTCGCCGTCGGCCTGGGATGGGGCGGCTGGCGGCTGGCGCAGGCGCGCATCGGCGCGGTTGCCGTGTCGCCGTCCGCCTGGCTGGATGGCTCGGCCGGCGCCGCGCTGAACAAGGCGCTGGCATTGCCGCGCCAGGCCGACGTCGACACCTGGAACGCGGCCCTGCGCTACCGCCTCTTCGGCGACCTGGGCGCGCAGGTCGCGATGGGCTGCCCGCAGTGGCTGTTCTACCGCGACGGACTGCGGCCGCCGCCGGGCATCCATGTCTTTGACGAACGCCTGCGCCTGATGCGGCATTGGGTGCGCGAGCTGCGCGCCAAACAGGTCCAGGTGCTGGTGGTGGCGGTGCCGGACAAGTCGCGTATCGAGGCCGGCCAGCTTTGCGGCCTGCCGGTATCGCAACCGATGCGCCGGACGCTGGACGCCTGGCAGGACGCGCTGCGCGCGGACGGCGTGCCCTTCGTGGACCTGCGCGACGCGCTGCTGGCCGCCCCCGCGCCGCGCTTTTTCCGCACGGACGTGCACATGAACGCGCAGGGCGCGCAGGCCGCGGCCACGCGCGTGGCCGAGGCCGCCCTGCCGCTGTTGAACGGGCCGGGCACGCAGGTCTTCAAGACCGGGCCCGCGTCCGCACCGCAGCCGCGCATGGGCGACCTGATCGTGCTGGCTGGCCTGGAAAACGCCCCGCCCGGATGGCGGCCCACGCTGGAAGAGGTGTCCGAGGCGAAGATCGAACCCGTGCGTAGCGGCGGCCTGCTGGATGAAACGCCGCCCGTCGAGGTGCTGCTGGCGGGCAGCTCAAATGGCCGCCGCAGCCAGTTCGCCGAACGCCTGGGCATGGGCTTGTCGCGCGAGGTCTGGAACATGAGCCTGGATGGCGGGCAGTTTTCGGGCGCGCTGACGATGGCGCTGGGCCAGCGCGCGCAATGGCCCGCCAGCCTGAAGCTCGTCATCTGGGAGTTCTCGGAGAACGCCCTGTCGCTGCCGCTGACCGCGGACGAACAAGCCCTGCTGGCCCGCATTCCGTAGCGAACCAAGATGCTATTCAATTCCTACCTGTTCCTCTTGATCTTCCTGCCCGTGACGCTGGCGGTGTATTACGCGCTGGGACCGCTGAACGTGCGTCTTGCGGCGCTGTGGCTGTGCCTGACCTCGCTCGTCTTCTACGGCTGGTGGAATCCGCAGTTTGTCGTGTTGCTGGCCGGTTCCATCGCCTTCAACTACATCGTCAGCCAGCTGATACTGCACTACGCCGGGCGGCCCCGGCTGCAGGGCCTGATCGTGGGACTGGGCGTGGGCGCGGACCTGGCGCTGCTGTTTCACTACAAGTACTTCGCGACGCTGCTCAACTTCCTGAACGACCTGGGCGTGACCGCGGCGTCGGCGGACGACATCATCTTGCCGCTGGGCATCTCGTTCTTCACCTTCACGCAGATCGGCTATCTGCTCGATTGCAAGGCGGGCGTCGTGAAAGAGCGCAGCCTGCTCAGCTATGTGCTGTTCGTGACGTTCTTTCCGCACCTGATTGCCGGCCCCATCCTGCACCACAAGGAAATGATGCCGCAGTTCGCCCAGCC
>Ga0182745_1004320_pt1 | contig 11856 bp, 14 predicted proteins | sample eDN3rd30CKraftBY_FD_128523 | JGI IMG/M metagenome (GOLD analysis project Ga0182745, IMG submission 128523) | Enriched backyard soil microbial communities from Emeryville, California, USA - eDNA 3rd pass 30_C Kraft BY (version 2) (version 2) | ecosystem: Environmental > Terrestrial > Soil >... | reverse complement strand
GTGAAGTCGCGGCTGGAGGTGAAGGTGGTGGCCTCGTTGGCGCCGGTGCGCCACACCTGGCCGAAGGGCACGACCTCGCCCCAGATCTTGCGGCCCTTCACGCCCGGGCTCGAGTACGCGACGGCGAGCTGCGTGACGCCCACGTTCTGCTCGACGCGGGCCTTGGGGCTCGGCTGCGGCAGCTCGATCTGGGCGGCGGCGGGGCCGGCGGGGAGCGCGATGGCGCCGGCGAGGAGCGCGGCGGCGGCGAAGGGGCGTGCGGGAGCAAGCATGCGGATCTCCTAGGGTTCTGGGCTACGGTTCAGGGGGAACAGGTTCTCGGGAACGGTCGTCGGCCCGGTATATTCCCGGCGTTTCGACTCCGCCACACGAGGATTTCACGGGCACGGCCGCCGATCAGGAAGGCTCCACCTCGTCGAAGAGCTGGCGCCTCCGGCCCTTGCCGTCCTTCGAGACCAGGCGGTCCCAGACGCGTGCGGGGACGAGCCGGGAGAAGCGCACCGCGGCGGCGAGGGGCCACGGGAACGTCACCACCGGCCGGCGCTTCTCGATGCCCGAGACGATCTTTCGGGCGGCGACGTCGACGTCCAGGAGGAACGGCATGTAGAAGCGGTTGCGCGCGGTCATCGGGGTGCGCACGAAGCCCGGCCGGACGTCGGTGACGTGGACGCCGGTGCCGCGCAGGTCCGCGCGAAGGCTCTCGAGGAACACCATGAGGAAGGCCTTGGTCGCACCGTAGATCGCGCTCGCCGGCATCCCCCGGTAGCCGGCGAGGCTCGAGATCCCCACCACGTGCCCGCGCCGCCGCTCGACCATCCGCGGCAGGAGGGCGACGAGGCTGGCCACGGCGCCGTCGACGTTGATCCCGATGCCGGGCGCACAGTCCTCCCAGCGGAGGTTCCCCGCCCACCGCGAGCCGCCGACGCCGGCGTTCGCCACCACCAGATCGATCCCGCCCACCTCGTCGTCGATCCGCAGGAGCGCGGCCGTCGTCGCCTGGGGATCCGAGACGTCCAGCGGCTCCACCCGCGCGCTGCCGCCCTTCGCGCGGATCCGGTCCGCCAGCGCCTCGAGGGCGTCGCGCCTGCGCGCCGAGAGGATCACCTCCACGCCGCGGGAGGCCAGCTCCTCGGCGAGCTGGGCGCCGATGCCGCTCGATGCGCCGGAGATCCATGCGGTGCGGATGCCGTCGATCATGTCGGGGTCTCCTGCTGCGTGGCGGGGAGGGATCGCTCGCCGGTCGAAGGCGGGATCCTCTCCCATCCGCCGTGCGGGCATCCAGCGGTTTCCGGTCCTCCCGTTTGCGGCGGAACCCGCGCTTCGCTATGACGCCGCCGTGCACGTCGGATCGCTCACAACCACGGCGCTCGCCGCGTGGGCCCGCGGGCGCGGCGCGACGCCCGCCGCTGCGGCGCAGCTCGCCCGTGCGATGGTCGGTCGCTTCGCGGGCAGGGACGCGGGCGTCCAGCCGGCCCGGCGCCTCGTCGAGTCGGCGGAGCGCGAGCTCGCGTGGGACGTGCCGCGCACCGACGCCGTGCAGGATCCGGACGGCTCCATCCGGCACGCGGTGCGCCTCGGCGACGGCGCGATCGTCGAGGCCGTCGCGATCCCGCACCCGGAGCGGACCACGGTCTGCCTCTCCACCCAGGCCGGGTGCGCGCGCGGCTGTCTCTTCTGCGAGACGGGGCGGCTGGGCCTGCAGCGGCAGCTCGCCCCGGAGGAGATCGTCGGCCAGTTCGCCGCGGTGTCCCGGCATCTCATGACGCTGGGGCGCCCGGCGCCGACCAACGTCGTCTTCATGGGGATGGGCGAGCCGCTGGACAACCTGGACGCGGTGCTCGCCGCCGCCGACGTGATCTCCGATCCCTGCGGCTTCGCCGTGGCGCCCAAGCGGATCACGGTCTCCACCGTCGGCGTCGTCCCGCGCATGCGCGAGTTCTATCGGCGCGGACGCTACCGCCTCGCGGTCAGCCTGCACGCGGCGAGCGACGAGGAGCGCCGGGCGCTGCTGCCGGTGGCGCGCACGTGGGACCTCGCCGCGCTGCGCGCCGCCATCGCGGAGTCACCCCAGTCCGTGCTGGTCCAGTGGACGCTCATCGAGGGCGTGAACGACTCGGATCTCCACGCGGATCGCCTCCTCGCGTTCTGCGAGGGCCTCGACGTGCGGGTGAACCTCATCCCGCTGAACCCGGGGCCCGAGGAGTCGTTGCGGGCGCCGCCGATGGAGCGGGTGCGCGCGTTCCAGAAACGCCTGCGCGATCGCGGGCTGCGGGCCCTCGTGCGGATGCCCCACGGGCAGGAGGTGGGCGGCGCGTGCGGTCAGCTCGCCGGCGCGCTGCGCGACAGGCCGGACGAGAAGCCGGCGCTCCCGATCGTCGGGCGGGCGCCGCTCCGATCGGCGTGATCGCGTCGCCGCCGCGGGGTCGCTCTCAGCCTCGCCGTCGCCGCAACGAGGCGAGGGCCACGCCGAGGGCCGAGATCAGCAAGGCGTCGCCGGCGGTGGGGTTGCCGGCCGTGCACGAGCAGCCGCGACCGTCGGGGAAGTAGTCGGGGTATTCGGGGATCGGGTCCTCCTCGCCGCCGAAACCTCCGGTTCCGGCTTCACCGCCCGCGCCGCCGCCACCGCCGTCGCCGCCGGATCCTCCCGCTCCACCCGTCCCGGCGCCTCCGCTGCCGCCGGCTCCGCCGCTGCCTCCGTCTCCGCCGTGGCCGCCCTCGCCACCCGTGCCGCCCGTCCCTCCGCCGGGCCCCGGCGGCGGGAGCGTCGCGCAGTCGCCGAGCGAGTGCTCGAGCGCGCCGAGGGTCGGCGCCGCCGGCCTCTCTCGCACGCAATAGTCGTCCGCGACGCCGGCGTGCGGCGTCGCATGCCCCACGAGGCTGGACACGTCGCCGATCACGGAGAGGTCCCCGTGGCGCGGATCCGCGTACCACGCCGCGAAGGAGTCGAAGCCCACGTTCTGGAGGTTCGACTCCTCGGCGTGGGTGGCTCCCTCGCGGTTTCGGATCTTCCCCGAGAGGACGTTCCCGTGGGCGAGGCCGCTCGTCGTGTCGAAGCGGAAGTCCACGCCCGACGTCTCGATCAGCGTGTTGAAGAGGAGCTGGGTGTCCGCGGCGCGGTTCAGGTAGATGGCGACGTCCGAGCAGCTCGCGATGACGTTGTTGCGCATGACGCCGCCGTGGTGCTCGACGGCGCACGGGACGTTCGCGTCGAAGGCGGGCGCGCAGTACTGCGCCCCGGTGCCGCCGCCGCCGAACGACAGGCCGATCAGGGCTCCCTGCGCATCGCCTTTCGTGGTGCAGACCACCAGGTTGCGCTCGAAGAGGCCGTCCTCGCCGCCGCTCTTCATGAAGGCGCCGTAGCTGACGCCGTTGCCGTCCGCCTTGCGGAAGTCGTGCAGGTAGTTGTCCCGCACGATCCAGCCGCGGCCGGTGTCGATGTTCAGCTTGGTGACCGGGCTCGAGGTCTTCCGCGGCGTCGAGTCGAAGAGCTCGCAGCGCTCGACCAGGCCACCGTCGGGCTGGATCCACTCGCCGCCGATCTTCTCGGCGTTGACCTTGAGCTGGGCGTTGAAGTCCCGCACGCGGCTCTTGCGCAGGACGAAGCCGTGCGCGGCGCCCACCACGTGGAAGGCGTGCTCGCAGTTCGGGTGGTTCGCGCAGACGCCGACGACGTCGAGGCCCTCGAAGTGCCAGTGGGCGCCGCTGACCTTGAAGCCCTCCAGGCCGTCGAACTCGATCACGGCGCCCAGGGGCGATGCCGATCGGACCACGATCGGCGCGTCCTCCGTCCCGTTGGCGGCGCAGTTCACGCCCTTCAGGCGGTACGTGCCGGAGGCGAGGACCAGCTCGTCGCCGGCCTGGGCGGCGGCGATCGCCTGGGTGAGGCCGGCGACGTCGTCGACGGGGATCTCGGCGGCGAGGGCGGCGGCAGGCGCGAGCGGGAGCGCCGCGGCCAGGAGGAAGGAGCGGATCGAGGACATGCCGGCGAGGCTATCCACTTCCGAGGACCCGCCAAGAAATTCGCCGCTGTAATGGCCTGCTCTCCCGATCGTCTCTGTAGGCGGTCCCCCCGTGGGCCCATCTTCCCGGCCGGCAGACGGCCCACCGACACCGAGGTCCGACATGAACACCGCCCTTCGCATCGCCTTCGACACCGAGATCCACGCCGCCCGGGAGCTGATGCGCGAGAAGCGCTACGACAGGGCCTTCCACCACCTCGAGCGCGCCCACATCCTCGGCCAGCGCTTCGTCGTGCCCCACGTGGTCAGCCACTGGCTGATGCTTCGCGTCGGGATCGCGCAGCGCGCGCCCGTCGCGGCCTTTGGCCAGGCGGTGCGGATCGTCGTGGGCGCGATCGGGTCGGCGTTGGGCGTGCTGCCCATCGGGAATCCCGGCGGAAGCAACGTGAGCATGTTCGCCACCATGCCGATCCCGGCGGACCTCGAGCGGCTCCTCGACGACGACGGCTCCGAAGCCGCAGTCGCCATCGACTGATCCGCCGACCTGGGTGGCGCCTTCACGGGCCTTTCCCAATGTGGAAGACCGGTCTCGCTGTTACGAGAAGCCGGGCTGCCGCCCTTGGAGGAGGCCAGGATGCGCGGAGGGGACGAAAAGGAGCTGCTCGCCGCGGCGATCGCAGGAGATGCGGGCGCGCTCGAGGCGCTCCTCGAGAAGGTCCAGCCGAAGGTCTACCAGTTCGGCCTGCGCCTCTGCGGGGACCGGGAGGACGCCGAGGACGTGTCCCAGGAGACGCTCCTGGCGATGGCGCGCGGCTTGCGCGATTTCCGGGCCGCGTCGTCGCTCTCGACCTGGCTCTACGCGGTCGCCCGCAGCTACTGCATCAAGAAGCGGCGGCGGGGCGGCGCCGCGCACGAGGTGGCGGACGAGGGGGCCGCCGCGGAGCCCCTGGTCGATCCTGCGCGTCCGGCCGACGAGGCCCTCGCAGGCAAGCGGCTCGAGAAGGCGCTCGCCGAGGCGATCCAGTCGCTCCCGCCGAAGTACCGCGAGGTCCTGATCCTGCGGGACGTCGAGGGGCTGACGGCGCCGCAGGTGGCCGAAGACCTCGGGATCGGCCTCGCGGCGGTGAAGAGCCGCCTGCATCGGGCGAGGAACGCGGTGCGCGATGCGCTCGCGCCGATGTTCGCCGAGGTGGGTGCGACGCCCTCTCCCGATCGCTGATGGAGCCCTCCGAACCCCGCTTTTCGCGAGCGTGAATCCTTTCTTCGGCCGCCTGGCTCCAAGGAGGCGAAGGAGGTTTCCATGGCAGAAGCGGCCAGCGTGAAGATGGGGTTTCCCGGCGGGCGCCGGGTCTCGGCGACGATCGGGCACCACACGATCCTCACCGACCAGCCGAGGGACGTGGGTGGCGACGACGAGGCGCCCTCGCCCTATTCGCTCTTCCTCGCGTCCATCGGAGCGTGCGCGGGCTTCTTCGCGCTCACCTTCTGCCAGAAGCGGGATCTCCCCACCGACGGCCTCGAGGTGACCGCCTTCCCGCGGTCGGAGGACGGGAGCATGAAGGGGATCGACATCCGGGTGAAGGTCCCGGAGGGTTTTCCCGAGCGCTATCGCGACGCGCTGATCCGCTCGATCGAGCAGTGCTCGGTGAAGCGGGCGATCCAGGCGCAGCCGGAGTTCAACGTCGAAGTCGCCGACTGACGTCGGCCCACGGCAAGGGGAAGAGAGCGATGTGCAGAGCAGTGAAGTGCCCGAAGTGCGGCAAGGCCGACTGGGCGGGATGCGGCGCGCACGTGGAGCAGGTCCTGGGCCACGTGCCGCCCGCGGAGCGGTGCGGGTGCAGGCGGGAGAACGCCGAGCGTGCGCCGGCGCCCATCTCGTCGGGCCTCGCGTCCTTCTGGCGAAGGTTCACCGGCGGCAACGGATGAGCGGGCGCCGCCGCATGGACGGCGCCCGACGGCGGAGCCGGGGATCGTCTCTCCCTACGGGAAGATCGGCCAGGGCTCGCTGCGGGGACCCGCGTGCCAGTTGTCGTGTCGGCCATCCCAGTACACGAGCGGGAGCAGGTGGGGATCGAGGGTGTCCAGCGCGTTGGCGTTGATCGAGACGTATGCGCCGCCCACCTCTGCGAGCTCGCCGCGTCCGAAACACATCGTGCCGCAGTGCTTGCAGAAGTAGCGGGTTCCGTTCGGGCCGGGAGCGTAGGAACCGAGGCTCTCTTCGCCGGCGAGGACCTCGAACGCCTCGGGCTTCGCGAGCCAACCCGTCCAGGACAGCTTCGTGCAGACGGAGCAGTTGCAGCGCGATGCCTGGACGGAGTCGCCCACGACCTCGAAGCGGACCTTGCCGCAGTGGCAGCTGCCCTGGTGCGTCTTCTTCGTCGAATCCATGTCGCCTCCTTCGTCGTGGACGGTCACTCGCCGTCCCAGTAGCCGATGCCGAGCTTCTGTGCGCCCAGCATCGGGGCGACGAGGCCCATGCGGCCTCCGAAGCGCTCCGGTCCCGGGAACGGGTGGCGCTGCAGGTCCAATTCGTCGAGGTTCACGATCTGTCGCTTCATGGGGGAGTCCTTTCGCTTCAGGTGGCGAGGAACCTAGCAACCATTCCGGACAGGTTCTGTCCTCCAAGACGTGGCACCATCGGTCGCATGGTCGATACCTCCGCGCGCCTCCTTCGGCTCCTCGCCCTCCTCCAGGCCCGACGCTTCTGGTCCGGCCGGGAGCTCGCAGAGGCGCTGCAGATCACCGATCGCACGCTGCGTCGCGACGTCGATCGGCTCCGCACGCTCGGCTATCCCGTCGACTCGTCCACCGGCGTCGCGGGGGGCTACAGCCTGGGCGTGGGCGCGGCGCTGCCGCCGCTGATGCTCGACGACGACGAGGCGCTCGCCATCACGCTGTCACTGCAGGCGTCGACGAGCGCCGGCCTCGTCGGCATCGAGGAGGGGGCCGTTCGCGCGCTGGGAAAGATCGAGCAGGTGCTCCCGGCGAAGATCGCGAAGCGGCTCGCGGCGCTGAAGAGCTCGATCGTGCGGCTGCCCCGCTCGTGGGGATCGGGAGCGGAGCTCGAGGCGGTGTCGGCCCTCGCCGCTGCCTGTGCCGAGCGGACCGCCATCTCCTTCGGCTACCGCGACCACGGCGGGCACGAGAGCCGGAGGGCGGTCGAGCCACATCGGGTCGTCCATCTGGACCGCCGCTGGTACCTCGTCGCGTGGGACGAGGATCGCAGCGACTGGCGCACGTTCCGGATCGATCGGATGAGGCTCCCCATCGAAAGGAGGAGCGCGTTCGCGCCCCGGATGCCTCCAGACGACGACGTGGGCGCGTTCGTGTCTCGGGCGGTGTCGATCGCCCCGTACCGCATCGAGGCGACGCTGATCTTCCACGCGCCCGTCGAGGCGCTGCGCCCCCGCATCCCGGCAGGCTCGGGCGTCCTCGAGTCGGTCGACGCCACGCGCTGCCGCTTCCGTACGGGCGCGAACTCGGTGGACATGCTCGCCACCTGGCTCGGCTGCATCGGGGTCGACTTCGAGGTGGAGGAGGGGGCCGAGCTGGCGGCGAGGCTCCGCGACGTCGCGGAGCGACTCGACAGGGCTTCCGGCGGATGTGCGCCGCGCGCATCGCGCCGGTCGCCGGCGAAGGGGATCAGGAATCGAGCGTCGGGCGGCGGAACGGGATGAGGGCGCGGATCCGTTCGTCGCGGAGCCAGATCCCGCCCCAGATCAGGATCGCCACGTAGATCGGGAAGAGCGTGTGGGTCGCGAGCGGGTTCCCCACCCTCACGTGCGTGGCGATCGCGCCGCCGAGATAGCCGGTCCACAGGACCGCGCCCAGCACCGCGGTCCGCGGGACCAGGTAGAGGATCAGGCAGGCGAGGGCGATGAGGCCGATCGGGAGCAGCGCGCTCGTGGGGTAGCCGAGATCGCCGGTGCCCTGGATCGCCTCCTGCGAAGGGAAGATCTTGATCAGGCAGTCGAAGGCGAGCAACAGGCTCACGATCCCCTGCAGGACGTACCCGGTCCAGCGGGCGGCCTTGGAAGGGGAGGACTTCTCGAAATACTGGGCGGTGACGTCGGTCGGGCTCATGTGTGCCTCCTTGGCAAGTGGTTTCACTTCCTTGGACGCCCGGAGCCCTCCCGAATCATCGCTCGTCGATCGTTTCCTCCTCGCGAACCCGGACCGCGGACGGTTCAGGCTTCGTCGATCGTCCGGACGACGCGGCAGGGGTTGCCCGCCGCGAAGACGCCCGCCGGGACGTCGCGCGTGACGACGCTCCCGGCACCGATCACGGCCCGATCGCCGATGCGCACGCCCGGGAGGATGATCGCTCCGCCGCCGACCCACACGTCCGCGCCGATGTCCACGGGCTTGCCGTACTCGTGCTTGCGTCGCTCCGCGGCGTCGAGAGGGTGCATGGGCGTGTAGATCTGCACCGCAGGTCCGAACAGCGTGTAGCTGCCGATGCGGACCCGGCACACGTCGAGCACGACGCAGTCGAAGTTGAAGAACACCCGCTCGCCCAGCTCGATGTTCGAGCCGTAGTCGCAGTAGAACGGCGGCTGCATCCACACGCTGTCGCCGCCCGACGCGAAGAGCGTGCTCAGGATCCGCCGCCGCTCGACCTCGTCGCTCTCCATGGTGGCGTTGAGCGCCTGGCACAGATCCCGGGCGCGGACCCGCCCGCGCACCAGCTCCTCGTCCATGGGATCGTACGGCTCCCCCGCCAGCATCTTCTCCCGCTCGCTCGCCATTCCTCGAGCGTGGGGTCGGGGGCGCCCTCCGTCCAGCCCCGCGAAGGTCTTCGACGACACGGCCGCCCGTTCACGTCCCGTTCATCCGCGTTCCCGTACCGTCCGTCCCAGGGTCGGCGAAGGGCCGACAAGGGAGTCGACATGAAGACGGTGAAGGTTTGGGATGCATCGGTGCGGATCTTCCACTGGGCGCTCGCGGCGCTGGTGGGGGCCGCGTTCCTGACGGGAGACGACGAGACGATCGCCTGGCACGTGCGCGGCGGGGTCCTGATCGCCGGCTTGCTCGTCTACCGGATCGTCTGGGGGCTGGTCGGGCCCGGGCCTGCCCGGTTCCGCAGCTTCGTGAAGGGTCCGCGGGCCGTGATCGCGTACCTGCGCGACTACGTGCAGGGGAAGCCGCCGGTCCACCGCAGCCACAACCCGCTCGGCGCGGTGATGGTGGTGACGCTTCTCTTCGTCCTCCTCGGCGCCGTCGTCACGGGTGCGCTCGCGTACTCGAGCGCGGAGTGGGACGGCCCCCTGGCCGCGTTCATCGGCGAGCGAGCCGGCCACGGACTGAAGGAGGTCCACGAGGTCTTCGCGAATTCGCTCCTCGTCCTCGTCCCCCTCCATGTACTCGGGGTGATCGTCTCGTCGTTCCTGGAGAGGCAGAACCTCGTGAAGGGCATGATCACCGGCATGAAGAAGGACGCCGAGACCCCGGCACCATCGGCCACGGCTCCCTCCACCCGCTTCGCCTTCGCCCTCGTGGTCGCCGTCGCGGTGGTCGCGGGCCTCGTGACGTTCCTGAAGCCGGTGGCCGCCAAGGCGGACAGCGCCTCGGCCGCGTCGATGTTGCGCTCGCTGGAGACGCAGGTGCGCGCGGCGGACCCGGGGTTCCAGAGGTTCTCCGCCGAAGCGGGCCGCAGCCTCTTCACGACCGAGCACCCGGTGAAGGGAAAGCAGGTGGCGTGCTCCACCTGCCACGGGTCGGATCCGACGAAGCGGGGACGCACGCCGTCCGGCAAGAACCTCGCTCCCTTCTCTCCGCTGGCGAATTCGCGCGCGTTCTCGAATCCTGGCAAGGCGGAGAAGAAGTTCGACCGTTATTGCAAGGAGGTGCTGGGCCGCGCCTGCACCCCGCGAGAGAAGGGCGACGTGCTGGCGTGGCTCCTGGGGACGTGATGCGATTGCTGGTGGTCGAAGATGCCAAGCCCTTGGCCCGCTCGCTGCAGCAGGGCCTGGTGGAGGAGGGCTTCACCGTCGACCTCGCCCACGACGGCGAGGACGGCCTGCACCTGGCGTCGGAGATCGCCTACGACGGGATCGTCCTCGATCGCATGCTCCCCTCGCGCGACGGGCTCTCGGTCCTCCGGGAGCTCCGCGCGAAGGGGATCGCGACGCCGGTCCTCCTGCTGACCGCCCTCGGCGAGGTCCACGATCGGGTCGAGGGGCTGGAAGGTGGCGCCGACGACTACCTGGTGAAGCCCTTCGCCTTCGCGGAGCTGGTGGCCCGCGTCCGGGCGCTCATGAGGCGCGGACACGGCCACGCCACCAACCGGATCGAGCTGGGCGCCCTCGTGCTCGATCTGTCCGCCCGAACGGCGACCGTGAACGGAACGCCCCTCGATCTCACCGCCCGGGAGCTGGCGCTGCTCGAGCTCCTGGCATTGCACCCGGGCGACACGCTCTCCCGAACGGCGATCGCCGAGGCTCTCTACAACGAGGACGAGGAGCGGGACAGCAACGTCATCGACGTCTTCGTCGCCCGCCTGCGCCGCAAGCTGTCCGGAGCGGGTGTCGATGGATCCGCGGCGGTGGTGACCATGCGCGGCGCTGGCTATCGCCTGGAGATCGGAGGGCTGAGGTGAGCGCCCGGCCCGTCGTGGGAGGGACGAGCCTCCGGGTGCGGCTCGCGCTCATCGTCTCGGCGTTGTGCGTCCTCCTCACCCTCTCCACCGGAGCCGCCCTCTGGCAGGTGGTGAAGCAGGCGTCGATCGAGGCCCTCGATCGCGAGCTCTCGACGAGCGCGGACGTCCTAGCGCAGCTCGTCCACCTCGACCGTGACGGTTCGATCGACGTGGAGGATCACGGCGGCGAGGAGCTCGCCATCGCCCACCGCATCGAGACCGCGGACGGACGGGTGATCAGCGAGGGAGGGCTCCGCTGGAACGAAGCGAAACCCCTCGGCGCGGGATCCGCGGCGATCGTCGTCGACGGCCATCCCTGGCGCGTGCTGGAACGCCCGCTCCACCTGGAGAGGAAGGGGCGGGAGGCGATCGTCACCTTGCGGGTCGCGACGTCGGCGAGGCCGATGGTGGCGCTACGGGAGACCGCGAGCCGGGCGATCGTCGTCGCCACGCTGGCCGCCGCGCTGCTGGGAACGCTGGCCTCCGTGCTCGTGGCACGCACCACCACGGCGCCGCTGCGGGCCCTCACCCGGCGCGTGTCCGCGCTGGGGCCTGCGTCCCTGGGGGAGACGATCGAGACCGACGGCAGGGACCGCGAGGTGCGCGCGCTCACGACGTCGTTCAACGGCCTGCTCCGGCGGCTGGGGGACGCCTTCGAGCGGCAGCGCTCGTTCGTCGCCAGGGCGAGCCACGCGCTGCGCACCCCCACGGCGACCATCCTCACCCGGGCCGAGGTGACCCTGGCTCGTCCGCGCGGAGAGGACGAATACCGGGCGGCCCTCGGGGAGATCGCGGACGCCGCCAGGGAGTCCGCCGCGCTCGTCGATCACCTGCTGTACCTCGCGCGTCTCGACGAGAGGACCACGGAGCTCCATGCCGAGTCGATCCCCATGGACGCGATCGGTGCGGAGCTCATGCGCCTCCTCGCGCCGAGGGCGGACGCGGCCGGCGTCTCGCTCTCCCTCGCCATCGAGCCCGGGGCGGACGTCGTCGCCGATCGAGCGGCGCTGCGCGAGCTCCTCGAGGCGCTCCTCGACAACGCCCTCCGCTACACGCCGCGTGGAGGCTCGGCGGGCCTTCGCGCCGCCGGGCGAGAGGTCGTGGTGTGGGACACGGGGAAGGGGATGACCGACGCGGACAAGGCGCAGGCGTTCGAGCGGTTCTTCCGGGGGAGCGCCGCGGACGCGACGGGCGCGTCGGGGTCCGGCTTGGGCCTCGCCATCGCCAGGAGCGTCGCCGAGCGGCACGGCGCGTCGATCG
>Ga0182745_1004318_pt1 | contig 11858 bp, 10 predicted proteins | sample eDN3rd30CKraftBY_FD_128523 | JGI IMG/M metagenome (GOLD analysis project Ga0182745, IMG submission 128523) | Enriched backyard soil microbial communities from Emeryville, California, USA - eDNA 3rd pass 30_C Kraft BY (version 2) (version 2) | ecosystem: Environmental > Terrestrial > Soil >... | reverse complement strand
GAGCTAGCGTTCGCAACTAGACATACTAAAATTAGATAAATGTGTAGCAATGGCTGACTGACCCACATCCTGTGGGCCCGAGAACGCTCGCCCAGCTCCGACAACACGCCACAGCACGTGGGTCGAAAATCGTTTGTGCAGCTCCAAGAAAATAACGGATTGTGGGGGGAAAAGCAAGAATGTTTTACTACGAAAAAAAACTGCAATATCCAGTTAGAGTCAGCACTTGTAACCCGATGCTTGCGAAGTTTTTAACTGAACAGTACGGTGGAGCAGATGGAGAATTAGCTGCTGCTCTCAGATACATGAACCAACGCTATTCCATCCCTGACAAAGTAATTGGGCTTTTAAATGATATTTCGATGGAAGAGTTCTCTCATCTGGAAATGATTGCAACAATGATTTACAAGCTCACGAAAGATGCCACTCCTGAGCAGATGGTGGCTGCTGGTCTTGGCGATCATTTTGTAAATCATGACCATGCTTTGTTCTATCATGATGCAGCTGGTAACCCATGGACTGCCACATACATCCAAGCAAAAGGCGACCCGATAGCCGACCTTTATGAAGATATTGCGGCAGAAGAAAAAGCCCGCGCAACCTACCAATGGATTATCGACATCTCAGATGACCCGGATCTAAATGATGCCTTGAAATTCTTGCGTGAAAGGGAAATTGTCCATTCCATGCGTTTTAGAGAAGCCGTAGAAATCTTAAAAGACGAACAAGGCCAGAAGAAATTCTTCTAGCTCACAGTTCCCTACCTGTGCCTAATGCAGGTAGGGATTTTTTTTGGTAATTAACACCTGCAAATTAGTTCTTGCTAATCTCTCTATACTCATGAGAAGATAGTTTCTATTGACTCTAATAGAAAGATTGGTGAGCATCTGTGAATACAAAAGCTTTAATGATTGGCCTCTTCACTGTTTTAATATGGGGTTCAAGCTTTGCAGCAAATAGTTACAGTCTGCAGGGCGGCTTTTCGGCAGGACATTTACTCTTATTTCGTTTTGTGATCGCTTCACTCATCTTCGCTATTATTGCCTGTATCCCTAGTTTGAAATTCCGTTTACCAGAAAAACAAGATATATGGAAAATTGTACTACTCGGTTGGATTGGCATTAATGGCTACCATATTTGTGCAACTTTTGGACAATTAACAATCAGTGCTGGTACATCAGGCATGTTAATTGGTTCTGGACCTATTTTCACAACAATTTTTGCTATTCTTATATTAAAAGAACGTCTAAGCAAAGTAGGCTGGATTGGACTAGCATTTGGATTTGCTGGAATTTCTTTAATCGCAATCGGTTCAGGAGATGCATCATTTGGAATCGCACCGGGGGTATTTCTAACGATTCTAGCAGCAATTGCAACGTCGATCTTTTTTGTTTATCAAAAGCCTTTATATAAAAAGTATTCAGCTATCGAGTTAACTGCTTATTTCACTTGGGCTGGGACAATCCCTTTCCTGTTTTTTGCACCTGGTTTGTTTGAAGCCATTCAAACTGTCCCAATGGAAGTCAACATTACAGCTATTTATATTGGCATCTTCCCAACCGCGATTGCTTACCTAACTTGGGCTTATGCATTATCTCAGTCAAGTGCAAGCTCCATTTCAACGGTTCTTTACCTTGAGCCAGTAATTGCTATTATTGTGGCATGGATTTGGTTAAGTGAACTTCCGAAATCCATTTCAATCATTGGTGGTCTGATTGCCATATCAAGTGTTCTAATCGTCAATTTTTATGGTAAAAATCAACATACAATTAAAAATGAAATCAAAACTACTTTATAAAAAAAAGTCCCGAAAGTATTCGATATACTTTCGGGACTTTTTTTCTTTAACGGTCACGATGAACAATGTTATTTAAAAACATCTTCAAAAAATCTACATTGCGCTGAATTGGTTTTAATGCTTCAATTGCCGCGCAATAATGCTGCCATAATTCAGTTTTCGCTCCATCAATTCCTAATATCGTTACAAAGGTAGATGTTTGATTTTCTGAATCCATCCCAGCAGACTTCCCTAGCTTTTCAAACTTCCCTTCCCGATCTAATAAATCATCCTTTATCTGAAAAGCAATTCCTGCATGGCGAGAAAACGTCTTTAGAGCATCCATTTCGCATTTATCCGCTTTCGCTAAAATAGCTGGCATTATGAGGGCTGCTTCAAAGCCTAAAGCTGTCTTATAGAAACACATGGTTTCCAGCTCTTCCTTTGAAAGCTTTCTACTTTTCGATTCCAAATCCATTACTTGCCCTTTACAAATGCTAGCTGTTACTTGTGCTGAATAACGCATTAATTCAAGAGCAGTTTTGGCATCAAACTCTTCTAGTAATGTTTGCTGTTCTATCGCTTTTTGCGTCAGGAATAAACCCGTTAACTCTGCAATTGCGACATTGTACATCTCATGAACAGTTGGGCGGCCACGTCGATAGGAAGCATTGTCCTGTGAGGGTAAATCATCAAAAATAAGAGAAGCTGTATGCATATATTCCAATGAGTGGAACAGAGGCTGAAGGTTTGACTCCTTTAAACCATACATCTCAACACCTACAAACCAAGCAATAATTGGCCGTAAGCGTTTTGCATCTCCAGTTAAACTATAATTGGCAGCTTCTAAAATTGGATCATTTGAAAATGAAGCATCTTTTTCTTCCGCTATTAAAAGGGTTTGATTCACTTTTTCTTTTAATGCTTGGATTTTTTCTTTAAATGCCTCTTTTTCTTCACGCTGCTTTTTTAAGTGATCAATCATTTGGTCACGCAAGAGCTTGTCAAAGAAGTCGACATCATCCCCTTTTTCAACCATTTTTTGCAGGACCTTATTAAACTGCGGGAAGCCAGAAGCAAATTGCCTCATGACCTCTTCATACTTCTTTTGGCCATGCTTTTCTTTAAATCGCTTCAGCCCATTAATGGCCCTATTCAAAATGACTTCCGTCGTTTGAGGTTCCGAATTATAGACTTGATGGATTAAATTCGCAATCACCGCCCAGTACATTTCAAAGGGATTAATCAAATCATCTCGGTGATGCTGGTGCTGTAAATAATACGTATAAGGTGTAACCGCGCCATTCTTCAAATCATCGAACATATCCGCAAAGTCATCTGCTAATTGATTGTAAATTCCATATAAAAACGTACGCTGTTCAAATCCATCATCTGTTTCCTGTATAACCGAGCGGGCAATTAATCGAGATGAGGATGATTTCAAAATAATTGGCACATATAGCTCTTCATTTGTATAGGCTGTATTGGCTAATTGCTTTTGTCGGTCAATCTCTTGTGATTGGAAAAATACATAGGCTTGCTCAAAAAACTGAACAGATTTTGCCTGTGACTGAATATATTCAAATGCTTCTTTTAGCTCTGCATGAATATAGCGCAAGAATTGAAGAGTCGTTTCCTTCCAGCCACTCCCTAAAGGAGGTACCACTCCCGTAATGAGAGAGGTACGAATAAGCTCCGAATATCGCTTTTTTTCTGCTTCAGACAATAAATCGGCATCCAGCAAATCGTCTATAAAAGGATAGGTTAAGCCATAGCAAAACCCTAGGCGTATTGCCTTTTCGAGCTTCGTCTTTCTTTCGATTGCTGCTATATCTTCATCAAACTCATCAATCGTATGCATAAGGACGCCTGCGATAATTTTTATCAGCTTCCGCTGCGCATTGACCGCATCTAACTCTTCTGGAATATGCTCCGATACCGAATTCAGTTTCTCAAGCAGCCAATCCACTGTTAAAAGGATCTGCTCTTCCTTCCCTTTTTGAATAACCCACTCCAAGCTCAACAATTCCATTTTTTCTTTCTTCGTTGAATCAAGTAGGCTAACCTTTAAATCTCCGACTACTTTGTCTATTTTGGATTGTGTTTCTTTACTTTCAAGCGTTTTCCCTAAATCCCGCAGATAGATATACGAAATGCTTCGTTTTAAATAATCCTCTAGCTTATTCGTATAATCGAGCCATTTAATGTAATGTGCCGTATCTTTTGAACTTGGCTTTTTTGTTTTAGATGAGAAGTATGAAAAAAAGGTAGGATGATGAATGTGATTGACCTTCCATTTTTGAAAATCATCAGTTAACTCCTGGATATAGTGCTTGTTATTCACCTGCTCATGCAGCAAATGAAAATAGTGGCTTGCTTCTTTTTCTGCTTGCTGATAACTTTGATCAGCATGTATCAATTCATTCATATTTTCACCCTTGCCTTTATTTCTTTTTTTGCGATTATGTGGAAAGCCTCTTTTTGTTATAAGCTTTCATGTATAACAAATTTGCTGTATGTAATTCAATAATATTCATATATGAACTTCTAAATTCCCAACTATAGACACATCTCTTTAAAAGCGATGAATTTCCAATATTATTGTATCAAACTATATAAATTGGTAAATATTAGATATGAGGGGAGGTGTAACAACTATGGCTTCAGATGTTCTTTGTGAGGTGGACAGCTGTACATATTGGGCCTCAGGCAATCGATGTGATGCAGCTAGAATTTATGTTGTGGCAAGTCGTAACACGGATGAGGCATCCAATAGTGAAGAAACAGATTGCAAAACATTTAAGAAAAAAGAGGAACTTTCTTAATCTTAAATGAATGAAAAAAGGGCTCAAATTTCAAGTTTGAGCCTTTTTTATTTGGAAACCTATTGTTTATTCTACCGTAATATCACCATTATCCGATGTAAGCTTAATAACAATATCACCATTTCCTACAGCTTTTTCAGTGACAGTTTGACCGTATAGTTTAGCAATTCCATGATCCGTCTTTACATCAAAACGAACATTCTTGGCTTTTTCTTTTGTTTTTACAAAAATCTCACCATTATCCGCTTCTAAATCCATGGACTCTCTTAAGCTATCCGTTATAACCGTTAGCTCCCCATTAGCAGTTTTACCCTTAATAATTCCAGTACTATTTTCAATTACGACATCTCCATTGTCCGATTCAACGGCAATATGTTGACTTTCGATGTCTTTGATATAGATTTCACCATTGTCCGCTTCGGCTACTAATTCTTCTACTTTAATTTGAGAAGCCTCAATTGCCCCATTATCAGTTTCAGCCAGAATTTGTTGACTTTCAATATCCTCAATCAGAATTTTCCCGTTATCTGTTTCAGCTTTAATCTTACTGTATTCTTCCTTTGGCAGCCCTACAATAACTGTTGGTGATTTAGAAAAGAAATCGATAGAAAACCATTTAAACCATTTTCGTTCCACTTCAATTTCCAATGTGTCTCTCTTTACCATAGCATTTAATGTATAGCGATTGCCATTCTCCAACTCAATAACAGCCTCACTACCTTCAACCGGCATAATGCGGATTTCTGCATTGTCACCCTCTATCTCTACACGAGAAAAATCATTAGCCAATTGCAAATCCTCTGCATTCTTATTTTGTATTATGCTAATGAGAAGTACAGCAGCAATTGCGATTAAAGCAATCCAAATAAAAAACTTCTTTTTTTCCAAAATCGGTTCTTCCTTTCCGTTACGTTATCTTAATTACATGATACACGTAGAAGAGAGGTGATATAACGACCCCTAACTGTAATTCCCTCTAAGTCCTGAGACGTAGGCGTACTAATCTAGTGGGGTTTATTTCGTGCGTTATATCGGACTTTACGTGACAATTCCCTCACACAACTACCTATCCATTTCAACACGAAAAAGCTGCTCAATTTTTCTGAGCAGCTTGAAGTTTAGTATTGCGGCTGGCCTGCAGCTTCCCATTGTTTAATTTCTTCACGGACGATTGGGGCCACTTCTTTACCTAATAATTCGATAGATTTCATCACGTCTTCATGCGGCATTGAACCGACCGGACAATGGAGCATAAAACGTGTGATTCCTACTTTTTTACGCAGCAAAATAATTTTTTCGGCAACTGTTTTTACATCCCCAGTATAAAGGGCACCCTCAAGACTGCGCGCATGGTCAAAGGCTTCACGTGTGTATGGTCCCCACCCGCGCTCTCTTCCTATAACGTTCATGGCATACTGTGTTGGCGGGAAGAATTTTTCAATTGCTGCATTAGTTGTCTCTGCTACAAAACCATGAGAGTGAGACGCAACCGTTAGCTTTGATGGGTCATGGCCTGCATCCTGTGCAGCTCGATAATATAAATTCACGAGTGAAGCAAATTGCAATGGACTTCCGCCGATAATGGCTAACACTAAAGGTAAACCTAGGAAACCTGCACGTGCTACAGATTGCGGAGTACCGCCACTTGCCACCCAAACAGGAAGAGAATCTTGGACAGGTCGAGGATATACCCCGCGATTGGAAATGTCCGCACGGTGCTTCCCTTTCCAATTGACGATTTCATTTTTCGTTAGTTGTAATAGCAATTCAAGCTTTTCTTCATATAGCTCATCATAGTCTTTTAAATCATAGCCAAACAAAGGAAATGATTCGATGAAGGAGCCACGCCCTGCCATAATTTCAGCTCGCCCATTTGAAATGGCGTCAACTGTTGAGAACTCTTGAAACACTCTTACTGGATCATCTGATGACAAAACGGAAACCGCACTTGTTAATCGGATGTTCTTCGTTCGTGCAGCAGCTGCTGCCAATAACACTGCTGGAGCAGAACAGGCATAGTCTTTACGATGATGCTCCCCTACTCCATATACATCCAACCCTACCTCATCAGCTAAAACGATTTCCTCTATCACATTGCGAATCCGCTCTGCATGGCTAATGGTTTTGCCAGTTTTCACATCGGGTGTTGTTTCTACAAAGGTTGTTAACCCAATTTCCATCTTCTTCACTCCACTCTCTATTTCCTATAATCAAAACGTACTATATGGAAATACAATATTCTATAATTATCTGAATTTAATCATACATGAATAGTGGAAGTTGTTACAATTTTACTGTTTGGTTTGGCGATGCGATACTGTTTCAATTATTTGCACCTTAAAAACCTTTGCTCAAATTCCTCTGGAGGGCAAGGTCTTCCAAAATAGAAGCCTTGAATGTAATGGCAATTTTGTTCAAGTAAATAGTCTAGTTCCTCTTTCGTTTCAACACCCTCTGCAATTACTTCTAGCTTCAAGTATTTAGCCATTTTAATCATCGCTGTTGTAATGCCAGCGTTTTCTGATTCAGAAGAGATGTTTTGTATGAAGGAGCGGTCTATTTTCACGCCATCCAGGTTAAATGTTTTTAAATAGTTGAAGGAAGAATAGCCTGTTCCGAAGTCATCGATGTAAATCTTCACACCGAGGTCCTTTAATTCGCGAATCGTTAATAGGACATTTTCTTCGTTTCGCATAATCGAATTTTCCGTAATTTCGATTTCAAGCCATTTTCCCTCTAGCTGAAATTCGTTAAGCAACTCACGGATTTCTTTAGAGAAGCCTTTTTGCAAGAAGCGTTGCGAACTAATGTTGACACTGATTGGAATAAGCGGTATACCAGCTTCTCTCCATTCAACCAATTGCTCACAAACCTTTCGCTTCATCCATTTCCCCATTGGAATAATCAAAGCCGTCTCTTCTGCAAGGGGAATAAATTCACCAGGAGATATTAAGCCTATTTCAGGGTGTTTCCAACGAATTAAGGCCTCTGCACTTACGGTTTTGCCTGTTAATGAATTTACTCGAGGCTGTAAGTGAACGATAAACTCATCATTCATAATTGCTTTGCGTAGATCTCTTTCCAAGAAGAAAGATTGATAGCTTTTTTTGCTCATGGATTGGTCATAGATTTGATACATATTTCTGCCTAAATCCTTTGCTTTATATAAAGCAATATCCGCCTTTTTCATCAAATCGACTTCATCCATTCCACCTGTGGGATAGAAGCATATCCCAATACTTGCAGTTATTAATAATTCGAAATCTTCAATGTAAAAAGGGTCAACTAATTGCTGCAGGAAATTGTCTGCAATTTCAATGACTTCCTTTTCGCTGCTTATGCTAGGGCATAGAATCATAAATTCATCCCCACCCATACGAGAAGCATAATGACTTTCCATGTCGATACTAGCTACAATCCTTTTTCCCATTTCCTCTAGCAGCTGGTCGCCAATAAAATGGCCAAGGGTATCATTAATGGATTTAAAGCGGTCCAAATCGATTAATAGCATGGCAAGCATTCCATTATTGTCACTTTTTACTTTTTGTATTGCATCTTTTGTCTTTTGTGCCATCCATCTACGATTTGGCAATGTCGTTAACTCATCATGATGTGCTAGGTACGCATTCATATCTTGGATTGTTTTTTGTTCGGTAATATCCTTGCCAATCATATAAATACCTTGAACCTGATTTCCAATCACGATTGGCATTAAAGTAATATTGAAATATAAATTATTTGAAGCTTTATCTAAAATATCTAATTCGAAGTTTTGCAAATCTCCGTTTAGAGCTTTCTCAAAAAAACCTTTTACCAATTGCCCGTTAATCTGCTTTTGAAATAATAAATCTCTAATCTCTAAAAAGGGAATTTCTCCTTCGATAAATCCAAATAACTCGATTGTTTTTGGGTTCATATTCATAATTTGAGCGTTTTTGTCAAAGATTACGATATAATCCTGGCTAGACTTTAGCAGGTATTCGTATTGCTCTTGATTCAATTGAAGCTCTTTTTGAGTCGATCTAAGTTCAGAGATATCCAAAACTGTCCCGACAATTTCGCTAATTTCATCACCGTTTTTAATCGGTATCACATTTACAAAAACATGTTTTCCATTTAACTCAAGCTCATAGTTTACATGTTCCCCAGCAAATGCTTTATCATAATGTAACTGCTTGATATATGCAATATCATCTGAAAACACTTCCAGTGGTGTTCTATTTCTAACGCTCTCATCTCGAACGCCTACTTCTTCAAGCAGCTTACCAATTGCCATAGTATAAATATACTCCCCTTCAGCATTTTTACGCATTGTAAAAATGCCGTTTTGAAGGTTTTTCATAGTATTTATAAATTCGAGCTTTTTGGCATCTGATAAGCTTTTTTCTTTTAGCTCTTCAAATTTTGCTATATCTGTTATAAGCAATACTTCAACTTGTTCGTGTTCAAATGTAAATTTCTGCGATTGGATTTCAACCCAAAATTTCTGTTCATTTTGCTTTTTCCCAATATACAAATGATTAATATTTTCAAGTTTACTTTTTGGATAATCATGTATCAACTTTGTAATTGGTGAGTTTAAAATGGCACTGGAATTCACTTCAAACATCTTTTCAGCATGATGATTTAGATAGGCAATACCACCTGCTTCATCCACAACAATTATAATGTCTTTTTGCATACTAAAAAGTTGAAATAATTGTTCTCTATTATTTGGTAATATTTCTATATTTTCATTCAAAATAGCCTCACCTAACATTCTTTATGTACTTTATTATCTAATAATAACTTATATATATTACCAAAGTCACATCCAACTTTCTCCAAATACAAGCCAAAGGTAGTCATTATTCAATTCTTTTTAAAACGCGTAAAGACCTACAAAAAGAAAAGAAGGAGAAATTCTCTCCTTCATGATGAATCATTGGTGTTTTTTTTTCACTTCTTGTATTAAGTAGTTAACAAACGAGTCATCTTTCACAAGCCATGCTTCAAAATTTCTTTTTATAAATTTTTCACCTTCCTCAAAAGTTCGGAAGTTTTGCTTCTGGACGACTTTATTTTTTTCAATCACCCATAGATCTTTTTTAGGATAAAGGAAGAAGCTATCGTCTTTTTTATTTTTATAAAGCGTACCAAATGTGGAGCTTTTTACATTGTATAGATTTCTTTTAGCATCCTCTTGTATCGGCTCGAGTTGGAAAGTATTTAATACAAAATGTTTATATGCCTCATCCGTTAAGAAACTTCCCGATGCTTTCTGATGACCTCCACCGCCATAACGGCTTGCAATAAGTGATACATCTACGTGATCATGGATTGTCCTATAAGAAATTCTTTTCCCGCCCATATTAAGAATCACAATATAATCCAGGTGATCGTATTCTTTCCCCAATTCATTTCCCACCTCGGAATGATAGGATTCTGCATAAATAACTCCAGCGTATTTATCCTTAACCTTTGTTTGGACGATTTCTCTTTTCTTTCGCCTAATATAACGTTCAATCTTATCAGCTTCCATGTTGAGTAATCTTTTTTCAAACTCATCAAAATCGAAATGACTATGGGTAGCGAGACGTTCCATCATTGTTTCTTCAAAATCATCAATGGATACAAGATAAAACAAAGAATTCAGCGCATGTGCTTTTTGATTGTCGTTTTTTTCCCATTCCCAAGTATCATATTGCCTTACTAGCTCTACAAATTCTGAAAGAGCTTTTGATGCTTCCAAAAAATCCATGGATACGAGATACTCATAAAACAATGAAGTGGCGGATGTTAACTTCCCGCCCGTATCTTCTACTACTACAGATCCCCAATCTAAATCATCCAGGTGCAAAGCGCTTTTATGATGATCAATCAATTGAATATTGCCATGTTCTTTGTAGTGTTGAATGAGCCTCTTTTCATTTTCCTCATTTGGCGATAAGTCTGTTATAAATAAAAACGTTTCCTTTGAATCATTTTCTAAAAAATATTCAATTTCACGATTTAATGAAGCTACTGAGTTATAACGTACTTTTACATCGGGGCCAAAAGCTAACTTTGCTAAAATACCGCAGCCAACTCCATCCAAATCGTTATGCGTTAATAATTTGTACATTCATTGTTCACCTCAGCTCATAGTATGGTTTTTTCCGGACGATTTATTGCCTACACATAAACATCGTTACTTAGGACCATGTTAAGTGTATATAATTAAAATTTTAGGTCAAAAATTATATTGTTAAAATTTCTTTAAAGGGATGAAACCAATGAGTAAAGAACAAACAAAAGTGAAAGAAATGAGAGTGGCACAACTAATTCTTCTTGGAATTTTTTGTTTCTCCGTTGTTGTAGCCTTACTAGATTCCGTATCCATTCAACCTAATATAACATCCTTCTCCTTTTATCTTTTATTATTAATGGTTATTGCATCAATTTATAAACCTGTTCGCTTATTTTTAGGACGATGTGTATCCTTCGTTTTCAAAGCTCTCTATCTAAGCATAAAATCCGTCTGTACTACTGCCATTTCATTTATTTTACATAAATAAATGAAATGGTTTTTTGTTTTTTTCAACAGTCACTTACCCTTTTTTAATTTTTTCATATTATAAAATGAGAAGGTTCAAGAAAAGGAGGAGACTGGCATGGCCAATAAAAAACAATATCAAGTCCAAAATCAAAAAGTGAATAATGCAAAATCAACTATGACTGAAGAAGAATTCATAGCGAAGCTCAGCACTTTTGGTGGATATATTCAAACAATCGGCGGAATTATGTCGACAGCTGCCTCCTTCATGGCCCTCAAACAATATGATGAAGATGTTCTACTCACAGAGCTAGAGGAAGACAAAAACGGTCACTCAGCGAACGATGAGCGAATTAGTGAATTAGAAAAACAGATTCAATATTTAATGAAGGAAATTGAAGCGTTAAAGGGACGGAAATCTTAACCCAAGCGAAAAACTCCACACAAGATTTCTCTCGTGCGGAGCTTGAAAGTGATTTAGTTTAAAGAGAACTTTCCAAATCCGTCTGTTCCTTCACCTAAATATTGAATATTGCTGCCCTCTGGAATTAAAGTAGCAGCTTTTTTTGATGTCTCAAAAACAACATTTGCACTTGCAGGTATTTCAGCAAATTTCCAGTTATTATCTGCAGAAGGGTCAATTGTTTCGTACGAAGTAATATAGTCAATAATCGCTTGACGATTTTCATCTGGATAGATTTCTACATACGATGCATTACGCACACCTGGGAATGTACCGTTT
>Ga0182745_1004317_pt1 | contig 11860 bp, 16 predicted proteins | sample eDN3rd30CKraftBY_FD_128523 | JGI IMG/M metagenome (GOLD analysis project Ga0182745, IMG submission 128523) | Enriched backyard soil microbial communities from Emeryville, California, USA - eDNA 3rd pass 30_C Kraft BY (version 2) (version 2) | ecosystem: Environmental > Terrestrial > Soil >... | reverse complement strand
GAAGCTCTCTATAAAACACTGCCTTATTTACTTTTCCTTCTCCATGCTTTTAACTTATATTGAAAGATAGTATACTATATATTCAAAACTATAGCAATGTTAAATTAATATTACCGTGTAATTTTCCAACATATACATGAACATCATTTGGAACAATAATCGTATTTTCTTTAGAACAATATGAATCATATAGATAACTTAACTCGTCTACAAATGGTGCATACATTTTATCCTCTTCCTTTGGTGCATAAGAAGCAGACAAGTTTCTTCCAATAAATTGTTCCTTCGTCATTTTTAAAGGATTAGAAAACGAATAATGTTCATATCCACTTGTAAAAAAAGTTTGTAAATTTAATTTTTCAATATTAATTCCTCCACTAAACCCTTTAAAATCTGGACAATACTTTTTAGAGATAGTAGCTGTTTCCTTATTTAATTTACTCCCATGGTCACGGCTATTCCAAATTAACATAACACGACCATTTGTTTTTAGGATACGTTCACACTCTTCTTTAAAATCTAACGGATCAAACCAATGAAATGCTTGTGCTACAGTTATTAAATCAACACTTCTATCGGATAACCCTGTTTTCTCCGCTTTTCCTTTTAAACACAAACAATTTTTATTTACCATTCTTCTTTTTAACACTGCTCTCATTTCATCATTAGGTTCAATAGCTATAACATTTTGAAAGTTCTCTGTTAAAATTTCTGTAAAAATACCTGTTCCTGCTCCAATATCAGCAATAATTGGATTTTTGTTTTTTACAACCTTTTGAATCAATTCATTAAAAAAGGAAATTGGGTAACTAGGTCGATAACGATCATATAACAGTGATTTTCCATTAAATTTTACTTCTGAACGCATGAAACTCCCCCTCTAGTTTCTTTGTCATGAAATGTATCAGCTAATTTATTCGTTTTACACTGTACTAATAAATATTCCACAAATATAATTACATTCCTCCCAATAATTAAAACGCTTTCAAACAAAAAAAGAGCTAATCACATAAAAACATATGTGTATTAACTCTTTTGTATTTTTTTCTTCACTTTAAACAAAAAATTATATATCTTACCATTTTGTTTGAGAATATACTTGCACTACTGAATTGTACATACTCTTTGAAGTTTTGCAAAATCTGACTCCAACCGCCATTCATCTGGTCTCTTAAATTTATTTTAGTTGTATATTTTTTCCTATTTATCAAAAAATATAAATACCACTTTAAAGGAGAAAAAATTATGCAGTCTTCAAAAATGTTATTTCGTGTGTTAATCATTATACAAATTTTTGTAATGATATCCAATCCAATTATTGCCGACGCTATTAATAGTCCAAATATTGTTGTTACAAAAAAATATAAAAATATAGACGCTTTAAAATATCCGTATCTAGCAAGTGCACCTAATAATGTCTCTCAAACAAAAATAAATAAAACTTTAGTAAGCCATATTGAAAATTCTTACTTGTCCTATAAAGAGGTCTTAGAGCAACAAGAAAACATAAAAGATGACCCTAAATGTTTGGAATATCCCTCTACTTGCATATATGAATATCTTACTACTTATAAAGTTAAATATAACAAAAATAATTATCTAAGTATTTTATATAATGATTATCGTTTTACAGGTGGGGCTCACGGAAACACTTTAATCTCCACCTATAATTTTGATGTAAAAAGTGGAGAAAGATTATTACTAGATAATTTTATTCAATCAGAAAAAAATTATGCAGTGGTAACAAATTATGTTCAAGATTACGCTAGGAAACACCCTGATATATTTTATGCTGATAGTTCTGAATGGAAAAATTTCAAAGTGACAAAGGACACAAATTTTTATTTAGCTGACGAAGGCTTGTTCTTGATATTTCAACAATATGAGGTTGGACCATATGTTTCCGGAAATCCCACAGTATTGATTCCACGTTACTTATATGAAAAATAGAAGGAATATAATATTCCTTCTATTTTTCATTATTAGTCAATTGACGCTCAATCTCCTGCTTTAAACGACCTTCTGGCGCAAAATCTCTTTCCCAATTTGGTGGCTTAATAATCTTTCCATCTTCTTCCCTAAATCTTGGTTTTCCATCTTCAAATAACTTAGCCATATTTGCTTCTTGAACAATGTTAAATAAAGGCATTGGTTCAACACCTGCAATTACAAAACTACCTTGATTAAAATATTCGATATCTGTTAATGCATCCATTTGGGCTACCAAAACATCATCAACCGGTTTTTTTTGTTGCAATATTTTATCTGCAGCTTTATCGAGACCATTTTTAAATCCTTGATAGAGTTGCTGAAATTTTTCCTCATCTCCATTTGCTGTAGCATATAAAAATTCTACTAGTTCTTCACCCGTCCATACAGCACGATTAATAGCTGTTTTTTCTTCAATAGCTTTAGGTTTTTCAGCTACTTCATGACCAAAAGCTTGGTGAAATTTTTTAACCATTTGATACATATTATTATTACTATCCATACTATCTCCTTAACTTTTATTATTAATCTATTACTGCCTATTTTACCATTAGTTATATTATTCGCTAATCCTTTTTGTTTCCTTTTCTAAAGCCAATTATTCACTCTTTTATATAACACCGAATAATAAACCTAAAATACTGCTTTTTCACAGAGTCAAAAAACATTAATTTACTCCTATTTAATAGCCTGTTATAATACTAGAGGAAAGAGGTGTTTGATCAATGGAGATATTTAGTATTCAACAATTAAACAAAGTAATACGGCATGTCGAAATTGAAGGCCAAGGAGGTATTTTCACAGAGGAAACTGGCAAATTACCAAAAGATTATCCAAAAGAATTCCTTAGTCGAATTGTTAATTATGTAACTGACAATGAATTAATAAAAAAGATTCATAGATTAACTGAAGATGAAGCACTTCACATATTTGTTAAATCTGTTTATGTTGTCCGGATAAAAGAATTACAAAATAGAGACTACTCAATAGATCACACGATAATCGAAAAAGTCTTTACCGATTACTTAACAGAAACATCTATAGCACAATAAAGAAAATCCATTAGCAACGAATATTTTATTGCATTTGTAGGGCATACTCGAATACATAAAAATTATTTCGTTTAGTAGAAACTGTATATATATGATATAGATGTGTTAATTCTTTGCTGAATTGACACATTTTTTTATACCCTGCTAGAATGTTTATACCGTTTTTTGGGATTGGAAGGAAAGCTAATGGATGGATAGTTCCCTTTGTTGAAAAGAATTTGTGGGGGAATTTCTGCTTTTTATATTCATTATAGAAATAACTACAAGACATTTATACAGTATTTACATTCTTTCTTTGACTTCATTTTCTGAGAGGACTTTTGAATTCCCTAAATTATAGTATGGATAACTCATCAATCCACTAGGATTTTTCTTATATAGTTTTTCAAATTTTCTACTTGCCATGAGATTGTTTTTCCAATCACTTCTATAAGTGACTCTTACTTTTTGAAAATTTGTCATTCTCTCACTCCTATACAAATGCTGATAACTTCTTTATACCACTTTAGAGATTTTTCAAACTTAAATGCTCATTATTTTCAAATAATATACTTTCCACTTGTACAGTTAACTTATAATGCTTAAAATAAGAAGGATACATACAAATTACGTAAGGGAAGTAATAATATGGTGAAATTAGGTTGGATTTTAACTTTATTCGGATTTATTTGTATTTTAGGAAGTATATTATATCCATTGGATATTATTAGTAAAAATACGGTTTTAATATTCCTACTCGGAGGATCAGGTATCATGTTTGTTGGTTCCATGATTCGAAATTTTGGGGTACTTAAAAAAATACCTAAATGATAATTAAATGGCATTTGGGTTAACCCTTTTCCATCAGGAGGATTTTATGGAAATTAGACAATTACTTTATTTTGTTGAAGTAGTAAAACAGAAAAATATGACAAAAGCATCAGAAAAACTTCATATTTCACAACCTGCATTAAGTAAAGCAATAAAAGGATTGGAAGAGGAAATGGGTGTAACGTTAATACTTCGATCTAATAAAACACATCAATTAACAGATGCTGGTTCCATTGTTTTTGAATATGCTCAAAAAATTATTAGACAAGTGGAGGAAATGTCTTCGACTCTGCATGATATGACTAATTTAACAAGAGGAAGTATTAATATTGGAATACCGCCAATTATTGGTAGTTTATATTTTCCAAGGGTTATTTCTGCCTTTCATAAGGCTTACCCAAATATCCATATCAATATTAAAGAATATGGTGCTGCAAAGGTGGTAAAAAGCGTAGAAGAAGGTGAATTTGAGATAGGGATTGCTGTCCTTCCTCTTTATCATGACTCTTTTCATATTTTCCATCTTGTAAAAGAGGAAATGAAATTAATTGTTCATGAATCACATCCATTAGCACATCGTAAGACAGTACAATTAAATGAATTAAAAGAAGAAGAGTATATTTTTTATAGCGAAGAATTCGCATTATATGAAATTATGTGGAATAAATGTATACAAGCAGGTTTTGAACCCAATATTATATTTAAAAGTTCTCAATGGGATTTTATGATTGAAATTGTTGCTGCTAATCTTGGAATTTCCATCTTACCTGAATCTATTTGTAATCGAGCCAATAATAATCAAGTACGTTATATTACGCTTGAACCAATCACTAATTGGGAGTTGGCAATTATCACAAAAAAAGATCGTTATCTTTCTGTTGCTGGAAGAAGGTTTATTGATTTCATTCTTAATGAAACATAAACCTTCTCTTTTTTTATATAAATCTTTTCTCATCATAACTTATAGTTATGCCAATCATGAATACTATGTATTTTACGAATAACAAAAAAACGCGTATGATAACCATATAGTATAACAAAGGAGCTTTGGATGCATTCATCTAAAAAGCTCGGAAGGTGATTTTTTTGAAGTGGTTAAAAATTATAGGACAAATTATTTTTCTTCATCTCTTTTTATTTATCGGTATGGGAATTAAAATGTTAATCGATGTACCACTGCCATCTTCCATGATTGGCTTGATCATATTATTTATTTCTTTACAAATCAAATTAGTAAAAATTGAATGGGTTGAAAAAGGAGCTACATGGTTACTTGCAGAACTTTTACTATTTTTTATCCCTTCTGCTGTCGGAATAGTTAATTACAATGAAATTCTAAATATGAAGGGGATAGAAACAGTATTATTAATTGCAATAAGTACTTTTATTGTGATGGGAGCAACAGGATTTACAGCTGAAAGAATTTATAATAGACGGAGGGTGAGTAAATGAGTATAGTGAGTGTAGTCTTACTAACCATTATTACCTTTATCCTTTACAAACTAGCGAAAAAATCCTACAAAAAATGGAACATTCCTTTATTCCACCCATTATTACTTACACCAATTCTTCTCATTCTATTTATTTATATATGTCATATTCCAGCTACAACATATCTTGACTCAACAAAACCGTTAACACATTTGTTAGGTCCTGCTACTGTTGCTTTCGCTGTGCCAATATATAAAAATTTACCATTATTAAAAAAACATTTTGGTACTATTATCGTGAGTGTTACTACTGGTACAATTGTAGCCATTCTTTCATCATTCCTTTTATCAATGGTGATTCAATTAAAGACAGATTTCCTTATTAGTATACTACCACGTTCTATAACTACGCCAATTGCTATTGTCGTATCAGAAGAGACTGGTGGATTACCAACTCTTACTACTATATTTGTTATTATTACAGGTGTACTAGGTGGAATAATTGGGCCATATGTGATTAAATGGTTATCACTACGTTCCCCAATCTCACAAGGGTTAGCTTTAGGAATGGGAGCCCATGGAGTAGGAACATCAAAGGCAATGGAAATAGGTGAGCAAGCTGCAACTTTTTCAACCTTAGCCATGATCTTAGGTGCATGGATTACTGTAATATGGGCAAGTTCTTTAATTCCCTTCATGATTAGTTTTATTAATTAACTACAACTATAATTAAAAAGAAAAAAGATGATTTCAATATAACGAAATCATCTTTTTTTATGTAATAATGCCTTTTAACCTATTTAACATATAAGAAAATTATTAAAATAAACCCAATTCCTAGCGTATAAAAAACAAAATAAAAATACCTATAGGTTTAGTATTTAGTACTAATCTATAGGTATCCTATTATTACTGCGATTTACTTAGAATATATACTATTGTTGTTAACAACTTGTAATTCTCTTGTTGTTAAAACCATTTCACTTCCACATATTGGGCACTTTGGCTTGTCATCACTTTTAAAATTATCACGAATCCAACACTTACATGTTTCTGAAACACAATCCCAAACCTTAACTTCTTCTTTAATTACTTCTTCATTAATTCTTCTTCCAAAACCCATTGCCAAAACGAAGCACCTCCAGGAAGCTTTTTAAAATAGAAAAACACTTGTGACAAAGAGAAATTTCTGTATCCCTAAACAAGTGCGAACAAATATAAATCTACATCTAAAACATCAACTGAATATAAGTATATCACAGATAATTTTTTTTGTCAAAATTTATATTATGACATATTACTATATGTTATGCAAATATTTTTTCGTTATATTTATTTGTCAAAATAGTTAATTTTTTGAAATGGTTTGTCGTTATTGCTTTTTGCGTTATAGTAGCTTCTATTATTTAAAATATCCTCTTAATTCCTCTCCTACAAACATTTATTCCTAGAAGAAGATTCGATCATTAGTTTTATCTAACACTATATCTTAAAGGGAAAACTATTAGCTATTCCTTTTTTCTTATGATATTATTTTCAAGTAGTACCAATGTCGTGTATCTAGATGTTACTTAAAGAATTAATGGAGGTTTATCATGAATATCACAGAATATACAGTAGAACAAATAAAAGATCCTACAGGAATCCTTGTTGGTGATAGATATGAATTTTTTCTAACAGTTGAGTTTGATGAAGAGGACGAATTATCAGAGGAAGAAAATTTACAATTAAAAGTTCTCTTTTACAAAGATGAAAATGCATCCAAAATTTTGAATTATCATTTTTATGATAGCCTTGAGAATAAATTCCTAGACTATGGATTAGAAGACTACGAATTAGAAGAAATAAAAAACTTTTGTAGTATGCATTATATGGAAAAAGAAGAAGAATAAAATGAGCGTTCACTAACACAAAAGGGTCAAATCTCACATTTCGATATTCTTCCACTTATTTAAAATCGTGTTAAGACACTATTCTAATGGATAATAACGGTGAGAGTTGACCTTTTTTACAAGCATATACTTCTTATACTTCTACTGATTTACCATCTTCTACAATATGATGCATTAAATGTGCTAAATAATGAATAGGACCAAATTCTTCTTCCTCACTATCCTCTTCTTCATATTGCAAATCATTAAGATGCAATGCAACAAATTGATAGAAATCCTTCAGCTGAAAGCTAAAACAAGCAGATGGTTCTTCCCTATCTTCTTCATATTGTAATACTAAATAGGACTCTTTCCCAGCTTCATCTTCTGCATCAAAATAGATAAAAAAGCCAATATTAGTATCTAATTCGAATAATTGTCTAGTGCCTCCACTTGTAACACGATTAAAATCATCTTCACTAAGCTTTTGCACAACCATTTGGTTCATTCCATCTTCCACATGGAAGTTTACTGTAAATTCTTTCATTAAAAGCACCTCTTTCTATATCTATGTTATTGTATAAGAAAACTCATCATTTAGCAAAGAACTTCTCTTATATGAATCATAAACCATAAATTATTAGCTTTCATTTACAAAAAAAGAGTCCATGCAAAAGTGGACTCTTTTTTTGTAATACTATCTTTTTGTTACATTAACAGCTTGAGGTCCTCTGCTACCTTCTTCTATTTCAAAGCTAACTTCTTGGCCTTCATCTAGGGTTTTAAACCCTTCTGTTTGAATAGCGGAAAAATGTACAAATACATCCTCTCCACCTTCTACTTCAATAAATCCAAAACCTTTTTCTGAATTAAACCATTTTACTTTACCTGTTGCCATTTTATTGCCTCCTAGATTTAAATAAAAAAAGACATCTTTAAGATATCCTTCATTTAGCTATTGTACCCATTTCTTTTCGTTTCAAAACATTTTTTTATTTATTCGCATTCCACTTATCCAAATATATTTTAATATGTAAACATAACAAAAAAAAGACACTAAACAACAAATATGTCGGTTAGTATCTTTTTTTGTATTAAGCTTATTTACTTCTATTACGGCTTCTAGTTCTTCTTTCTCCACCAGAAGAAGAATTGTTGCGGTTTTTATCAAATCCACGTTCTCCTCCACGATCTGAAGGACGACGTCTGCGGCCACCGCCACCACCAGAGCGGTTATCCTTTTTAGGCTTTCTAGAACGTAATGGTTCTACAGCTGTTAATTTAACTGGTGTAGCATCTGGTTCTTTTGTTAATAATTTTAACGCTGCAGCAAGTAAAGTTACTGAGTCTGTTTCTTCTAATAAGCTTTCAGCTACACGTTTATACTCACTGTATTCATTATCTAGAACTGTTTGTGTAATTTTATTAATAGTAGCTTGTTGATTTCCAGCTAATACATCTGTTAAAGATGGAATTGGCTTTTTAGTCATTGCCTTTTTGGTAACATTTTCAATGATACGTAAGTGATCAAGCTCTCTAGGGCCAACAAATGTAATAGCAAGTCCTTTTTTACCAGCACGGCCAGTACGTCCAATTCTGTGAACATAACTTTCTGGATCTTGTGGAATATCAAAATTATATACATGAGACACTCCACTAATATCTAAACCACGAGCAGCTACATCTGTCGCTACCATAATATCAATTGTTTGTTCTTTAAAACGACGAATTACTTGGTCACGTTTTCCTTGAGGAATATCACCATGAATTCCTTCTGCTGAGTAACCACGTTTAATTAATCCTTCAACCACTTCATCTACACGTTTTTTCGTACGTCCAAATACAATTGCAAGTTCAGGTGATTGAATATCAAGTAAACTACATAATACATCAAATTTTTGACGTTCTTGTACTTCAATATATTGTTGTTCAATATTTGTAACTGTCATTTCTTTTGCTTTAACTTTTACTAAAGCAGGTTCATCCATGAATTTTTCTGCCAAGTTTTGAATTTTTCTTGGCATTGTTGCTGAGAACAATAAAGTTTGGCGGCTTTCTGGTGTCTCGCTCAAAATTCTTTCGATATCGTCAATGAATCCCATATTTAACATTTCATCAGCTTCGTCTAATACAATCATTTTTATATCTTGAAGACGAATTGTTTTGCGTTCAATATGATCAATTAAACGACCTGGAGTTGCAGCGATAATTTCAGGCTTCTTTTTCAATCCACGGATTTGTCGGTTAATATCTTGACCACCATAAATAGGAAGTGTGCGAATTCCTTTTACAGAACCGATACGGTTTAATTCTTCTGCTACTTGGACAGCCAATTCTCTTGTTGGAGCAATTACTAATCCTTGAACTGCTTTCCCAACTTCTACTTTTTCTAGTAAAGGAACACCAAATGCAGTAGTTTTTCCTGTACCTGTTTGTGCTTGTCCTATCATATCTTTACCTGAAAGGGCAATAGGAATCGCTTGTGCCTGAATTGGTGTAGGCTCTTCGAACCCCATGTTTGATACTGCCTTTTCTAAACTGCTACTTAATTTAAAATCTGAAAAAGTTGTCAATACTTTTTCCTCCTTGTTTTTTACTCTAACGATTGAACTTCACGTTAATATGAGGTAAAAATGTCATGGTATGAAATGTGTGTTTCTTTTATGGAATGTATAAACAACACCACTTAATACGTACATAATTTCTATATATAATATTATACAGAATCTATTTTCTATTCGAAAAGATCAATCAAGAGTGTATGTTTTAGTATTGCTATAATATATACTCTCCATTTTATTTCACTTTTTTTCATTCTCCAAACATTAAGGTGAATTATTATTAGTGGGAAACCTGAATACCTTGATTTGTGGGCAGTTTGCGGTTTAATAAACGGAAGAATATAAATGAGTAGAAATAATAACTAATAAGAAATACATTAGTTACTTATATTAAAGCGATAAATGTATATACTAACTAAAGCAACATACATTTTCGCTTCAGCTATTCTTATCTTGTTGCTTTAAATAAAGTATCATAACTTATTTTCCTCATAAATTCATTCAAAACAACAATCTTCACTAAAAAAAGGTGATGCATATGAAAGGGCATCACCTTTTTGAAATAAAATTAAGCTTTAGCTACGTTAGAAGCTTGTGGTCCACGGTTACCTTCAACGATTTCGAAAGTTACTTCTTGACCTTCTTCTAAAGTTTTGAAACCTTCTGTTTGGATAGCAGAGAAGTGAACGAATACGTCTTGACCTTCAGAAGACTCGATGAAACCAAAACCTTTTTCTGCATTAAACCATTTAACTTTACCTGTGTTCATTGTAAAACCTCCAAATATGTGTTACACACTAAGACCTAATATAACTTTTAGGAAAACGAATCGATTATCGCTACATAAAAAGGTCGTAGCCCTTATTATGTAGGAACAAATCGCCTACATACATTGCAGCTACGACCCTCTTATCCATAAAACATATACCGAACTTAATTGCGTTACATTTATAATATAATGAATCTTAATTTTTGTCAATCATCTTTTCAAAAACTTCATGAATTGTTAACTATTTTTTCATTACACGCTCAGCTGAATCAACAGTATGTTTTAATAACATACTAATTGTTACTGGACCTACTCCACCTGGAACTGGTGTTATGGCAGATGCTTTTTCTAAACACGCATGATAATCTACATCACCAATATTACCTTTATTGTAACCAGCATCTAATATAACAGCACCAGGCTTCACCCAGTCTCCTTGAATAAAATTAGGCTTACCAACAGCAGCGATAATAATATCCGCTTGTCTAACATGGTCCGCTAAATTTACTGTTCTGGAATGACATGTGGTAACAGTTGCATCTTCATTTAAAAGTAATGCGGAAACAGGCTTTCCTAAAATTGGACTTCTTCCTACGACAACTGCGTGTTTCCCACTAGCCTTAATTCCGTAGTAGTCCATAATCTTCATAATAGCTGCTGGAGTACATGATGGATATTTTCCAAAACCTAATGCAGTTTGTCCATAACCGAAGCTAGTTACTCCATCTACATCTTTTTCAATAGCTATTGCTTCAAAAGCAGCTCTCTCATCAATATGACTTGGTACAGGATGTTGAAGTAAAATACCATGTACATCTGAATCTTCATTTAAAGAAGTAATCGTTTCTAATAGTTGTTCTGTTGTTGTTTCTTTACTTAAATGAATTTTTCGTGATTCCATACCTAACTTAGCACAGGCGTTACCCTTCATTTTTACATATGTAGCAGAAGATGGATCATCACCAACAAGAATTGTTGCCAAACATGGAGTAATTCCATTGTCCTTCAGTGCAATGATTCTTTCTTTTAAATCGTCTTTAACTGCATTTGCCACAGCATTTCCATCTAGAATTAATTTATTTTCCATGTATATACCCCCTGGTAAAATATTAAAGAAGTTATCTTCTTCGCCCAGACGACCGGCTATACATATACACAGCTCCCATATGGTTATTTCCATTTATGTCGTCAGTTACTGTGCACTAATAGTATATCTATCACTGATATCATAACATAGGGTTATTCTTATTAAAACAGGTTTATTGGAATAAAACATATATAAAAAGGGCTTTCTCTATCCATCTCTAACTAAATAGAAATGAAAAGAAAAAGCCCTTCTATCATTATATAATAATGACAATTGCAATTGGTCTATATT
>Ga0182745_1004316_pt1 | contig 11862 bp, 12 predicted proteins | sample eDN3rd30CKraftBY_FD_128523 | JGI IMG/M metagenome (GOLD analysis project Ga0182745, IMG submission 128523) | Enriched backyard soil microbial communities from Emeryville, California, USA - eDNA 3rd pass 30_C Kraft BY (version 2) (version 2) | ecosystem: Environmental > Terrestrial > Soil >... | reverse complement strand
TCGATGGCATCGAACTTCGGCCGGGTGGGATGATGGGACGAGACGTGCAGGCACGGCCGTGGCGCGTAATCCTTGAGTAAAAGCTCGGTTGACGTTGCAGTCATCTCAAATTCGCCTTCCTGAATAGATATCTGTATGGAGCGACCGGTGTCTCGCAAGTAATGAGTAATGCAGAAGATCAATGCACCACGGCCGAGTCTGACGACACCTCCTTTCCAAGCAGGCGCAGAGCGTTGGCGTGATACACCTTCCGAAGAACATCGTCCGGAAGATCGAGTCCGTAGATCATCCATCTGCCCGAATCAGGTGTTTCGCCAAGTGTGTAACTGAAATACTCGTCAGGGGTTTCAAGGAATCGATAGTGCAGCCGATACATCTCTACTGCCGGTGTCGCATCTGAACCGAACAGGATACGATCCTGATGCTGGATGAAGAAGTCTCGTGCCGTGTACGGTTGGCGTCCAAGCTCGGCGATACGGGCGCTGAAATCGACGTGGAAGTTGGGGCAGGCATCCATGACCCGGCCAACCCAGGCCAGGTTCTCGGCGTAGCATCCAACATGAGCCCCAATGAATGTCGTGCCTCTATGTCGCTTGAGCAGGGATTCAAATTGGTCAATGACCTCCTCAAATGAGGGGAAATCAGGATGCGCGTTGTCACCGTGGGGCCGGGTCGGGTAGAAGTGCCAGTCCGGATGCTCCATCAACTCCTCATAGCGCTCATTGAAGCGATCGAGCGGCTGGAAAAAAGCAACCGGATCAGCGATGTGAATGAGCACGGGCACATCGAGTTCGGCCGCCGTTTCCCACAGCGGATCCAGACGCTCATCGTTTACCGGAATGAGATGGCCGAGGGAGTCGCGAAAATGCAGACCCAGGGTCTTCCATACCTTGAGGCCGCGCGCGCCCATGGCGACCGATTCGCGCAGGCGCTTCGCTTCGGTTTCACCGAAGTTCGGGTCGGTAGCGAATCCTTCGCCATCAATACCGGCGAACACAATGAAGCGATCCGGATATGGTTGCTGATAGTGGCGAATTTCCGCTGCGAGGTGGTCGCCATATCCTCCGTCGAGATCAATGATGGTCACGATCCCGGCCTCATCCATAATCGCGAGCAACTCGCTCACCGGCCTCTGGGTCCAGGCGTCAGCGGGCGCGCAGAACTGGTCTCCCAAATGATTATGAATGTCGATCACCTCATATTTGGGCGTCAGAACACACTGTTCGGCGACACGCATCATTGGTTCCGGCGCAAACTCCCGCAAGGTCAAGTCCTGCATTCCCACCGATTCCTTCCTTCTATCTCTCGAACGGGGTGTAACGACAATGATTTTCGTGTCTGGACGCACGACACTCCCAATTTGATGATCCGTATCTCCATTTCACGCGCATGGGACCTCACTTCAGTCCGCTCAGGGCGATGCCCTGCACAAGCTGCCGCTGGAAAAAGAGGAACAAGATCAGCAATGGAAATGTGGCCAGGTTCGCAGCCGCGAGCAGAATGGCGTTGTTCGTGAAGTACTGACCCTGGAAGAGCGCGATTCCAACCGAAAGCACCTGCATGTCGGTCCGGTTGGTCATGATCAGTGCCCACAGGAATTCATTCCAGGACCACAACAGGGTCAGGAACCCGAACGCGGCGAGGGCAGGACGGGCCAACGGCACGTAGATCTGCCAATAGATCTGGAGCGGGTTTGCTCCCTCCAGCTTGGCCGCCTCGTGATAGTCCTTGGGGATACCCAGGAAGAACTGCCTGAGGAGAAATGTTCCAAACGAACTGAAGAGCAAGGGGATGATAAGGCCCTGATAGGTGTCAAGCCATCCCAGGTTCCGCATGATGATATATCTCGGAATGATCAAGACCTGGTCGGGAACCATTAATCCAGTGAGGAGAGCGAAAAAGATAATGTCCCGGCCCGGGAACCTGAGTTGCGAGAAGCTGAAAGCGGCCAGCGAGGCGATGAAGACTTGCCCCACGGTGCGCATGGCCGTGACAAAGACGGAGTTCAGATAAAACCGGCCAAACGGCAGGATGTCGAAGACGTCACTATAGTTTTCCCACCGCACCTGGCTGGGGATAAGCCTGGGCGTGACCTCGAAGAGATCGGCCAGAGGTTTGAGTGACGTCGACACCGACCAGACAAATGGCAGTAAGAACAGCATACCGACGGTGCAGAGCACAACGTGGAGGCCAATCCTGCCCAGGCGTTGCCTGAGTTTGTGTGTATTCATCCGTAATGCACCCAACGTCGCTGCAGGCGAAACTGCAGAAGCGTAAACACGAAAATGATGAAGAGGAGGGCCCACGCCACCGTAATCGCATACCCCATTCTGAAGTTGCGGAATCCCTCATCGTAAACATAATAGACAATGGTGGGCAGTTTGTTGGCGTTGCCGACGCGTGTCATGACGTAGACGAGGTCAAACACCTGTAACGACGAGATGATGGCGATGATTATCAGGAAAAATGTGGTGGGAGTCAGCAAGGGTAATGTGATGTCGCGGAAACGCCGCCACCCGCTGGCACCATCGAGTTGCGCAGCTTCGTAATATTCGGCCGGGATTGCCTGCAAACCGGCCAGAAAGATGATCATGTCATAGCCGACGCCACTCCAGAGCAGCACAATGATCACGGCCACCACGGCGGTGTTCGGATTGGACAACCACTCTGGTCGAGGGAGACCAATCCGCGCCAAAAATCCGTTAATCGGGCCGAATGCCGGATCGTACAGCCATTTCCAGATGGTGCCGATCGCAACGGGCATCGTCAGCACGGGCATGAAGAACAGCATGCGGTAGAAAGATCGGAATCGGATATCCGAGTTGAGCGCCAGTGCCAGCGCGAGCGAAAAGATCATCCGAAGGATGACGTTCGGGACGGTGATCGCGATAGTATTTCGTAGTGCCGTGACAAACTCATCGTCCCGAAACAAGCGTACGTAGTTGTCCATGCCGATCCACTGCGGCGTCGAGATCACGTCCCAGGATGTGAAACTCAGGACGAACGATGCTATCAGGGCAATGAGAAAGAAGACCGTAAACCCAATCAACATGGGAGCGATCAGCAGATAACCCCACAGCGCCTCATTCCCCATCCGACCTTTGCGGACAAGTAGCCCCAGGTGACGGACTCGCGTTGACAGATGCGCAGTTGCCATGACAATCCCCGGCTCGGAAATCCGAAGGGCCGATTGGACCCAACTTGTCGCCACTCAGCCCCGAGCCATACAAGTGGCTCGGGGCTGGCGCTAGCTTCATTCTCTGGAAAGAGCAGCGTTGGCCGCTTCGGCTGCCTGGTTGGCGATCTCATCGCGAGGAATGTTTCCACCCCAGCCTTCGATAAGTACGCGCTCGATCTCGTTCTCCCACTCCGGACCAGTTGGTGGTGACGGTCGAGCGACCGAGTAATCGATCGCATCAAGGAAGATCTGAAGGTCCATCTCCGGAGTGGCTGCCACCCACTCTTCCTGGAGACCCTCCATTGCCGGTAGTACTGTGGCGGTCTGCCCGAGAATGCGCTCAGCTTCCTCGCTGGCGAGGAATTTGACCCATTCAAGCGCAGCTTCCTTGTTGGGTGTATTGGCCCAAATGACATTGGCGAGACCATGGATCATGCAGGCTCGCGTCTTGCCTTGCGGCAGAGGTGCCACCCGAATTGCCGGATTGGCCTCCTTGTAGACCCCCACATGCCAGGACCCACCTGGCATCATAGCGATCTGCCCGGCCGGGAAGAGCGTGTCTTCCGGGTCATTGGCCTGCATGATCGACACCGCCGGTGTCAATCCATCTTCGAAAAAACCGGACAGGAAGTCGATTGCCTCGGCGGCGGGTGGCTCGTTGATCAGTGATTCTGTCAGGTCGTCATTGATCAGCTTGCCTTCGTTTTGCCAGATGAAGTTGTAGTAGTTCTGCTGGCCACTGAGGATGGCGCCAAACCCCCAGGGACCGCCCTCCTGGTTCAACTGCTCGGCAGCGGCGCGCAGATCATCCCATGTCCAGTCGCCAGTTGGATACTCGACACCGGCGGCGTCGAAGAGCTCCGTATTGTAGAAGAGGGCGATGGTGTCGAAGTCGCGCGGAATGCCATATTGCGCTCCCTCGTACTGGAAACTCTCGACCAGCGGCTGCGGGTAGCGATCCGGTTCGGCGCCGCCCTCGCCGATAATCGAGTCAATCGTCAGCAGCGCGCCCTGAGTGGCGAACACGGGGAAGTTTGCCGTATTGATCCAGAACACATCGTTTGTCGAACCACCGGCAATACCCGTCTGGAGTTTTGGCCAATAATCAACGAATGGAACGACTTGTGGCTCGATCTTGATCGCAGGGAATTGTTCATTGAATACCGCGATCTGGTTCTCGACACCGGGCAATTGACCAGCATCCCACAATCCATAGGTTAAGGTAACTTCCTCGCCGTTATATCCAGTTTCCTGTGCGGCCGCGAATCTGCCTGTTGCAACACTGGCGAGCATGCTGGCGGTGAGTCCAGCTGCGCTTGCCTGCATCAGCGTTCGTCGATTCAACTTGTTCATAGGGATTCCCTCAGTTTCAACTGTAGCTACTCGACGATGAACCGTTGAAAGACGCCGAAATCCTCCTTTCATATGCGACTCTGGTCATCGCCAGAGTCCTGTTGGCCACTGCAACTAGACGCGAATCACGTTGATGTTCCTGGCGGTCAAGGTGGATACGAATTGATCGGGCGCAAGCGTATCCGTGATCAGCGTGTCCATTTCCGTGACGGGCGCCACGAACGCGGGAGCAACTCGCATACACTTCGTATGATCGGCAACGATGAGCACCTGCCCACCCATCTTGAGAATTGCACGATCGGTGACGGTTTCCGGAAGATAGTCGTTCATCAAACCCTGCTCTGGATGGATCGCCCGAATTCCCATGATGACCTTGGTGGCGCGCATTTCCTGAAGTGCCTGTTCAACCACGTAGCCGATAAAGGACAATTCGCTGCGTCGTAATTGACCACCGAGAGCAATCACCGCAACGTCAGGGGCATCAAGCAGCGCCTGAATCACCAGCAGGCTGTTGGTGAGCACGGTGAGGTCTTTGCGCTCTGTCAGGTTTCTTGCAACTTCGAGCGCGGTTGTGCCACTTCCGAGAAATACCGTTTCGCCATCATGCACCAACTCAGCCGCGGCCTTGCCTATTCGCTGCTTGGCTTCGCCTTGATCCGTCTCTCGTTCAAGCGCCGGAAGCTCCCGCGCATAGTGTTTGAGGGCGATCGCGCCGCCGCGGAACCGGGAGATTTCACCGCGCTCCGCCAACTCCCCCATGGTGCGACGTACCGTGGCGCCGCTGATGCCAAACTGCTCGGCAATCTCGGACACAGTAACCTTCCGTTCTCGCTCGATATATGATCGAATCTGATCAAGTCGCTCGAATTTCGGCGCGTTACCGCTCATCATGTCCCCATCCGCTTCGAATCTGAGCCCCATATGAGCGAAATATTCCAAGTTCTTGATCAATAGTGATCATGATATTGGTCGACACACATGCTGTCAACCCCCATAATGCGAACTTCGAGGGTTGCCCGCATGCAAGGCCCGGGCGACGTCATGAGAGGAGCGCATGAATGCCGATGGTCCCCACGATCGAACTTTTGAATGCCGCGGCCGAGGCTGGCTATGGCGTGGGCGCGTTCAATGTCATCGGCCTGGAGCACGCCCAGGCGATCACAATGGGCGCGGAGCAGGCGCAGGCGCCGGTCATCTTGCAAGTGAGCCAGAACGCGGTGCGGTACCAATTAGGATCGTTGCAGGCACTTGGTCGCGCCTGCACATGCCTGGCTGAGTCTGCCCGCGTTCCCGTAGCACTTCATCTTGATCACGCCACCGATTGGGATCTGTGTGAGGAGGCGCTGGATCTGGGGTTCGGCTCGGTCATGCTCGACGCTTCGCAGCTGCCGTTCGAGGAAAACGTGACATTCACGAAGCGGATTGCCGAGCAAGTGCATCGGCGTGGCAAGACAATCGAAGCGGAACTCGGTGTGGTTGGCGGGAAGGACGGAGCAATAACCACAGACGAGGGGAACACAGATCCGGAGTTGGCGCGCTCGTATGTCGAGGCTACCGGCATTGATGCTCTCGCCGTCGCGGTGGGAACATCGCACTACATGGTTGACTATACCGCCGACGTGGATTTGAACCTTGTCAGCCGGTTACGTCGAGCGCTATCTGTGCCCCTGGTGCTTCACGGATCTTCCGGTGTCCCACCCGAAACACTACGGGAGGCTGTTCACCGCGGCATCGTCAAGGTGAACACCGCGACGGAACTCAATAAAGCCTATACGCGAGCGGTGCGTCGCTATCTTGTAACTCATGAAGATGCTGTTGACCCTCGACCGTACCTGTCGGAGGCACGCGAGCAAATGGCGGCCGCGGTCGCGGAGCGGATGCACGTCATCGGTAGTGCAGGCAGAGCGTAATCGCACCGGCACGCCCAAAAGTCGACCGGCGCAACATCATTGCGGTCCCGACGGGAGCCAGCGGGACTCGCCGAGCCTATCGGCGAGAAATGAGCATGTCGATTCTTCATCAGGATAGCGACGTGTCCCGCGTTGTGAGACGACGATGGCCGCAAGAGCGGAGGCAAACTCCAACCGTTGTTGCGGTGTCCATCCCTTGTGTCGCGCGTGGAGATAACCGGCATCAAATACATCGCCGGCGCCGATGGAATTGTGAGCCGCGATCTTAAACGCCGGTACGTCAACCCGCTCTGTCCCACGCACAAAGGTTGCCCCTTGCGCTCCTCGTTTGAGGACTATCTCACGGGTTTTGCGGGCAATCGCATCAATGCCATCCCGCCAGTCCCGACATCGCGTCAGCCGACACAGTTCCTCCTGATTCGGCATGTAGATGTCCACACTCCGCAACAGATCGAAGGTCGCTTGCTGCATCTCATCTGGCCAGCCCAGCGGATCCCAGCTCGGATCGAAGACGACTACCTGACCTCGCTGTTGGAGACCCCTGGCGTACGATAGCAAATGTGACGGACTCAACTTTGGTAACAGGTAGCTTCCACAAAGAAGCACTTCATCGCACCGGGCAATGTCCTCATCGTGGCGACTCACGATCTGCATATCCATGTCTTCGTGGGCACCCAGCGTCGAAAGAATACTTCGCCCTCCATCGGAGTCGATGAAAACAAGACTGATTGGTGTTTGCCGGTCTTCAAGGACATCGACCGCTGACATCTCAATCTGTGCGCGAACCGCGGCGGCGGCGAGTGCCTGTCCAAGTGCATCATCGCCAATGGTTGATACAGGGAGAACGGATTGCCCAAGTGCCCTGGCCGCAAGCGCAACGTAACCGACCGTTCCGGCGAGTTCGACGCGCATGGAATCTACGAGCGCTTCCTCGTCTACCGATGGAAAGCGATCGACCGGATGCACCCATACATCAATATTAAGGTTTCCAACAACAGCCAGCACAATCATTCCTCCGCCACGTTGACCAACTCGTATAACTCGCGCACATCGGAAAGGGCAACGGTGCCTGGCGCCAGTTGAAGTGTGGCCGCGCTGCCAGTTGCAACGGCGTGACGTAATGCTTCTGCATCGGACATCGATGTCGCTTTCGCATGGAGGAATCCCGCAATCATCGCGTCGCCAGCACCGACCGGGCTAACGGGATTCACACGGGGAGCAGTGGCGCGGATGATTTGGTGCTTCGTCACCAGGATCGCCCCACGGGCGCCGAGGCTGAGCAGGACGTATGCATCCGGACCGAGCGTGGTATGAACCAACTCACGAGCAAACCGGATCATGGCATTGGGGGATGCGTCGGCGTTCATCAGAGAGGCCATTTCGGGTTGGTTCGGCTTGATCATATCTGGTGACGCGTCGAGACCAAACTGCAACGGTGGGCCGCTGGTGTCCAGAATGACCTGCACACCACGATCTCGTACGAGTTTCACCACGCGAGCGTAATAGTCGCTTGGTAATCCTGGTGGCAAACTTCCGGACACGATTACCGCGCTCGCATCGGCGAGGAGATCCGAAAGCAGCTCAAGGAAACGATCGCCTGCCGCAGGAGGAATCTCGACACCAGCTTCGCGTATTTCAGTAACAACGCCAGTATCTCGCTCCAGGATTGCGAGTGATGTGCGCGAGTGTCCATCAACCGTCAGAAACTGCGCGTCGATTGAGGCCTCCGTGAGCGCATCACGGATAAATGCTCCTTCATGGCCGGCGATAAATCCCGTAGCGGTGACCGCATGACCGAACGTAGCGAGCACCCGCGCGACGTTGTTGCCCTTCCCGCCGGGAACCGCATGCCGCTCGGCATCGCGGACGATACCCCCGCGGACGAAACCTTCCAGAACCAGGGTCGTATCAACGGATGCGTTGAGCGTGACTGTCACGTATCGCACACTGTCATCCCTCACCTGTTCCGCGCCATGGTGCACGGCAAATCCATCGCCAGGACCCATACTTTGGTATCTGACATCCTTGTTTACCACCAGACCTGCCAATCGAACGATGATATTCCGAGTAGCGTAGTACAGGCTGGGCGGTGACAACAGCCCCATGCCTGGAAGTTGTACCAATGCTACCCAGAATCCCTATTCATGCGGTGAGTCGACCTTTGATGGGCGCAGGTCGTCGGTGTCATTTTGCCAGCAGAAGTAACGATGTATACCTGATTAGAACAGTCGGATATGGAGTACACTCAGGCAATACATTATGGTCGCCACGGGATCAATTACGCCCGATAGCGTTTGCCACTTTTCAGGAGCGAGGAAACTGATGAGAACCCTGTTGGAGCACTCAGTCATGTCGCCGGAAAAAGCCTTGACGCGACGTCAGGTGATTGGAGGTACTGCCAGTCTGCTTGGACTCACGTCAATTGGTGGTCACCGGGTAGCGGCTCATCAGGCGAGCCCGACGACATCAAGCACGCGCATTGTTGAAACAATTCATGGACCGGTGGAGGTTCCGGCGCATCCGCAGCGTATTGTTGCCATTACGTACATTGCATCGATTGCGGTCGTAGAACTCGGGACCATGCCCGTTGGGATCACCCGGTGGGTGCCCGATTTGCCACCCGACTTTCCCGAGCTTTCAGACGTGGCAATAATCGAGAACGAAGCGTATGAACTGGACATCGAAGCGATTATCGCCCTTCAACCTGATCTGATCCTTGGCGCCGACGTTGTCGAGGTCGCTGACCAGGGCACACCATATGAGGTGCTCTCGCGCATCGCTCCAACGGCCCTCTTCGAGTGGACGAGTGGAGGAGCCAACTGGGAGGTGCAGGCAGCGGGTTGTGCAGAGGCGCTTGGCAGGACGGCGGAGTTTGCTGCGCTGAGAGATGCTTACGAAGAGGAGGCTATGAGGATCAAGACTTCGTATGCAGATTTACTTGCCGACCTGACGGTCGATTTTATCGATGCCGGGGATTCCGAGTGGTACTTACACGGTCCGGCATCGACGCACTGCAAGGTGGCTATCGACGCGGGAGTCCATCTCGGAGCCGGGGCAGACCAGGAGGAGACATTTACCGGGTTCTCCTTTGAGCAGCTCAATATGCTTGTTGATACCGGCGCGCTTGTTGCCCGCGGCGGAGCGATATCGTCCCTTGACGCGCTCTATGCCATTCCGACATTCGCATCACTCCCCGCTGTGCGGGCGAATCATGTGATGGCAAGCGACTACTTTTACACGGCGAGTTACGCACAATCCAATGCGCTGCTGTCGGAACTGGAAAGTGGACTCCAGGCTCTGTAGAAGGCGTGACTTCAGGTGATGGCGAGAGAGTCAGGAATCGATCCCGGCTCGCTCGCGTTGGATATCATGATCTGTAGTTGCATCATCTTGTCCGCCATACTTCCAAATGTGGTCCGCAATGCTGCCCAATCATTGTGTTGGACCGGTTTGACCGGGAGCGCCGCCCGTTTGTTGTCTGTCTCTCGTGGGGCCGTCGGGATGCGGCAAGACAACCGTTGCCCGCGCAATCGTAGGTCTTCATGATCGTTGGAGCGGAAAGATACTCCTTGACGGTCAGCCACTTCCTCCGTCTGCGCGGCACCGCACAACTCGCGATCGGCAAAAGACTTAGATCGTTTTTCAGAATCCCTACGGTTCGTTGAATCCTCGGCGTTCGATCGGAGAAGCACTTGACCTCCCGATCGTACTCTTCGATCGCGACCTAGATCGACGGCGGAGGCAAGATCGCGTGGTCGAACTCCTCGACCTTGTGCATCTGCCCCGAGCCTTCGCCACCCGGCTTCCTCACGAAATCACCCACAATCTCGAGCTGGCCAGTCATTTCGCCAACCGATGCCTGAGAATGCAGCAGGGCAAAATCGGATTCCAGCTTGTTGATCCAGATGCCTCCCAGCGGAAGACCAAGTTGACCTGAGCCGATCACCCCTTGCCTACAGCGGTTTGCAGGATAGATGCGTCAGATGGTGGGAATCACGGGAGGATCCCACGCTTCGCTCTGGACAGGCTATTGAACGCTGTCTGCGCCCTGTTGGTTAGGGAGTTGGGGCGTTCACGTCGGTGGGAGAGCCCATCCCATGGGCGAAAAGCGCAAGCGACCCGTTCGCTACGGACGGTGCGGCATGTCAACATTCCTGCAATGCACTATAAAGTGACTATGACTCTGGTCACTTAAACCGATACCCATGTCAGTGTCGAGGTGAAACGACCTCGACACTGATTCGGCCTGCGATCCGGATGGGGCGGAAGATTGGATGATTGGACGCAGTCCGCAGGCCATCTTGTCGAGTCGCCCGCATTAGGTGCTCAGGTAGCTGCGAGAACGTCCAGGAGACCGGGTGCGCATCAGAGATAGCCATGGTCTGGAAGGTTCTTGGAGTAAAAAGGCGTCGGCAAGCGCAGAAGCGAGATTCTTCTAGCGTCAGCGAACCCTCTTCGCGCCGTGAGCGGTCTCCACAATTCCGCTGACATGTTACTCGGTCAGCTACAACGCTTTCCCTGCACTTGACCGGCGGGCGAGGTCAACAGCATTGAGGTCAATGACGGATGGCTCGATATCAAGAGCGGGCAAACCGTCAATGCTCAATTGATTGTTGACGGCTACATACTCCTCTTTCCAGGTCGAACCGAACCGGTTGCCCTGCTGCTGACCCCATTTCTGGAGCAAGTCCCGTTCTTCAACCAGCTCCATACGGGGCACGACGAATCCGCACGAATCCGCGATCCGTTCCACATCCACCACGATCACCGAACGTTGAATCTCCTGGAGATCGGCGGTGGGATTGAACCCGGCACTCCATGCATCGAACGTCGGGTCTGACGATTCGATAACGCGGCCCCGCCCGTGCAGGCGCAGGACCTTGGGCGGACCGGTGAACGCGCAAAACATCAGCACAATCCGCCCATTCTCCCGAAGGTGGGCGATTGTTTCGGCGCCGCTGCCGATCAGATCCAGGTACGCTACCTGCCTCGGTGTGATCACCCGGAGCGTATCGCGTGCACCCTTGGGTGACACATTGATATGGCCGTCTGGTCCCACCGGTGCGGTAGCGACAAAGAAGACCGGCTGCTGCTCGATCCAGTTGATCAACTTCGAGTTGAGTTCCTCAAAGATTCGTCCCAAGAATTGATGCCTTTCAGAAGGTACGACAAATTCGGAGCGGCCCCCTATGGAGATGATCTCCACGATCTCCTGGCGAGAGAAGCACCGTCTCAAACTCCTGGACGAGGGGCGGCGACAGCGTCGCATTCGGTTCAGCGTGCACTACCCTCGACTTGTGGGCCAGTCTTGCCAAGACATCTGGAGTTGGGAGTATAAGCGCCAATTACTTGAGTGCCCGTCTACTGGCTATACTACCCACTCAAAACCTGAGAATTCAATCACCTGCCAACTTCTCATCC
>Ga0182745_1004314_pt1 | contig 11863 bp, 8 predicted proteins | sample eDN3rd30CKraftBY_FD_128523 | JGI IMG/M metagenome (GOLD analysis project Ga0182745, IMG submission 128523) | Enriched backyard soil microbial communities from Emeryville, California, USA - eDNA 3rd pass 30_C Kraft BY (version 2) (version 2) | ecosystem: Environmental > Terrestrial > Soil >... | reverse complement strand
TCGTCGTCGGCCGTCTCGCCACCGGCGAACGCTTCCTGTCCAACACGCCGAAGGACCTGGCGGTGATGCGCGACCTGCAGGCGCGCGAAGGCATCGGCCGGCCGGGAGTGGTGCGCCATGAGGACGGTCGGAACATCTTCACCCCGGCCTGAATCCTCACGTTGTCGTGACGCGGCGCCAGCTGCAACGTACTGGCTGGCGCCGCAAAATCCGTTGCTGATCTTAATGATCGCGCCAGTCTCCGGCGTGTCTCCAGGTTCGTTGTTCCGGTCAGCGTCCGGTTTTTCCGGGCATGGCCCGAATTTCTCGATGGAACGTTGTGAATTGCCGCAGCGTTCGCACTGCGGCAGACTCGTCCCGACAGAATGAATGCTGTCGAACGCATGGCGTCGGGACTGGGGCGCCGTGTGGAGAAAGGGACGAGTCATGAGACGTTTTGCGATCTGTCTGGCGATGCTCGCCGGATTTGGTCTGGGGGGACTGGCGATGGCGCCGCAGGCCCGGGCCGCTGTGGCGGGGCCGCAGGCCGCTGTGGCGGCCGGCGGCGCGACCGACGCGCTTTTTGAGCGGGCTTATACGGTTTGCGGCCCCTATGGCTGCGTTTATCGCCCGGGCCCGCGTTACTATGCGCCGCGGCCCTACTACCGGCCGTATTACGCGCCGCGCCGCTATTATTATCGCCCGCGCTATTATGCGCCGCGGCCATATTACCGGCGCTACTACGGGCCCCGTTACTACCGCCGCTGGTAATCTGACGCCCGCCGCGGGGCGCGAGATTCCTGAAGGCAACCGGATTCCCGTCCGTGGAGCTGCTTTTCGTTCTACGGGTGGGGATCGCGCGCTGGCGTATTTCGGGCCAAGTGGGCGACGCCTTGCGTGGCGAAATCAGGGCCCATCCAATCAAACAGGTAGAACAAACCCCTTGGCCAGGCCCAGGACGTCTGATTCATCGGGCCTGGCCAAGGGGTTTGCTCGCGCCGTTCTCCTCACGAAACGGCGCCGCCCTTCCTGAGAGCGCTCTGGGGCGTCGGCGGCAAAAGTCGCGCGGCGTCAGCATCAAGGCCGGGCCCTGGCTCAACGATCACAGCGCGGGGATCAAGCGGCTCGCCGCATTCCGAGCAGCACATCACCGGCGTAAAATGACGCCCGCACGGGCGGTGACGATAACGCAGCGGCGGGCCGGCGCCATCGTCCATATAGGTGTCGCCCCAGCGCGCCATCGCCATCAGCACCGGGTAGAGGGCAAGCCCCTTCTCGGTGAGCACATACTCATGGCGCTCCGGTTTGCTCTGATAGGCGACGCGCGTCAGGATATCCGCCTCGACAAAACGCTTCAGCCTGTCGGCGAGGATGTGCCGCGTGACGCCGAGACGGCGTTGGAACTCCTCGAACCGCCGCACGCGCAGGAAACAGTCGCGCAGCACCAGCAGGCTCCACCTGTCGCCGACAAATGACAGGGTGCGGGCGATTGAGCAGGGCTCCGCGTCCAGCGCTCTCCATTTCATCAGTCGTCTCTCCTGGAGGTCTCTTCATGCGAAGCAGGCGCTGCTTCGTATGAAGAAATCTCATAAAGGCAAAGCATATCGCAAAATCCCGCCCGGCATGAACGGACCTCGCCAGGCTCTCCCGCCACGCCGCTTCCGCCAGAAACGTCGTCGTGGGCGGGGTATTGCCGGAGCGCTTGACAGCGCCGGCGCAACGCCTAGTTTGACGATAGTTCCTTTTTGGAACTTTGTCAGCGCCTGCGGCAGGGAAAAGGCCATGCTTCTTCTGCAGGGCGCGCTTCCAGGGAGGATGCGCCATGACCAATCCGGAATTTCTGTTCGACTTCGGCAGCCCCAATGCGTGGCTGGCCCACCTTGTTTTGCCTGATATCGAGGCGCGGACCGGGGTGACGTTCACCCGCACGCCCGTGCTGCTTGGCGGCATATTCCGGGCGACCGGCAATCGCTCTCCGGCGGAGGCGTTCGCCAATATCCGCAACAAGATGGATTATGAACGTCGCGAGATGGAGCGTTTCATCAGCCGTCACGGCATCACGCGCTTCCGCTTCAATCCATATTTCCCGGTCAACACCCTGCAACTGATGCGCGGGGCCGTGGCGGCGCAGCGCGAGAACGTGTTCGCGCCTTATGTCGAGGCGGTGTTCAGCGCCATGTGGGAGCAGCCCCGCAAGATGGACGACCCGGACGTGTTCCGCGCCGCGCTGGCCGACGCCGGTCTGCCGGTTGAACGCCTGCTGCAGCGCGCCGCCGATCAGGATGTGAAGGACGAATTGCTGGCCAACACCAATCAGGCGGTGGAGCGCGGCGTCTTCGGCATCCCGAGCTTCTTCGTCGGTGATGAACTGTACTTCGGCAAGGATCGTCTGCGCGACGTGGAGGAAGACATTGTCCGCACGCGGAACGCCAGCAGGGGAGACGCCGCATGACCCCGACCACAAGTCCGCGCCAGGCGTCCGTGGCGGTGATTGGCGCCGGCGACTACATCGGCGCGGCCATCTGCCGGAAATTCGCCGCCGAGGGTTTCGCCGTTCACGCCGGCCGCCGCGATGGCGGGAAGCTTGAGGCGCTCGTCGCCGATATCGCCGCCGCCGGCGGTCGCGCCAGCGGCCGTTCCCTCGACGCGCGCGACGAGCAGGACGTCACCGCCTTTCTGGCGGAGGCCGACGCCATCGCCCCGCTGGAAATCTGCATTTTCAACGTTGGCGCCAATGTCAATTTCCCTCTGCTGGACACCACCGAGCGGGTGTTCCGCAAGGTTTGGGAGATGGCCTGTTACAGCGGCTTTCTGGCAACGCGTGAAGCCGCGCGAATCCTGACGCGCCATGGTCGGGGGGCGATTTTCCTGACCGGCGCCACCGCCGGCCTGCGTGGCGGCGTCGGCTACGCCGCTTTCGCCAGCGCCAAGTTTGGCCTGCGCGCCGTCGCCCAGTCCGCAGCGCGGGAGCTTGGACCGCAGAACATCCACGTCGCCCACCTGGTCATCGATTCCGGGGTGGACACGGCCTGGGTGCGCGAGCGCATTCGCGCCCGGGGCGGCGACGCGGCGCTCGACGCGCTGGGCGAAGACCAGCTGATGCATCCGGAATCGGTTGCGCAGGCCTATTGGGCGCTCTATCAGCAGCCAAGGGACGCTTGGACCCATGAGATGGATCTGCGTCCATGGGCTGAACCCTGGTAGCCGCCGCAGTCCGGCGACCGCACTGCATGGCAAGGGGCTGCCAGCCGGCGTCAACGCATGTTGGGCAAGGCAGTCGTCGCCTTGCCCAGGCAATACGGAAGCTGGTCCGCGCCGCAGCAATGCGTGGCGGTTTCCGGTGAGAAGATCAGAATGCTGGCGGCGGGGAGGCCCGGGCGCCGGACCATGTGGGAAGGAATGAGACACCCATGAAGACGCGCATTACCGAGCTGTTCGGCATCAAGCACCCGATCATTCAGGGCGGCATGCACTTTGTCGGCCTTGCCGAGCTGGCGGCCGCCGTTTCCAACGCTGGCGGCCTTGGCATCATCACCGCCCTGACGCAGCGGACCCCGGACGATCTTTCGCGTGAGATCGAGAAGGCGCGCAAGCTGACGGACAAGCCGATCGGCGTGAACCTGACCTTCCTGCCGGTGGTGAACGCGCCGGACTATCCGGGCTACGTCAAGGCGATCATCGACGGCGGCGTCAAGGCGGTGGAAACCGCCGGCAACAACCCCGGCAAGTGGGTCGACATGCTCAAGGCGGCCGACGTCAAGGTCATCCACAAGTGCACCACCATCCGCCACTCGCTGAAGGCCCAGGCGCTCGGCGTCGACGCGCTGAGCGTTGACGGCTTCGAGTGCGGCGGGCACCCCGGTGAAGACGACATCCCGAACTTCATCCTGCTGGCCCGCGCCGAGGAAGAGCTGAAGGTGCCGTTCGTCGCCTCCGGCGGCATGGCCGATGGCCGCAGCCTCGTCGCCGCCCTGGCGCTGGGCGCCGAGGGCATGAACATGGGCACCCGCTTCATCGCCACGAAGGAAGCCCCGGTGCACGAGAACGTCAAGCAGGCGATCCTCGCCGCTTCCGAGACCGACACCCGCCTCGTCATGCGCCCGCTGCGCAACACCGAGCGCGTGCTGCGCAACGCCGCCGTCGACCGCCTTCTGGAGAAGGAAAAGGCCCTCGGCGCCAACATCAAGTTCGAGGATATCGCTGCTGAAGTGGCTGGCGTGTATCCGCGCATCATGCAGAACGGCGAGATGGACGCGGGCGCGTGGAGCTGCGGCATGGTCGCCGGCCTGATCAACGACATCCCGACCTGTCAGGAACTGATCGACCGGATCATGGTCCAGGCCAACGACCTGATCAACAAACGTCTTGCCGGATTCGCCAATTCCTGAGCTGTGACGTCAAAGCGGGGTCCGGTTCATCTGATCCGGATCCCGGCTGGCGCAGCCTTGGAAAGAATCAGTCATCCCCATGAAGCGCGGAATGCTTCAAGGGGCGGATTTCAGGAACAGCCCGGATGGGAAGCCATCCGGGCTGTTTTTCATGTCGCGTCAACCGTTGAGGCCCGTACTGTTCCTGTTCCTGAACCGGGGAGCATGACGCCTGGCGATGCAAAACCCGTTCACGCTGATTCGCAAACTTGCCGGACGCCTGGGCGATACGATTTCCAGACGCGCAGAGCCCTTTGCCAAGGCCCCGATCCGGACGCCGCGAGGGATACGACGTCATCATCATGCGCCGCGTTGCGCGGGCCAGATCAGCTCATTCACGCCAGGTTTCCTGGATCCGGATCTGCTGGAAGTTTCCTGTCGGCAGGGCCTCATGTTCGCTGCGCCGCCAGTATTTTACGCGCCCGGCGGCGCTCATTTTCTGGGAAACGCTTTCAGGCTGGCGGATCTTCTCGTCCCCCGGCCTGACCGGCGGCATGGTGCCCGGAAATAGCCAGGCCGGACCGGCCGCAGGTTGGTATGTTGCAATGGCAACTATTCACGCGCCGTCTGGCCCCCAGGATACTGCCGGAGGAAGGATAATATCCGTTGCCCGTCAGCTTTTCGGGGAGGCGTCGCTTTGCCCCCCAGATCAATGGGAGGAAACAGTCATGACGCCGGCTGCGGGGACTGTCACGGGTCGCCTGATTTTTCCGTACAAGCTCAGGTTGTGCGACGTATCAACGCAATTTTGATGATCGCTGACGTGCTAACGCTGCGGCTACCCGAACAAGCGCGAGCGTGGCCATAAAACAGAGGCTTCAGACGACGGAAAGCGTCAATTTCTGATGGCGAACACCAAACTAACCGCATGAATTGTATTATATAATTTGGCTTTCTTCAGGTTTGGCGATCCAGGCCCAGGCAGGCTCGCGACAAGGCTGCCTGAGGCTGGCGTCAGCGGCGGCGTGATGAATGTTGGAGCAAAAACTGTCCCGGATGGCCCGGGTCAGGCGGCCTTCAAGCAAATCTATACTCAAAAAAAATCGAAACGTTATTGTTTTTGCGTATTGGCATGCCTTATATCCAGTTTGACGAAGCGGGCAAACGGTGCGTCTGGCAAACGGGTCTGTCGACCCAGGTGAGCTTAACTATAAGCCGCCGCGCTATTGGCGCCAGATATCGCAGCGGCAGCTGGCAGTGGCGTCAGCGAAGTATCCGAATCGTCGGCTGATGCGGTCAGGTCCCTTGAGGTCTTTCCGGAGCCTGGCGAGCAGGTCGGTTAGATTGGGGTATTTCTGCGGCCGATAGATGTTATTTTGACGACTGAAGATAACTATTGCAATCTCTGCTGCACAAGTTAGCTTTCAGGCAGATCAGGGGACCGATTCAATGGTTGATTCCACGCAAACGCAAAATCTTATCGAGCTGACGGCGGATATCGTTGCAGCTTACGTCGCCAACAACCAGCTGGATGGCGTTCAGCTGGCGGAACTTATCAGCTCCGTCCATGATTCGTTGGTGAAGCTGGCGACTGGGGTGACGGAAGTTGTTGCGGAGCCGCAGCAGCCGGCCGTGCCAGTCAAGCGTTCGGTCACGCCAGACTACATCGTCTGTCTGGAGGACGGCAAAAAGTTCAAGTCGCTGAAGCGTCATCTGCGCACGTCGTATGATCTGACGCCTGAGCAGTACCGCGCCAAGTGGGGCCTGCCGTCTGATTATCCGATGGTTGCTCCCAACTATGCGGCGTCCCGTTCGGCTCTGGCCAAATCAATGGGTCTCGGCCAGCAGCGTCGTCGCGGCGCCGCCAACGACGCGCCGGCTGCCCGGACGGCGAATGCGGCCAAGAGCGCTGCGACCAGCACCCGCAAGCGCGGCCCGGCCAAAAGCGCTGAGTGATCTGCTTGATCTGACTGGCGGTTTTTGACCCGCCGGCAGATCCGGCTTCAGGTCCTTCTGTGAGCTTGCCAGAGAGACATTTACAGGCGCGGCCATTTCGGCCGCGCCTGTTTTTATATGGAAGAATGGAGAGAGGGGGGCGTCAGAGGGGGGCGTCACTGACAGTCGCCAGTTACGTCGACGCCAGGTCGTGAAGATGCTGACCCGTTCACGGCCGGTATGATCTGGTCCAGTACAACGCGCCGCCTTGCAGGGCATGCTTTGGGCAGGCGAGGCTTCACTGGGCCCCTTCACCAAAGCCAATGCGTCAGATGCATTGGATTGGGCATGGTAGCCGGATGCCGGCGTCCAGCGCCTGCCAGTTGGCGGACCGCGCCAGCAGACATTCTGCACGCGCCTGGTGATGACGGCGGTCATCCTGTTTCGCGCAATGCTCCCGCTCCGGATCTGCCGGGCCGGATTACTCTCGTGCGGAAGCAGGTTGCTGGAGGACGCCTGACGCCGGCCCTGTTGAGCAGGGCCATCGGGCTGGGGAAGCCCAAACCGCGCAACAGATGTCCCGCAAGGACATCGGTTACGCTGCATGAACTTTGCAGGTCGCGGATGCGTCAGCATCCTGGCGATCTGGCATGAGGGGTGATGATGACGGCGCGCCTGCGGCGTACGTCGTCTCTGGGCGTTTCTCAACGCGGCCAGTGGGGGCTGCTGTCCAGGTCTTGCAAATGCAAGTCCTGCAAGCACCCAGATACGGCTTCGTTCCATCGCCAGATGGTATTGCTGCTCCCGGTCAGGGTTTTGGAGGCGGCGCGTGATATATTCGGCGTGTACGGCGCCCCCAGGCCGGTGGCTGTGCTGTCCGGTAATCTGCATGCAGGGCAGTCGACTTGTGCGCGAACGCACATGGCGGACCTGTGAGGGCAATGGCAAGGCGCGGAACGCAACGATACGTCGGTGGATGAGCGGGCGGATTTGGGTTGGGTTGCAGTTGTTCCATAAAACGTGATCGTTTATATGGTGACGAGGTTGGGCAAGGATAAATGGTAGTCAACGCCAACAACTGGCTTCGCTTTATTTCCAATCCACGCGCCATGAGCTTTGCATGATCTGCCATTTTATTATTTTATTATTTCATAAAATTGCTCAAATTCCAAACGAGGACATATTATTGGAAATTATTCCTGTTGAGGCATGAATTTCGGGGGCGGATGGTGGTGTACAGTGAATTTTCTTTTCCCAAGAGGGTCGGTTCAGAACTTGCCTGTTGGCGCGCGCCTGCAGCTATGCGCTGAGGTGTTGACAAGCCTGGCCGGGTGCCGTTCTGGCATATTGGCCTTGATCGCGGCATGCGGCTCCGTCCAGGAATATGTCCGCATCGGGCCGGCATCTGAAAGTTCGCCTGGCGTGTCGGTCAGTGATGACGTCCGGTTGCTTGCGCGGCAGATGCCCCAGGCCACAGGCCAGTTTTTGGGGCTGGCGCCCTGTCATCCGCTGGTCGCCCGCCTGTTTGGCGAACCGCCGGTTGGCCAGGCGCACAGCGTTATCGGGCGTATTCGCTGGCAGGCGGATTGTGACCTCGTGCTGGTGGCCGGGTGGCGTCCGACATGTCTGGAGCCACTGGAGGCGGCGCTGCTCGCGCGCGGCGTCAATGCCTGTCGCAACGCCGTTGAGGCCGATCGCGGCCGGGGGACGGCGGAAGGCGCGGGGGGGCTGGATCTGATCAACTCCGTGGTGTCCCCGGTCATTCGCGTCGACGAGCGTCTTGCAATCGTGAACCTCAATGAGCCCGCCAGACGCGAGCTCGCGCATGGCGGCGTCCTGTGTGAGCAGGCTGGCCGGTTGGCCAGCGCCACTTGCCACGCCATGGAAGAATTGCGCGCCGCCGTGCGCAGGTCCGTGCGCGAGACGGGAACGGAAGGGCGCCGGTCGTCGATTATCCCCCTGACAGGGGACGCGGGATTGCCGCGCTTCGCTATCGTGGCGCCGTCGCCGTCACATGGCGAGGATCCAACCGCCGTCGTGGTGCTTCCGGAGGTTGACGGAGAGGAGGGCGCCCGGCGGCTGTCAGCCCTCTACAATCTGACGCGGGCCGAAGAGGGCGTGGTCAGGCTGATCCTTGTCGGCGCAGCGCCCGTGGGGATCGCCGCAGAACTCGGGCTGACCGAAGCCACGGTGCGCACCTACATCAAGCGCATCATGCTCAAGCTCGGCATCAATCGCCGCTCGGAATTCTTTCTGCTCTATATATTGACCATGTCCCCGTTTCGTTTTCCGGCGGGGCCGCCTCAGGCCAGAAGCGCCTGAGGAACTGACAGCCGCGATGATCGGGCAGGCTGGGCGCTGAAGCGGCCGGGCGCGAAATTACGCCGCGCTGCAGCGTCCACTGCACCGACCTGAATGGCTCCGGCCTGCCCGGGTGCTTCGTCCCGTTGCGCGCCAGAACCTCGTTGCGCCAGATCTTCCGGGGAAGCAGGCATTGCGGAGAAAATGGACCGGAGCCGCGCCAGCCAGCGCCAGGCTCTGCCCGGGGGGGCTCTGCTCGAGGGGGAGGGCCAGGAAAGCATGGGCCAAAGAAAAACATGGCCAAAGAAAAAGCCGCCTTGCGGCGGCCTGTCATCCTGCATGGGATGAAGAATGGTACAGCTGCCCCGGCTCGAACGGGGGACCTCTAGATCCACAATCTAGCGCTCTAACCAACTGAGCTACAGCTGCATTCTGGGGCGGAACCTATGGCGGTCGGGCCGGGAAGGCAAGACCCCGTCAACGCTCCATCGCATTTATTCAACGACTTCTTTTGCGACATTCCGTCCCGCCGGCCGCCAGTGGGCGAAAGCCGGGGAAAAATGCCTTGCGCCAGGCTTTGGCGTCGATCCCGCCAGAACCGTTAACCCTTCCCTGGACGGCCCTGGTCCAATGGCTCTGTCGTTGCCGGATATTCTGTTAGTATATTGCGGAAATTGACCAAACCGCGTCCGCAGGAGCAGTGACCGTATCGATGACCGACCCGGCCGGCCATATATCGCTGACGGATTTGCTGGCCAGGCCGGCCGATGCGCCCGTGGTTGAGGCGAATGACGTTGCGTGTCTGTTCGCGGCTGACGGCGCCCTGTTGTGGGCGACAGCACCGGGGCGGGCGCTGGCGGCGAGACTGGATCGCCCCTCGCGGGCGCGCGTGCTGGCCTTTGCTGCTGAAGCGCCCGGCGCGCTGCGCGCGGCTACCCCCCTGCGGGCCGGCGGCGTTGGTTTTTCAGCCCGTATCAGCGTGTTGCAGCGCCATGACGGCGCGCACGCCGTCATGGTCCAGGTCGCCGGGCGTATTCCTCGCGCCTGGGGCGCGGCTCCCGAGCGTTTCGAGGTCCCGGGAGTGGCTGGAGACAGCGACGCGCCGGCGAACGCCCTGAGGACGATGGCGGGCGCCCGGCCAACCTTGCGTTTTGTCTGGCATACGGACGCGATGGGCGTCATCCGCTCGGTGTCGGCGGCGCTGGTCCGGGCTCTGGGGGGCGAGGCGATCATCGGCAAGACCTGGGCCGGGCTTGCTCATGAGATCGTCGCGGCGCCGGAGCTTGACGCGCAGGTTCGTTCCGGCCGGGCCTGGTCGGGGTTGGCGACCACGTGGCGTCTTGATGCGCTGGGGGCAGACATTCCCGTGGAGTTTGGCGGCGCTCCCATCCGCGACGCCTCCGGCGCGCCGGCGGGGCAGCGGGGTTATGGCCTGATGCGCCTTGACGAGGCGACGACAGTCGCGCCGTCGCCAGTTGATATTGCCCCGGTTGATGTCGCGCCAGCGGATATTACATTGGTGGACGCGCCGGAGGCGCAGGGCGACGTCCTTGAGGCGGAGCCGCAGCGTCCCGCGCAGCCGCCCGAGCAGTTGGCGGCGAAGCCCTCCGAACCGGCTCCGGCCCAGGAGGGTGGCGACGGTCTGTCCAGCATTGTCGCCAGGGTGGCGTCCGGTAGCCCGGCGCCTGAACCGGCGTTGCCTCTGTTCACGCCGCTGGCTGATGCGCGTCCGGCGGAGCCTCGTCCGGCTCCGCCCGCGCGGCATGCGGATATCAGACGCAAGTCGGGCGCTGGCGGATTGAGCCACGGCGAACGCCAGACCTTGCGCGACATTGCCCGGGCGCTCGGCGCGCGGGTGAGCGATGATGAGGCCCGACGCCAGGATGCGGCTCAAGAGGCGGTCCAGGAGGGAGGCGATGAGACGCCGGCCCTGTCCGCAGAAGCGCCGCCCACGGCAAGCCGGTCTACGGCAAATCAGTCGACAATAAGTCAGTCTGCAGAACGCCGGTCGACGAAAAGCGCTGATTCCCACGGCGCTGCGACGGGTTCTGGCGCTGTCAGCGACGTGGCTCCGGCGGCCCCCGTTGATCCGGTTTCCCTGGCGCCGCCGGCGGCTGTCGCCGGAGCGGCTGGCGAGGACATGGCCCGGGCGACGTCTGATGCGCCACCGGAACCTGCATCAGCGCCGGTGATGGAGCCGGCTGGCCTGGAACACGCGCCTGTGGCGGAGCGCGCGCCCAAGGCGGATTTGGGGGCCAAGGCGGACCTCGTGGCCAAGACGGACTTCGCGGCCAGGGCGGCGGATCCGGACAGGCCCGCTGATCCCGCGCCGGCTCAGGAACTCACTCAGGAGCTCACTCAGGATCTTGCCAGGGATCTGGCGCAGGAGCTTGAGAGGCAGCTTAGGAAAGAGCGCGCCGCCATTGCCTCGGACGCCCAGGTCGAGGCGCTTCGCGCCCTGGTTCAGGCGATGCCGGTCGCCGCCCTGATCAGTCAGGAAGGCGTTGCGGCGCACGCCAACAATGCGTTTCTCGCCCTGTCGCGCCACGCCGGCTTCGGGGATGTGGCCGGGCAGCGGCTCGGCCTGCTGTTTCCTGAAACCGCATTGAGCGCCTGCTTTAGCGGCAAGGGCGTTCTCGCTGGCGCCCGCGGCGTGCGCACGCCGGTGGAGCTGATCTGCGCGCCGGTTCCGTGGACAGGCGGCGAGGCTCTGCTCATTCTGGCGTTGCGGGATGCGACGGCCGAGGTCGCGGCCCGCTCCGCCCATCTTGAAGACGAACTGGCCGCCTCGGCGGCGCGCGAGGCCGAATTGCGCGGCGTGCTCGACACCGCGACCGACGGCGTCGTGTTGCTGGACGCCCATGGCCGCATCCTCTCGGTCAACCGTTCGGCGGAGGCGCTGTTCGGCTATGAGCAGAACCAGCTTGTTGGCGAGTCGCTCACGCGCCTGCTGGCGCCAGAGAGCCACGCCGCCGCCCAGGACTATCTTGACAGCCTGCGCGCGGGCGGCGTCGCCAGCCTGCTCAATGATGGGCGCGAGGTGACTGGGCGGGTGCGCCAGGGCGGCGACTGCCGTTTGTTCATGACGCTGGGCAAGGTCGGCGGCGGCGGAAACCCGCGCTATTGCGCCGTGTTACGCGACGTTACCGCCTGGAAGAAGACCGAGAGCGAGCTGATTGAATCAAAGCGCCGGGCCGAAGCAGCCAATGCGCAGAAATCGGACTTCCTGGCGCGCATGAGCCATGAGGTGCGGACGCCGCTTGGGGCCATGATCGGCTTTG
>Ga0182745_1004313_pt1 | contig 11864 bp, 5 predicted proteins | sample eDN3rd30CKraftBY_FD_128523 | JGI IMG/M metagenome (GOLD analysis project Ga0182745, IMG submission 128523) | Enriched backyard soil microbial communities from Emeryville, California, USA - eDNA 3rd pass 30_C Kraft BY (version 2) (version 2) | ecosystem: Environmental > Terrestrial > Soil >... | reverse complement strand
TCGCGATTACGTACCCTAAATCCAAGCCCTGACAGGGCACTAGCTTCGAGTCTCGGGACGCAAGTCGACTTTGTATGATACGCTGTCGAGGCTTGGATTTGAGGTGCATCAGAGCATAAACGCCTGTTGTTACCGAGCTTGCGTTCTCTTCAACCCCAGTTTTTTTTAAACGTTGCAAAGCAGTAGGAAAAGTATCAAGAGAGCAACAACGGAGTGGAATCGTGAGAAACCGATCTGAACCCTAAGCTGTGGGGAAGCTCTCGACCTGGCAATCCGGTCCCCGATTTCGGTCGGGCTCCTTCAAGAAGCAGAGGATACCATGAGAGATTTAGTACGTGGATTAGGAAGCCTGGACCGACGAAATTTCCTTGAGCATGCTGCAAAAGCGATGCTGGGCGTCACCGTTCTGCCAGGCCTGGGTCGTGCCGTCAGTGCTGCCGAGGTGTCCAAGGGTGGAAAACCCCGAAGACTGATTTATCTCTATATGGCGGGCGCCATGACACACCTGGACACTTTTGACCTCAAACCTGGCCATGAAAACCAGGGGCAGACCAAGGGGATTCAAACGTCCGTGGCGGGATGCCAGATTGGCGAGAACCTGCCAACTCTGGCAACTCAATTCAACAAGATGGCCGTGATCCGGTCCATGTATACGAAGACCGCAGATCACGAAGCTGGCGAATATCTGATGCGTACCAGCTATGATGAAATTGCCACGGAAAGGCATCCTTCGTTGGGGCCGTGGATGCAGAAACTGCAGGGCCGCCAGAATAAGACTCTGCCTGACACCGTGCTCATCAGCACTCCTCCACGGCATCCTTCTTCCGGATTTCTTGATCCCACCTTCAGCCCATTGCCGATTGGTGACCCGAATCGCGGATTGGAGAACACGAAGCCTCCTGAATATCTGACCGATTCGTCTTTTGACAAGCGTATCGCCCTGATCAATAGCTTTGACAAGAAATTCCGGGATCAACATCCCGTGGTCAAAGTGAAGACTTACACAGACTTCTACACCGAAGCGGTTTCACTCCTCAACAGCGGAGAACTCAAGGCTTTCGACCTCAATGAAGAAAAGCCGGAAGATCGGGACCGTTATGGTCGTGAAAGCTTTGGGCAAGGCTGCCTGCTGGCACGTCGCCTCATTGAAAACAATGTTCGCTGCGTGGAAGTAAGTTGCGGTGGTTGGGACATGCATGCCAACATTTATAACAGCAACTCCTTCCCCCGCCGGGCAGCAGTGATGGACCAGGCTGTGGGCAATCTCCTTAAGGATCTGGCCGAACGTGGACTGCTTGAAGAGACCGTGGTCGTTCTGACCACGGAATTCGGACGTACGCCACAAATCAATTACAACGCCGGTCGGGATCATCATCCGGCCGCTTTCTCCTCATTCCTGGCCGGTGCTGGAATCAAGGGAGGTCAGTTCTACGGGAAATCAGACTCTGAAGGTGTGAACGTGGATGAAGATGGCGTGGAACCCGCCGATCTCAATGCCACCATTGCATCTGCTTTGGGACTCCCGTTGGAAACCGTCATTCACTCACCGACCGGCCGCCCATTTAAGGTGGCCCATGACGGAAAACCCATTAAAAAATTGTTGACCTGATCGCATAAAGCGTATTTGTAAATTTGGTCGCAAACTTGCCTCGCGGCATTCAGTCTTTCATCAAACGAAGTCTTTTCGACGCGGGCACAGGAGAGACCGAACTGGTCTCGTGCCCTGTCAGGGCTTGGATTTCGGGTATGTGATCGCGGAACGTCCTCCGTTGTCGGATTTTGCCTTAAGGCCAACCCGAAATTTTAGAATAGACGAAGCAGTAGTTTGCTTCAGCCGAAAGCCTTGGCTGTGACCGTCTCGCGCGGTCACAGCCTTTTTGTTTTCAGGCATGCCTTGTTGACGGGAGACATAGGAGTCTATTCGCGAGGGGCATGCGTTGCTGATGGTGGCGCAAGAAAGGGGAGTAAGGAGGCTTTTTCGCCGGCATCCAACAGGCGGATGGCCTGTTTTTGAATCTCTTGGATGCACATTCCCGCGTCTCCCGGCAATGGTTTGGCTGCTGTCTCACGACACCAGATCAGAAACTGCTGCCGCAACTCCGGGGTCCAACCGGCGCGAAGAAACGCCAGCGATCTGGCGTACTGGATCTGCTCTTCGATGATCTCCGTTTGTTTGAGGAGTTTCATTCCCTGGCTGGCTGCCTGTGGAGATTGCAGATAAACCAATGTTTCCAGAAGGAGCGAATTCGTTTCTGGACGTTTTGCAGGCAATGTGTTTTCCAGGGCATTCAACAGGGCATCGCGTACAAACGTATCTGGTTGTCCACACCGCAAAAGTGCCAGTTGAACGATGCGCAAACCGAGCATGCGTTGTTCGAAGTTAAACGTGGTCCAGTCCAGACTGTTCAGGGATGTCAGAATGCCTATCTGCATGACTCCCTGCGCTCCCAGGGTGTTTCCCGTTCCGTGTTCCCAGTCCGGAACTGGGGAATCAACGGGGGCTTTTCCGTCTTTCAGTTGTCGCTTCTGGGTCCGGCACAAGGCCAGCAATGCCTCCAGCTTGGCCTGCTGATTTTCTTCATTCATGGCCTGGCTGGCCCATTCTTCGGCCGGCCGAAATTCAATTGCAGTACGAGCAGCCGCTCGTAAAACGGGATCAGAATGAGACAGAAATGGCCAGGCCGCTGCCACCGCCTGCGGTTTGTCCGGAGCATGAAACGTCTGCAATTTCTGGAGTGCGGCCCGATCTGCCTGTCCTTCGAGAGCGTGCATCGGGGCAGTGGCGACGGACTCCGTTCCGGTATAAGAGATGCGATAAAGTCCTGCCTGATCGGAATCGCCAGCCAGCGTCAGGTACATCGTTCCATCATGGGGATGAATCAGGATGTCGGTGGGCTGAAGTTGGGGGCAGGCAAAAAATTCTTTGCGCTCTGCTGCAAATCCGGATCCTTCCGGGCGAAGATGGACGGCGTCGATTTTTCCAGACTTGCCCTGACAGATGAAGAATGCCTGCTGATATTCCTGCGGAAACTTTGCTCCATAGCCAAAGCAGACGGCGCGCGGCTCATCGGGACTCATCTTTAGAATCGATTTTGATGTCTCTGGAAAGAACTCGAGGTGTTTGGCGCTTCCGCTGCGCCAGCCATAGTCGGCTCCACTCAGGATTTCAAAGATTCTGGCGGGACGAAACCAAGGCTGGCCTGCATCGGTTTCCGAATCCGCATCACAAGACAACAGAGCCCCGTTCGAGTGATAGGCAGCATCCCGCGGATTGGAAAGGCCAATTGCCACAAGTTCCCAGTGCTTCCCGTCGCGATCCATCCGGGCCACGTACCCTCCAGGGGCGGCCACGTTCGCGAAAGCCCCATTCCCGGAAATCCGGGGGAGCAATACATCTTCATCCCAAATGGCGGGGACGCGACTGGCACTCAGTTCCGTCAGCGACGTTGAACTTCCACACAGAACATCGATCCCTGTGCCATCCGGGGTGAGAACCAATGCATGCGGGCCATGATCCCCGTGCCAGTTCAAGGCTCGCAATTGTTCCAAAGAATCCAACCGGTCATCGCCATCTGTGTCCCGGAGCCGATACACACCACCCGTCTGTTCTCCGGAGGGGGAGGTGGCTGGCCCGCGGGAGATGAAGTACAGACTGTCGAAGGCCCAAAGCAAGCTTTCCACCGGACCTGTCTGAACATCGATTTTCTCTACGAAAGTCTTCTCGGTGCCTTCCAGCTTGTTCGGCACCAGGCGGAACAGGCTCCCCTGCCGATCTCCCAGGATCAGGCGACCTTTTGAGTCCACACACAAGGTGCTCAGGGAACCTGGCTGTTGTTTTGATGCGGAGTACAGCAACTCCACCTTAAAACCCGGCATGGCCGCCAGGGCGCTGGCTGGCCCTTCGGGCTGCCCGGGGATGGTGGAGGACTGTGCTGCGCTGACGGGTTTCAAGGATTTTAACCGAATCTTGCGAAACTGGGCTTTCATGGGAGGCCCGACATGCAGCTGAAATGCAATCACTCCTTCCAGATCGCGTCCCGGCTCCTGTGCATCGTTGATATCCACGACGGTGACGCCATCCAGTTGATGAATTAAATGTGTCCCTTCACATTTGATGACCAGTTCGTGCCATTGGCTCAGGTCGACACTTTCGAATGTTCCCGGCAAAGCAGAAACCTCTTTTTTTCCCTCTTTGTTAATGGTGACCTTCTGACCTCGTTCTGCCAGAATGCCACGTCCACGTTCTTCATACAGCATGGCGGTAAATTTGGGAGCAGGATGAATATCTGCCTGATATCCTCCCACAACCCAGGGCCCGATATCCGGCATCCGTTGCGAGCGATACTGCACTCCAGAATTGCTTTTGCCTTCCATACGGAACTCCAGCTTCAATTCGAAGTCACTGACATTTCCTCCCGTCCAGGAGATGAATTGATTCTGTTTGAGGCTGCCATCGGAAACGCCCGTAATCGCCTCGTCCTGAACCGACCACAATTCCGGGTTTCCATCCCACCCCGTGAGATCTTTTCCGTTGAAAAGGCTCTGATACCCTTCTTCAGCCAGTGCCGTCGTGCAAACAGTACTCCCCAGCAACAGCAGCAGAATCGCCGGTTGCACGATACGCCTCAAACGAGATCCACCAGACATTCTTTCCCTCGCATTTCCATGAAGAATTCAATTGAGAGTCTGTCCCGAAAGGTCAATTTGGGCTGCGATCGGCTCTTTTGCGTTCTGAACTTCGTCAGCCTGCATCGACGAATCCTGGGGATTCGCCTGCTTCGGCTTCCTTGTCAGAACGCAAATCGCTCGATCTCGACTGACAAAGCACCTTTCGGGACAGACTCTGAGAACCGGTCTGATAAGGGCCCTGTTCTCCGGGAACGCGATCTTATCAAATGCAGGCAAGGCAATCAGTCGTCCCGTACTGGAATCTGTTCTGCTTGAGGAATTCTGCCGCCGTCGTTCCTGTCAGGTTTGTGATGGAAGAATGGGGGACACGGTCTGCTGCAGCAGCAGCGGGAGATTTGCCGAAATACCGATGACATTCCGGGTATGGCGTTCCAGGTCCTGTTGTAGATTTTGTTGGCGAGGTAAAGCATCGTCAATGTTTCTCATCCGTCTCGCGAGGAAGGCAAATTCTTCGCTATGAATGTCCGGAATGGTCAGGTCAGCAGCATTTCCCCGCACCACGCGCAAAGCGTCAATCACCTGCCGCCAGAACTGATAGCCGATCTGCAATTGATCCTGTATTTTTTCAGTCAAAATCCCCAGCCGCCCCAGGGCGCGTATGGCTTCGCGAGTATTGGGCTCTCGCACTGCGGGATCGAGATGTCCAAACGTGACCTGGAGTCCCTGGACCAGATACTCGCAGTCTACCAGACCGCCGGGACTCAATTTGGCATTGAAAGTTCCAGGCTGGACAAGCTGACGATTTTGCTTTTCCCGCATGGCCCGCATGGCTTGCACATCGAAAGCTTCACCGCGATAAATCAATTGATCCCGCAACTGAACGATTCGTTCCCCAAGTTGTCTGTTGCCTGCCACGGGTCGCAACTTCACCAATGCCTGCCGTTCATACGGCCAGGCGGTTCCCTGCGGGCCAAAGTAATTCGCAAATGATTCCAGCGACACTGCCAGGGCACCGGCGTTTCCATAAGGCCGCAACCGCAGATCCAATTCAAAAATACCCCGACGACGAGATGTGATCGTCTGTTGAAACTGACGCACCAGCCGCTGAAAGTAATCTGCGTTGGACAGAGATTCGGGGCCATCCGTCTGACCGTCGTGGTCATAGAGAAACATCAATTCGATGTCGGATGCATATCCCAGTTCCCAGCCCCCAAATTTTCCCAGGGCACACACGCTGAAATTGGCGGGACTTCCATCAATCGAACGGGGAATGCCATAACATGCCGCGAGTTCGGCAGCGCTCAATTCACAGGCGGCTGCGACCACAGACTCTGCAACCTCGGTCAGTTCGCGTCCAAAATCGCCAAAATTTTTCTGCAGGCGGAGAATATGCCGCATATCCACGCGCATCATCTGGCGATCTTTAAACGCATTTAAGGCGACCAGCCGGGCAGAGAAATCCGACTCCGCCTTCAAGAGAGACATGAGCTCCAGATCCAGTGTCTCGCGAGATTTGGGTTGCTGCAGCCCGGCCACATTGGTGACGACGGGGAACAGGTTTTCGTGTTGCAATCGTAAAAAATCGTCCCAGAGAAAATTGCTGTTTCCCAGCAGTGTCGCCAAGGCGGAGAGCACCTGGGAATCCTGTAACTGGCTGAGTTGTTCCAGCCAGTTGGGTTGCTGAAACAGGTTTTCCAGAAATTCCTGAAAATGTCGCAAGGCCAATTCCGGATGAGGAGATCCGGGAAGCAGATGAATGAAATGTTTGATGAGCACGATGGCGGCCCGCAACTCGTTGAGTCGTTCCCCGTTTTGGAGGCTGTGATGCTGTTCATTTACTACATGCAGGGTATCGATGGCGCGCTGCCCGACAGTTTGAATGATCATTTGCTGAATCGATAACCCGCTGACCGCAATGGCATTGGTCAATTCATAGAGAAAGCCCGGGGCGTCGTCGCTGCGAATATGCAGAGTGCCCACATTCAGACCAGCTGGCAGATCGACTTCAATTTCAACCGGAAGAAGTTGCGGCGGGGAAGCGGCCGGCCGTTCCATCGCCAGGGCCACTTGCTGCACAATCTGACTCTGCATGTACCGTATTCCATTTTTTTCTGCGGTCAGGCACAAGTCGTTCAGTTCATCTTGAAACCGCTTCCAGAAATTTTCATGAGTTTCCGGGACAGCTTCCGCTTCAGTTTGAGCACTGGCCTGATGGCCTGGAAGCACTGTCTCGCGCCGAATCCGAAATTCGTTCAAGAACAGGGGGCGCTCCAGCCAGGTCTCAGCAGTATCGTGTCCTTCCTGCAAATCGCTGCGTGGTTCAGGGGTGGCATCTCCTTTCAATGAGATCCCCGCGAGGATTCTGCCCGATGCAATATTAAATCCATAGGCGAATAGCAGGCCACAGATTGTGGAAAGGGCCCCCACTCGATCGAACCCCACCATGGTGATCTGTTGCGACTGGTCTGCCAGCCGCTCAGCTTGAACTCGTACAACTTGTTGTGCACTGAGTTCGGCCCGCATCTGCTGCAGACGTTGCAGATCAAACGCAGCCTGCGGGGCCAGGTGTTCCGCGTTTTCGGTGAGCTTTCCGATGGTGGGGAGACTGGGGCCGGGGAAGGAGACTGGGCCTGGAATGGGGACTGAGCCAGGAATGGAGGCGGTCACTTGCGTCGCAGCCGCCCAGACAGGATGAGTTTCGAAGAGCAGATATTTTTCAAAGACATCACGAATCGCACTCGCATACTGTTCATACTGCTGCAGAAAGGTGTCTGCATCCGGGTAATCGAGTCTCCGGGCCAGGTATGCCAGGCTGCGCTGTGCGATCGGCAGGCGATGGCTTTGATGATTGTGCATCAGCTGTAAAGCGTGTTCGACAGTCCGCAGAAACAGGTAGCCGCCACTGAGTCTCCGATACTCTTCCGGAAAGATCAGTTCACATTCGGAAAGGCGAATCAGGCTTTCCAGCGTGTTGCAACAACGCACATGCGGATAGTCGCTGCCATAGATCAGTTGCAGATACTGGGTTAAAAATTCGATGTCGCGAATTCCTCCCCGTCCGGATTTCACGTCTCCCCAGCTTTTGCCCCGGCGTTGGAGTTGCTGTTCAATTTTTTCTTTCATGCGGCGAATGTTTTGCTTGACGGCTTGCCGGGGGACATTGAAGACAAACGGTTCAAGACGCTTGAGCACTCTGCCACCGAACTCCCGATCTCCGGCAATGGGTCGAGATTTTAACAGCGCTTGCTTCTCCCAGAGCTGTCCGCTCTTCTGCATGTAATCAACATAGGCATCTGCCGTGACGACGAGTGCCCCGGCTGCTCCCCAGGGCCGCAGACGCAGATCGACCCGATACAGGAATCCGAATTCCGTTGCCGAGTCCAGCATCTGAATCAGCTTTTGACCGAGTCCCCAATAATGTTCTGCTGCCGTTTCACTCACGAACACCAGATCGATATCGGAACTGTAATTGAGCTCTTCCCCTCCCAGCTTTCCCATGGCGAGAACTGTAAAACCGGTCAATGAAATCTGCTCGCGAGCCGCCAGAAACTCCAGAGAAACCTGAACCAGTGCATCGGCCAGCAGCGACAATTGCAATGTGACCGTTTTCAGATCCATCAGACCGAATTTGTCACAGGCGGCCAGTCGCAACAACTCCCATTGTTGAAACTGCCGCAGATGATCCATGATCCCCGCATCGTCTGTTTGTCTCGACAACGACCGAAGTGATTCGCGTTGCCCAATATTTTCGCCCCCTGGGAGGGTATGGAGCGTTTGCGGTTCAGAAAGCGTTTTTGTAGTTGCGGCCTGCTGTCGACACTGCCGGATGAATTCTTCCCGGCTTTTGAATTCTGCCAGTCGTTTCTGTTCGGCCAGCTGGTTGAGAGAGTGGGGGTTCCGCAGCAGGATTTCTGTCAAGTACTGACTTCCTACAAACAACTTGACGAGAATTTCCACGGTGCGAGGTTGACGCGCCAGCGTGGCAAAGAGCTGATCCCGGTCCGGAACAGACTGGATGAATCTCAAAAAATTGAGCAGCGAGCCGTCCGGTGTGGCCGCTTCCCAAAAGGCGTAAAGCAGTGCTGGGAAGAACTGAAAACATAAAGTCCGTTGAGCTTCGGTTTCGCACAACGTCTGAAAATGTTGCCATGCTCCGGCCAGGTCTTCGAACCCCAGATCTCGCAGCAGTGCAGCCAGAATGGGAGTGAATTCCCCCGCAGGTGTCAGCAGTGCCGCGGCGGCAGAACCGGGCTCGACGCGGTTTTTTCCGTTCAGCCAGGCAAACAGCATCTCATCCGCCGAGACTCGTCCCGCACGGGAGTTTTTCGGCACCGGGGGTTCATGAGAAGGAGTGCTCATGGTTTGAGTTCGTCCCAAGTCTGATCAGATTGAGACGATCAAGATCAGTCAATCGGACAGTAGGGGGCGATGGGATGGCAGTCCACCTGCGGAACGACATCTCCCTGCAACTGTTGAATCTGTTGCGAAACGGCAGCCACGCTGGCGGCATCGGTATGGATATTGAGTTGCAACCGGGCGGAATAAGTTTCTCCGGAAGCAATTTCCACAACCCGTCCATGGTGACGTTCGAACGCTTTGAAATTCGGAAAGTTGGTGGCTGGTTCCAGACCAGCCACATATCCCGCCTGTTCGTCCTGCGTACATTTCCAGAAGGCGAAACAGGGCAATTCGCGTTTATTGAATTCCAGGCTGACTCCATGATCACCCCCGGCATTTTTCAGAAGCACTAATGTCCGGTCCTGCTGGTCTGAAAGCAGATTGTAGTAATAGACTTGTTCGGCATATCCCGGTGTCGGCCCCAGGCATTCGGCATAGGATTGCACTCCTTCGGCAGCCCGGCCATCGCGAGGCACCACGCGCCCAGCAGGGCATTCCAGTGCCGAGCCTGCTCCCAGAAACGGTTCGCCAATATTGGTATGATACAAGAGTTGCATCTCTGCCGTATCCGGTCCGAAGTTCGTGACTTCATCCAGAATCGTGAAGGAGCTGCTGCCAATTTTTGAACTGAGCGTGCTCCGCAAACGGAGCTGAGTCCCAAACAGACAACACTCTTCCACGACTCCAGTGACCCCCACCGTTTGCTCTTCTTCATTCACAAACAGTTCGATCTGACTGGCGGGCAGATTGGCAATACGACCATGCAGGGTGATATCCGACTCCAGCGGACTACGGGCGCCGTCATCATGTCCGGGAGGGCCATTGAACGCCAGCCCACATCGGCAGATCAGTTCGTTAAAACCTTCCAGAAAGCCCAGGCCATTTCGATTTTGCAGATTCACAAACTGCGGATGAATGGGCTGTTTAAGGGGAGCGTTCCAGCCCAGCGTGAGACCATTCAGTCGTGCCTGCCAGATTCCCATGCCGCGTGTGGGCAGGACGAGAATTGATAACGGACCGTTACAGACGTCAATCACTTCGACATCCGCGGACAAGCCGCTCCAGAAACGCCCCATGCGGATCGACCAGTCATCTCGACTCGCAATTTTCTTTTGCTCTCGACCGTCCAGCAACGTCTCCATCTCCGGAAGACCGTCTTCGACAAGAGCGGCATCCAATTGAATCCTGGTTGTCGGCATGATCGGGACTTCCAAAAGTGACTGAAATAAAGTGACGGTAATAAAGCGACGGCAATAAAGTAACGATACCGGCCTTGATCTCTCTCAGGGGCCAGGGGTTTCGCGGACCTGCACCTGCAGCGCTCCCAGGAGTTTCGTAATCCGTTCTTCTTTGCTGTTAATAAAGAAGATGTTATCCAGCACAATCGCCCGACGTTCGTTACTGGGATGCAGAATCAGCCGGCCGGAACGCAACAGAATGAATTCAAAGATGTCATTGATTTCCTTGTCGATGCGCAGGTTGGGGGAAGAGAACCGTTCCAAATCGCTGAGAATTCCGTGATGATGCAACAGTTCATTGGGACGAACTTCCCAGTAATCCAACCGGGACGTAAAGAACACAGTGAGATAGATCCCACCCAGAATGGCTGCAAAGAGGAAGAAGAAGGTCGAGTTGGCGACCGGATGAAGAGCCAGCAAGGCGTCGCGCAGCCGCGGCACCAGGTTGGGTTGATACACCACGACTAATGAAAATCCCAGCACGATCGCAGTGACGACCGCAAAGAGCAGAAGCGAGGTCGACCGGGGAAAATCGAACGCCAGCACCACCAAGTTCAGCCCCAGCACAATCAGAAATATCGAACTCCAGATGTGGGAAGCAGCGGCATTCACATTTCCAGCATCGGCCTCCTTTCCAAACAGCAGCAAATAGATCCCGGCCAGAATCGACACAATCCACGAGGGATACATGAAGATAATTTTCGGATAGGAAATCAGGATGATCCCCTTGTCAACAACCGGTGCTCTGGCCACAGCTTCGGGATCAACCGTGATCGTGGATCTCGTATTGGTCATGATCTCTCTTTATTCGAAGAAGCGAGAGCTTCGTCTATTCTAAAATTTAGGATAGGTCTTAACGCAAAGTCCGACAACGGAGGACGTTTCGTGATCACGTACCCCAAATCCAAGCCCTGACAGGGCACGAGACCAGTCTGGTCTCTCATGTGCCCGCGTCGAAAAGGTTTCACTTGATGAAAGACGGAATGCCGCGCGGCAAGTCCGCGACGAGATTTACAAAAACACTCTCACGTTGGATTCTCTCCGCGAATGTCCGCACATACGACGAACAATACGGGGTTGATTCACTCTAAAACATCATGCCCCAAATTTCTCCAGCCGATCCGCATGAGCCAAGGCCAGCGGCATCAGGTACTTGGCAGGAAACTGTCCCAGCCCCCCCAGTCGACAACTCGATTCTCCGAATGACTCACTTCCGTCAAATCGGCAACGATCCGCCACAATCATGGTCGGCACAGGATGCCAGCTGTGCGATTTCATCTTGCTGGGAGTGCTGTGATCGCCCGTCACCACCAGGACCGTGGGGTTCAATTCCGTGATGGCGGGAATGGCTGCATCGAGTTCTTCAATCCGTTTGACCTTGGCATCGAAGTTGCCATCTTCGCCGGTGGAGTCGGTGTATTTGAAGTGCATGAAGAAGAAGTCATAATCATTCCAGGCCTGTTTCAGCCGCGCACACTGATCAGTAATCGTCTGTCCGGCGTCCAGCACATCCATGCTGACCAGTCGGGCCAGTCCGCGATACATGGGATAAACGGCAATGGCACCTGCCTTGGTGCCATAACATTCTTCAAATGTTGG
>Ga0182745_1004312_pt1 | contig 11865 bp, 9 predicted proteins | sample eDN3rd30CKraftBY_FD_128523 | JGI IMG/M metagenome (GOLD analysis project Ga0182745, IMG submission 128523) | Enriched backyard soil microbial communities from Emeryville, California, USA - eDNA 3rd pass 30_C Kraft BY (version 2) (version 2) | ecosystem: Environmental > Terrestrial > Soil >... | reverse complement strand
CCAGTAGACGCGGGTCCCCTCTCCGGTCCGCACCTGGAACTCCGGGTCCAGTGCACCCGTGGGCGTCAGTCGCACGAGCAGCCCGCCAAAGCCGCTGGACTCGGTGCCGAAGCCCGCAGTGGCATAGATACGACCCGACGCATCCCGGGTGATTGCGCGAATCTCGAACGCCTCGGCGGTGGTCCCCGTGGCCTCCTTGAGGTTCACCGAACCGTTCATTCCGAACGTCACATCCGGCGTGCCATCGGCGTGATACGCGAAAATGCTCTCGGTGCTCAGGGCGATGAACGTGTCGTCGGTGCCCACATGGAGGTCGCCGCCCACATCCGAAATCTCGCCACCATTTCCGAAGCTCGTATCAATGGCGCCCGAGGGCATGAGGCGGATGAGCTTGGGCTGGAAGTCACTCCCACCGAGCCATTTCTCCAATGAGACCAGGATGCGTCCATCTGACTGGACCGCGATTGAGGCGATATTGGTGGCGTGCTGCTCGATGCGCAGCACGCCATCCGTCCCGAAGCCGCTGTCACGAACGCCACTCGAGGTCAGCTGAACGAGGGTAGGCCATCCACCGCTCATGCGCACCAGCATCCCCCCGGAAGGAAGCCCGATGATGGCATCGGCATGTCCGGTGGGCAGCTCGTCGACGTTCACGCACCCGTTCTCCCCGAACGTGGAATCGGGCGTCCCTTCGCTCCCATGGACTCGGCACACCTGAATCCACGAGCTTCCTTCGAAGCCGCTCCGAGCGACCAACACGCGCTGCTGAGCATCCAGCCCGATGGCTCCGGACGTCGACACCGTACCGTCAACGAGGACGGTCTCCGAGAGCCCGCCCCCACTGACGTCGTAGCGGATGACGTCGACAGCGGTCCGGGCATTCCTCGAGTTGACGTACGGCTGCCCTCTCCCGATGACCCCGCCAGAGGCCAGGGGAACGAACTGCACCGGACGCTCCTTGGCCGACAGGGGCCAGTCATCCACGATATCGCCCGGTCGAGGCTCGGAAGGCTCCGACGATGAACACGCGACACTCAGGAGCAGAAGGGCTGGCGCACAATAGCGAAGGTATCTGAACAAGGAATTCCCCCCTCGAATGACAGAGATGCCGGCCCCGGATCGAGCTTGCCCACAAGGCCCTTGCAACGCAATGCGAATCCCACGCACCATTCCCCGGCCGTTCTGTCTGTCGCTCGTCACAGCAGAAGAGCCATTCGCCACCCGCCGGTTCCGGTGTCTAATAGGGCATGCACAAACACACGTGGAAGTGGAGCACGGTAGGGCTGTTCCTCTTGGGAATGGAAGCGCTCGTTCCCTCCCCGGCGCACGCATGTGTCGCGCCCAACTGCCTGGTGGGGGTGCGCTTTCCCCTCCCCGAGGATGGCGGCGTCGTGCCCGCGAACGTCCCTGGACTGGTGGCGGTGCCGCCGCTGCTGGAGAACGTGGACCCGTCCACCGTCCGGCTCCTGCTCCCGGATGGAACGCAGGTTCCAGCGACCGTCACACCGGGAGCGCATCAAACCCAAGTCCTGGTTCCGGATGAGCCGCTGGTGTCAGGGACCACGTACCGCATCGAGGCGACGGGAGTCTGTCAGCACCAGCCGCCCCAGCCCGAGTTCACGACCTTCACCGCCGGCCCCACCCTCCCGTTGCCCACGACCACCGGCACGTTGACAGTCGCCCCCCCAAGCCAGGGCGTCTTCAACCTGTACGGGGATTCGAGCTGCGGCGAGAGGCAGGTGGAAGGGAACTTCACCACACTGCGCTTCACGCCGTCACCGGAGCTGGTGCCGTTCCTTCCGTGGGTACATTGGACGGTGGAAGTGGACGGCGAGCCCTGGTCGTACGCGAAGCACAGCGGGCTGACCGCGACGGGAGAGGAGAACTTCGAACCGCGTCGCTACCAGTACAACCGGCAGTTGCTGTTCCTCTTCACCTTCTGCGACTACGTGGGCTGCGCTGATTCCTACCACCAGCCGCCCATCGACAGTCTCTCGCCCGGACGACACCGAGCCACGCTCAAGGCGACGCTGGAGCACGCGAACCTCACGCTTCCTCCTCTGAGTGTGGACTTCGAGCTGCACTGCTCGGCGAACGCCGCGAACGTGGGAACCAGCCGGGGGGGCGGATGCTCGGATGGGGGTACGGAGTTTGATGGAGGTACCGTGAGCGAGCCTCCGCCCCCCGCGCCGGTCGACTCCAAGAAAGGCTGCACCCAGGCTGGAGGAGAAGTGACAGTGCTGGCGTTGCTCGCCACGCTCCGGCTTTGGGTCGGCCGGAACACACGCCGCGCATCGTCCCGAGCCCCCTCCCCGTCTCGTCAGGCCCCGCGTTGAGTGCGTGGGGAGGGGGCAATCCGCGAACACGGAGATGTCTCGGGGAAGCGTCCTGACTCAGAACATGCTCGCGATGTCCTTCACCGGCTGGGGCGCGGCCTCGGTGTTCGCCAGCGCCCCCATGGCGCCTCCCAGGACCATCGAGGCGGGGTTGGCGCGGCCGGTCGTGACGGCGCCGATGACGCCCTCCGCTGCGCCCTTCAGGGTGTTGAGGTAGCCGGTCGCGGCGCCCTTGAGGACGCCCTTGACGCCGCCCTCCGAGTTGCCAATCCCCGTCAGGACATTGCTGACCCCAGGCAGGAACCACAGGTGCTTGCCCGCCTCACCCGCGAACCACTGGAAGTTGTCCTTGTTGCTCCCGTCCGCCCTGACGTGGGTGTCCTTCGTCGTCGGCAGCTGGTGCTCGCCCAGGAAGGAGTACCCCTTCTCGGCGAAGTCCTTCACCATGCCAGCCTCGGTGCCATGCCGCGCATCACCACTCTTGGTGATGCCCTCGATGTTGCCGTCTCCCTGGCCGTTCTTGACCTTGTTCGACCGCTCCTCGCCATTCGAGGCCATGGCGCTGTCGATGAACTCCAGCACCTTGGCCAGACGGTAGACGGCGTCCGGGTTCTGCTTCGGGTCCTTCAGATCGAGCTTGGGGTCGATGCCCGTCTGCTTGCACAGCTGCTCGAACTTGATGTCCTTCTGGCGGCCCAGGTTCTTCAGCACGGGCGTATCGTCGACAATCTGCGCTGCCGACCGCTTGTCTCCGGCCGGCCGCTTGTCGCTGGCGCTCGGGACACCCGAGCTGGAGGGCTCCGGAGCCGGTTCAAGGTTCTGGAGCTGCGCGGGCAGTCCCCGGGGAGCATCGGTGATGGCTCCGCGAATCGGGCTCAGCGCGCCCTCCAGTTGGGGCGCCAGGTTGGGCTGTCGCCGGTTGTTGATGGCACCGGCTTCGAACACATCCACCGCCGGGGCCATGCCCCGTACGGGCATGCTCACGGCCTGGAATCCATCCACCGGGGCCATGCCCCGTACGGGCATGCTCATGGGAACAGGGAGGGCTTGAGCCCCCAGGTCCTGAACGGGCCCCGCCGCGAGCAGCTGCCTTGGGCTGACAGGGGTGGCCGGAACAGCGGAAGGACGCATCATGGAAGGAGCGAGAGCCGGAGCCTTGACGCCAATCATGGGTATCACCTGGTTCTTGACAGCGAAGGAGGACTGCTGCGGCGAGTCTGGCCCGCCCGTGCCCTGCTCCATTGCAGCGCGCATGCCCATCAGGAGACGCTCATAACCCATGGATTTCTCATGGAAGGGATGGCAACCGTGAACCCGTGTCAGGCGCCTGGGCGGTGACCGCAGTCACCAGGAGGATGGCGCCAGTCACCAGCGCGCTCCGTGGCTGCGCGGTATGTCCACCGGCCGGGAGCATCCCTCAGGCAGCCCCCTCTTCTTCCTCAACTCGGCCACCATTCCTCTGATGCGTCGTGCGCGATGCTGCGCAGCAGCAGGTATCGCCAGGGGCCGTGCGAACTGGCGCCGGTTGCGTCGGCATCCATACCGAGGCCGCCGAGCCCCTGGCGGATGCCATGGCCGCCGTTGCCATGACCAGCGGTATGAACGACCCTGAGCCGGTCTCCACCTCCTTTCATGGGCACGCATGCGCAATCTCGATTTCAGTTCCTGGAGCGCGGTGCTCACCACCTTGCTGGGGCTGGTGCTGGTGTCGCTGGTGGCCGTGAGCATCCGCTTGCTGGCGATGCAGACCATCCAGCGCAGGCGCGAGCGCGAGAACCGGCAGATCAACGAGCGGCTCAAGACGCTGATCGCCGCCTACAAGACACTGGGTGGCTCGTTCACCGGCGATCTGGAAGTGGACCCCACTCACCTGCGTGACCTGCGCCGCCGGGCGGAAGAGGCGGCGGCCTCGGGGCGAGAGGTGGCCGAGCCGGATTCAACCTCCGAGCGCCGCAGGCGCATCCGCGATGCGGTGGAGGCGGCGCTGTCGGACGTGATCCTGCTGGGCACCGAACAGCAGGTGGAATTGGCTGCGCGGGCCGCGCGCGACATGGTCGCTGGAAGGCCGGTGCGTACGCTCGACCTGGTGGTGTCGCTGCGCGGGTTCATTCGCCAGGCACTCGACCTGGAGCCGATCCCACCGTCGCTGGAAATCCCGGAGCAAGGCCCACTGCGTGCCGTCTCCGGCGGTGGCAAGGGCGGAGGCGGAGGCGGAGGAGGCGGCGGCGGCAAGGGTGGCGGAGGTGGTGGAGGCGGCGGAGGTGCCGGTGCTGGGATGGGCGGCGCCGGCCTGGGCATCGGTGCGGGGATCGGACTCGGCCGCCTGGAGCAGGACGAGCCAGCAACCGACGAAAACGGCTGAGCCGGCCGCCGCACCCTCGTTCCGGTCTGGCCTTCGCCTCCCACGGCAGTCGACGTGCGCCGACGCGGGCACAGGAACGCGGAGTCCGGTCCTTCGAGAGAGCCACCAACGCGACGGCCATGAAATCCCATCGGATGACGTGACGAATCCCGTCGAGAGCAATCGTCGATTCAAGACTTCATCGGCGAGCAATTTGTTTACATGTGCCTCTGGCAGTTGCCGGCTCGTGCTTCCGCCCAGGCCCGGTGCGGGCGATGCAGGCCAGTGAGGCCTCGCCCTCCCCTCTCACTCCCGGAACCCGGGAAGCTCACGGCTACCGCAGCGCCGGCCCCATGGACGACCTGCTCCAGGCGAGCCAGTCAAGAAGAGGCTGTGTTTCACGCAGTCTCAAACAAGACCGTCTCACGACGTGAGAACGGCGATTGTTTCTCGAATTCGCCACACCCAAGCAGCCCACGAACAGCACGCAGCGTATGACACGAGTGGGTTTCAACACCCCTTCCCCACTCGGAGCGTGACGGCGAATCTCATCGAAAAGACACACGCGATTGTTTATAGGAGCACGCTCTCTTCGATACGACGACGGAGGCTTCGCCTGAAGCTCTCGCACACCCGGGTCTTTCCCACGGCCGTCCTCTACTGGCTCGCCGCTGGCTTCCTCCTGATTTACGTGGTGGCCGCGGCATTTCTCTCATTCGGCTCGATTTACCTGCTGCCCCGGGACTTCATCAAAGGGCTGTTCCGCTACCACGCTGCCCCCATCATGTTGCTGGCGGGCATCCCCTGCGGTCTCTACTTCATCTTCTGGCGGGCCAGCGATTTCTTCGTCTGGCTGCGCTCACCGCGCACGTTGATGGTGGACGAGGAGGGGCTGCGCGCTGGCAACACGCGAATCGCCTGGCGGAACGTGAGCACCATCATCTCGGTGCAGAATGACGACAGGCTCGTCCTGCGCCACCGCGGAGGGACCTACCGGCTGCGGCTGAACCTCTGGAGTGACGCGGAAGCGCTGTACGACCACGTGACGAGTCACGTCGTCGAAGTGCTGCTTCAAGGCGTGCACCGGCAGGTCAATGCTGGAAAGACGGTGAAGTTCGGCCCGCTCGCGCTCAGCGGCGCCGGGCTGACGCACAAGAAACGGCTGATGCCCTGGGACGATATCGAGAACATCCGCTTCCAGGACGAAGTCGACAGTGGGGTCTCCACGCGCGAGCTGATCATCGTCGCCGATGGCAGGCAGCTCAAGATTGACGAGGCCCGCATCGACAACGCGCCCGTCCTCCTGGCCTACCTGTCGCAGCGGCTGGCCCACTGACCTTTCTCTCGCTGGTGACACATCATGGAAATCTACAGCTCATCCCAGAACAAGCAGCGGACGCAGAAGCCACGTGAGGTCTATTACTCGCGCACGAAGCTCATCATCGGTACGATCATCTGGGTGGTGGCCTCGTCCCTCTGTGGCGTGCTCACCTTCCGGCTGACGAACAGCCCGGGCGCGATGCTCCTCTGCGGCGCGGTCAACCTTTGTATGGTCTGGATGCTCTATGGCTGCATCCGGGCGCTGGGCAAGCTGGACAAGCCCGCGCTGATCATCGGCCAGGATGGCATCCGCTTCGAGGATGGCATGCTGATTGAGTGGGCCGACATGACCGAGAATACCTATTACAGCCAGTCCTACATGGGCATCCCCACCCTCAAGCTGATTCAAATCAAAACAACGTTGGACAAGCCCAAGGTCAAGAAGATGCGGGTGGCGGCGCTCGACATCGACGGTGACGAGTACCTGGAGCTGTGTGACGCCTACAGCCAGAGGGCCAGCGCCGCGTCCGCGCCCGCCAGGCGGTAGTGAGCCCCACGCACCATGCCGGCATGACAACCGGCGCGGTGCCTTGGGGGCACCCAGTCCCCAAGCGTGAGTCCCCCGAAACTCAGGGCACCGGGCGAACTGGCGGAGCGGGCGTCAACACCATCCCGTCCAGGACCCCATACGCATAGGCCGCCGCGAAGGCATAGGCCCCCACCAGGTACGTCACATTGAGTGTCCGCGCCCTCCCCGCGTCGCTCGCGCGATAGCGGCCGTCCGGCCCTCGTAGTGAGAGCGCGGTCCCCAGGGAGGCGCCCGCCGCCGCGAGTCCCAGTCCCTGCGTCACCGCCAGCACCGTCCCCATCCCCGAGCGTCCGTGCTTGAAGTGCCCCACCCCAAAGGGCACCAGATACCAGCCACGGGACAGCGCTGGCGGGGTGGGCACCTCTTCCTTGCGGATGAGGTCGACGGTGGAGGTGGGCGGCGGCAACAACCGAGGCCGCCGCTCGGCGCGCAGCTCCCCGATGCGTGTCTGGTGCTGGGTACGCGCGCGCTCGACGAAGGCGACGAAGTCCGGTGGGTACAGCAGCGGGTCCAGCGCCGAGTCACCATGAACCGCCAGCCCTCGCACCACCTCATCTTCCGCGCGGGCCAGCTCTTCCTGTGCGTGATAGGTGGCTGCAAGCAACAGGTGCGCTTCCGCCTCCAATGCCTCTCCGTCGAGCCGCAGCGGGTAAAGCAGCGATTCCAGCTCGGTGCGAGCCTGGGACAGCTCGCCGGCCTGGTAGGCATTGCGCGCGCCGTCGAGCGGGGACACCGCGAGCGCCATCACCATCAAGGCCGCGCCCATCACTGCGTCACGTCCAGCGTCACTTCGAGACGACGACCGGCGACCACATCCACGTCTCGCTGCAAGTGCGGCGCACCCGCACGGCGTGCCGTCACCGTGTGTCGTCCATGCTCGACCACCACCGGGCCGGACAGGGGCGCGACGCCCACCTCCCGGCCGTCCACGAAGAGCCGCGCACCCGCAGGAGCGAGGATGAGCACCTCCGCCTTGCGTGGTGACAGCACCACGTCGCGCGTCACCGTCTCCCCTGACACGAGCGTCACCTCCTGATCGACCTCGTCACACAGGGGATTGACGAAGCGCAGCCGGTAGGTCCCCGCTGGCAGCGTGAGTTCACGCACGCGAGGCGTGTAGCCATGGCTCTCGCCGTTCACGAACACCTCTGCCCACGGGCGCGCGGTCACTTTCAGCACGGCGGGGCGCTCGGGGACGGAGGGCTCCACGTCCGGCCCTCGCGCCGGTATCGCGGGCCGCGTGGCTCCTGAAGGCTCAGCTGCCGCTGAGTGCCCTCTCGGCGGGGACGATACGGCCGGCTTCCCTGACCCCATCCCCTCCGAACGCACTACCGCATCGGCTGACCGAGCTGGCTTCGCCACGACACCTTCCGTCGAGCGCCCTGTCGGGACGATGGCGCCGGCTGACTTGGTGGCCTCGGTGCCCTCCGAACGGCCCAGCCTCCGTGAAGCGTCCAACGGATGGAGGTCCGTCCTCGGAACAGGCATCTCCTGTCCCGTGAGCGTGGGAGCACGAGGAAGAAGTTCGCCGGTAGAGGCGCCATCCGCGGGCGCCGTTTCCGGGGACGCCACTCCTGACGAGGGCTCAGTGCCCAGGTGCGACCACGCCCACACCACCGCCGCGCAGAGCGCGAGCCCCGCCCCCACGGCGCCAACCCGCCACCCGGAACGCTTCGGCCGTCCGCGCAACAGCGCCACCACCTCAGCGGATGCCGGCTCCAGCAACATCGCGGCGTTGAGGAGCTTCGCGGCTCGCGCCCCCTCTCCACGCGCCAGCAGTCCGCGCCCCTCCTCCAGCAATCGCTCGAAGCGAGCCCGGCGCCATCGGCTGGCACATGCCACCGGGGCTCCCAGGAACTCCCGAGCCACGTCGGCAGGCGGGCCGACCCCTCGCTGGAGCAACTCCTCCAATGCCGACGCCAGCGCTGCCCCATCGCGCGGCCTGTCGCGCGCATCCTTCGCCAGACACCGCGCGACCAGCGCCGCCAAGGGTTCGGGCGTGCCCGGCACCACCTCCGTCAACAGTGGCGCATCCTTCGCCATCACCGACGCCACCAGATGCGCCGCGCCCTTGCCCGCATGCGGCGTAGTGCCCGAGCACAGCTCGAACAGGATGACCCCCACCGCGTAGACATCCGAGGCGGGCGAGTACGCGCCCGTGTCGATGCGCTCGGGCGCCATGTATGGCAGCGAGCCCGTCACCGCCCCAGTACTCGTGAGGCGCTCCTGGTCCTCCAGCGCGGCGAGGCCAAAGTCCGCTAGCTTCAGCGGCCCACCTTCCGCCACCAGCACGTTGTCGGGCTTCACGTCGCGGTGGACGATGCCGCGCGTGTGCGCCGCCGCCAGCGCCCGGGCGAGCTCCCAGCCCAACACCATCGCCGCCTCCGGCGGCACCGGCGAAAGCTTCCCCGCCAGCGCGCGGAGGTCCTCGCCCTGCACCCACTCGCAGACGAGAAACGGGCCATGGGCCTCATCCTCGCCGTAGTCATGGACCTCCAGGACGTTGGGGTGATGGAGCGAGGCTGCCAGCTCGGCCTCTCGACGGAAGCGCACCGCGCGATCCGTACCGCTGCCCGGGTGCATCCGCTTCAGCGCCACGGGGCGCGACAGCCGCAGGTCCGTGGCCAGGAAGACCGTGGCCATTCCCCCTCGCCCCAGCTCCCGCTCCAGTCGGTAGCGGCCCGCAAGCACCTCACCCGTCATCACCCGGGCATTCTCCGGGAGCGCGCCTCTTCGAGCAACCGGGCACATGACAGCTACAGCCGACAGGCCTTGGTTTCCCCCACCTGCTCGCAGGCTCCCGTCGCCCCTCCGGGGCAGTCCCGGTCCAACCGGCAAGGCTGCCGGCACCGCAGCACCGCCCCCGACGACAGGCAGATGCTACAGGGCGCGCAGTCCAGCGAGTTCTCGCAGACCTCGCCCACCGACGCCGGGGTCCCCGTGCACTCCTGAACGCACAGCCAGTCTGGAGCACACCGGTAGCCCGCCGCGCAGAGATCTGCCCTCGGGTTGCACCGCGCCTCGCAGCGCATCCGCTCCCAGGGACACTGGGCGGTGCCGGGGCACTCAAATGTGTCCCTACACGGCTCTCCCAGGCGAGGCCCCACCTCACAGTGCGAATCCATGCACCGTCGCCCGTCGCGGCACGTGAAGTCTGACGTACACGTCAGCGTGCACGTCCCATCAACACAGGCCGCTGCGGCATCCGCGCACTCGCACGGCCGCGTGCACGCGCCACCCACCGCCACCGTGCTTGAGCACCCTCCATCCGACGGCTCACACCCCACCTCCGCGCAGCCTCCATCCGGCGCTTCGCATCCCGAGCCCGTGCACCCTCCATCCGGCGCCTCGCATTCCACCCCTGTGCAGCCCCCATCCGACGGGGTCGTCAACGGAACACAGGCAGTCAAGGGGCTGGATGAATCGGGAACGGGCCCACAGCCGTACCCCGGCCGGGCACAGGTCTCGCCACAGGTCCGCAGGCACTGCCCCAGCGTCCTCGCGCACACGCTGCCCGGCGGGCAGGACGTCGCCTCGGAGCACGACAGCAGGCAATACCCGCCCGGGAAGCCCATGCCGCAGGTGAGCCCCGGACCGCAGTCCGCATCCGCGCCACAGGCCTCCCCGATATGCAGCCCCGGCGTCACGGGCTCGCAATCACCTCGGACACAGACCTCCCCCTGCGGACAGCCCCCGGACTCGTCACAGCGGATTCGGATGTCGAGCGGACAGCCGGGCGCGACGAGCAGCACCCACGCGGGCAACAACAGGAGCAGGAAGAGTCGGCGCATCACCAAGGCGCACGCGACTCTAGGCGGAGGGATGCCCGAAGAGCACCCCCCAACGGCGCAAGCAGCCCCGTGCTCCCCGGTTGGGGAACACGAGGCCGCCTTCAGCCACTACATGCAGGTGCCCATGAAGCCCGGCGCGCCGAAGCACTGGCCACTCTTGCAGTGGGCGCTCTCCGCGCAGGGGAAGCCGAAGTCACCCGGGCTGCAGAACCCGAGGACCGAGGCGGAGAAGGGCTTCACGCAGCTCCACGACGAGGGGCAGTTCGAGTTGTCACTGCAGAGCCCCTGCATGCAGAAGCGACCCTTGTTGGGCAGGTAGCCGTTGTTGCACACCGCGCCGCCCAGGCCCGTCGGGCACACGCCATCCTCGGGGCACGGCGGGAAGCTGGCGCAGTACGGCTGCTGCGGGCCCTGGTCATCGGCGTCCAGGCACACCGCATAGGTGTCGCAGCCGTCCTTGAAGTCGGTGGTGTTCGGGTTGCACGAGGGCGGGTTCGCCGGGGGCGCCAGGCTGCACAGGCCCTCGATGCAGACCTGGTTGCTCTGGCACTGGCTGTTGGAGCTGCAAGTCGGCACCTTCTTGTTCTTGCAGTAGGAGATGAGCGTGGCCGTGTCCTCGGTGTCGCAGTACTGGTCCGCCGCGCAGTCCCCGTTCGACTGACAGCCGAGGGCACACAAGCCGTTGAAGCAGAACTGCCCGGAGGGACACGGCTTGCTCGTGCTGCACAGCCCCGCCCCCTGCTCATTGGGGTTCCCGTCAGGCCCCTGCCCATCATCGTCCTTCGTGCTGCCACAGCCCACGACCGCCAGGGCCAGGAACATTCCCATCACCAGTTGCTTCACGTTTGTCTCCATGAGGTCCATTTGCACCGTGGCGGCCCTCCGCCCGTGTGCACGGGGCAACCCCAAAGCAACGTGCGTGCCCAGACCTCGCGAGACATCGAATCGTCCCGATTCCACGGAGTTGCGTGACGCCCCTGGCCTTCCGAGCGCCTGCCGCCGGGGGAAACGTGCCAGGACTGGCACGTGGACAGCCCCTCCCGAGGAGGCGGCCTGTCAGTCCCCCTCGCCCAGGTAGCGAAACAGCGAGCGAAGCCCGATGCCCAGCGCCGCCGCCGCGTCCTTCTTGCTGCCGCCGCAGCGGGCAATCGCCTCCCGCACGTAGCGCTGGACGAACGCCTCCCGCGCCTCCTCCAGGGGAATCATGGGCGCGGTGTCTCCGCCCAGCTCCAGGTCCTCGGGGCGCAGCAGCTCGTCCGCCGCGAGCACCGCCGCGCGACGCACGCGCGACGCCAGCTCGCGCACGTTGCCGGGGAAGGGGTGCCCACGCAGCGCCTCCGTGGCCTTCTGCGTGAAGCCTCGCGCCCTGCGCGCCTCGTGCTTCAACACGTGGTGGGCGATGAGCAACACGTCATCACCGCGCTCTCGCAGCGGCGGTACGTCCACGCGCACCTCTTCCAGACGAAAGCGCAGGTCCGCGCGGAAGGT
>Ga0182745_1004306_pt1 | contig 11873 bp, 5 predicted proteins | sample eDN3rd30CKraftBY_FD_128523 | JGI IMG/M metagenome (GOLD analysis project Ga0182745, IMG submission 128523) | Enriched backyard soil microbial communities from Emeryville, California, USA - eDNA 3rd pass 30_C Kraft BY (version 2) (version 2) | ecosystem: Environmental > Terrestrial > Soil >... | reverse complement strand
GGACGTGGTGACGGAGCAGCAGGTGCTGGCCCACGTGCGGCGGCTGAGCGCGCTGGCCGAGCGCGCCGCGTTCGAGCCGGGGGCGGTGGAGGCCGAGGCGTTCAGGCCCATCGCGGGCGCGCGGGTGGTGCGCGCGGCGCTGGAGGCGCCCGCCGGTGAAGGCGCGGCGGCGCGGGTGTTCCGCTGTGAGGATGTCGAGGCCTGTGGCCCCTGGCTCACGGACACGTCGGAGCGGGCGTTCCTGGAGACGCTGGCGGAGTTCCGCGAGCCGGAGTCGCTGACGCCCGCGCAGGAAGCCCTGCTGCTCGTACTGGAGCGAGAGGGCTGGGTGCAGGCGCTCTCCGTGGAGGAGTGGGAGGAGCGCGAGCGGCTCCGGCGGGAGGAGGAGGAAGCACGGCGCCGGGCGGAGGAAGAGGCGCGGCTCGCGGAGGAGCTCCGGCGAGAGGAGGAGGCGCGGCTGGCCGAAGAGGCTCGGCTGGCGGAAGAGGCTCGGCTGGCCGAAGAGGCTCGGCTGGCCGAAGAGGCTCGGCGTAAGGCTGAGCGCCTTGCGGAGGAGGCCCGAATCGCGGAAGCGGCCCGGCTCGATGAAGAGCGTCGCCTCGCTGAAGAGGCCCGCCTTGAAGCTGACCGTCTTGCGGCGGAGGAGGCCCGGCTCGCTGAAGAGGCTCGTCTCGCAGAGGAGGCCCGACTCGAAGCTGAGCGCCTTGCGGAAGAAGCCCGTCTCGCAGAGGAGGCTCGACTCGAAGCTGAGCGCCTTGCGGAAGAAGCCCGTCTCGCAGAGGAGGCCCGACTCGAAGCCGAGCGTCTTGCTGAAGAGGCTCGACTCGCGGAAGAGGCCCGGCTTGAAGCCGAGCGCCTTGCGGAAGAAGCGCGTCAGGCGGAAGAGGCACGGCGCGCGGAGGAAGCTCGGCTCGAAGCAGCGCGCCTTGCGGAAGAAGCTCGCTTGGCGGAGGAGGCCCGGCTCGCGGAAGAGGCTCGGGTGGCCGAAGAGGCTCGCCTCGCAGAAGAAGCACGTCTCGAAGCCGAGCGTCTGGCTGAGGTGGTCCGCCTAGCGGAAGAGGCTCGGGTGGCCGAAGAGGCACGTCTCGCAGAAGAGGCACGTCTCGAAGCCGGGCGTCTCGCGGAAGAAGCTCGCTTGGCGGAAGCGGCGCGGTTGGCCGAAGAGGCTCGCCTTGAGGAGGAGCATCGCCTCGCTGAAGAGGCGCGTCTTGAAGCCGAGCGTCGTGCTGAGGAGGAGCATCGCCTCGCTGAAGAGGCGCGTCTTGAAGCCGAGCGTCGTGCTGAGGAGGCCCGCCTCGCAGAAGCGGCGCGTCTTGCCGAAGAGGCCCGCCTTGAGGAGGAGCGCCGCCTCGCTGAAGAGGCGCGGTTGGCCGAAGAGGCCCGCCTTGAGGAGGAGCGGCGCCTCGCCGAAGAAGCTCGCTTGGCGGAGGAGGCCCGGCTCGAAGCTGAGCGAATCGCTGAAGAGGCCCGGCTTGCTGAGGAGCATCGGCTGGCAGAGGAGGCCCGGCTCGAAGAAGAGCGTCGCCTCGCTGAAGAGGCCCGCCTTGCCGAAGAGGCCCGCCTTGCCGAAGAGGCCCGCCTTGCCGAAGAGGCCCGGCTCGCTGAGGAAGCCCGCCTCGCAGAAGAGGCGCGCCTTGAAGCTGAGCGTGTCGCTGAAGAGGCCCGTCTTGCAGAGGAAGCTCGGCTCGAAGCCGAACGCCTTGCGGAAGAGGCTCGGGTGGCCGAAGAGGCTCGCCTTGCGGAAGAGGTCCGACTCGCAGCCGAGCGTCTTGCGGAAGAGGCTCGCCTTGCGGAAGAGGCTCGACTCGAAGCCGAGCGTCTTGCGGAAGAAGCGCGTCTGGCTGAGGAGGCGCGACTCGAAGAAGAGCGTCGTCGCGCGGAAGAGGCTCGCCTTGCCGAGGAAGCGAGAATCGAAGCGGAGCGCCTTGCCGAAGTAGCTCGCCGCGAAGAGGAACTCCGACTTGCCGAGGCCGCACGCATCGCGGAAGAGGCTCGACTCGAAGAAGAGCGGCGCGTGGCAGAAGCAGCGCGTCTTGAAGCCGAGCGACTTGCAGAAGAGGCTCGCCTCGCAGAAGAGGCTCGCCTCGCAGAAGAGGCTCGCCTCGAAGCCGAGCGCCTCGCGGAAGAAGCTCGGGTAGCCGAAGCGGCGCGGCTTGAGGCAGCGCGAGTTGCTGAGGAAGCGCGTCTCGCGGAGGAGGCCCGGCTCGAAGCCGAGCGCCTCGCTGAAGAGGCCCGCCTCACAGAGGAGGTCCGTCTCGCAGAGGAGGCCCGGCTCGAAGCCGAGCGCCTCGCTGAGGAGGCCCGCCTCGCAGAAGAGCGGCGCGTAGCCGAAGCGGAGCGCCTCGCCGAGGAGGCTCGACAAGAGGAAGCGCGGCGGCTGGCGGAAGAGGCGCGTCTTGCCGAAGCGGCGCGTCTCGAAGTCGAGCGTCTCGAAGAAGAGGCCCGGCAGGCCGAGGTGGCCCGTCTCGCAGAAGAAGCCCGCTTGGCAGAGGAGGCTCGCCTTGCGGAAGAGGTCCGCCTCGAAGCTGAGCGTCTCGCGGAAGAAGCCCGCCTCGCAGAAGAGGCTCGTCTCGCAGAAGAGGCTCGCGTCGAAGCTGAGCGTCTCGCGGAAGAAGCCCGTTTGGCAGAAGAGGCTCGCCTCGCGGAAGAGGCGCGGCTCGAAGCGGTGCGTCTCGCAGAAGAAGCTCGCTTGGCAGAGGAGGCTCGCCGCGCGGAAGAAGTCCGTCTCGCGGACGAGGCCCGTCTGGCAGAGGAGGCTCGCCTCGAAGAGGTGCAGCGTCTCGCCGAAGAGGCGCGTCTCGCCGAGGAGCGCAGGCTCGCAGAGGCCGCACGCGTCGCGGAAGAGGCTCGCCGCGCGGAGGAGATCTGGGCCGCGGAGGAGGCCCGCCTCGCAGAGGTCGCACGCGTCGAGGAAGAAGCCCGCCGTGCCGAAGAGGCGCGTCAGGTCGAGGAGGTCCGCCGCGCCGAGGCCGCCCGTCGCGAGACGGAAGCGCGTGCCGCTGAAGAGGCCCGCCTCGCGGAGGTCGTCCTCCTCGACGAGGAGGACGCACAGCCCGATGCGGCCATCCCCGAGCTCGCTGCCGAAGACATCGAAGCCCTGACGCTCGATGTGGGCGACATCCTCCTCACGGAGTTGCCCGCCCAGTCCGTCGAAGAGGACGCACTGGACCTGCCTTCCGACACGGGAAGCCCTGCTGCTCTGCGTCTCGCCCGGCAGAAGGCCCAGGCCGAGCTTGTCCGGGACATGGAGGAGGCGCTGCGCCGCTCGAAGGCGCAGCCGCTGGAGCCCTGGCTCGCGGATGAGCCGCCGCAGCCGACGCCGCCCACGCGAACGCAGGACCGTGTCCCGGTCCAGGAGGAGCCCTGGAGCACCGGGCGAATCTCCCTCGACGCCGCGGCGGAGACCGAGGCCGAGCTCCCGCTGCTGGAAGTCGAGCCCGAGCCCGAGCTCTGGGCCTCCGCCGTCGCGGTCTCCGAGCCGCTGCCCGTGCCGCCGGCCCGGAGTGGCCCGCAGGCGCCTCCGGTCCTCCAGCCCCTCGCCGATGACGACGCGGACATCCTGCTGGAGGCCTCCCCGGAAGAAGAGGAGGACAGCAGCTGGGCCACGCAGAGCCCTGCGCCGCCCCGTTCGGAGCCTGTCGCTCCCAAGTCGGGCGAGGAGGACCTCTGGCGCATCGTCGCCTTCGACAAGGACGAGGGCGCCGACACGCTGACCGCCTCCTTCGAGGCCGCGCTCCTCCAAGTGGACTCGCACCTGGAGTCGCTCGTCCGCTCGGATGTCAACCAGGTGAGTGTCGATTTCGACGAGCCCCCCGTGGAGGCCATTGTCGAAGCGACCATCGAACCGGTACCCCCCTCTCCATCGGGGGCCTTCCCCGGTGACAACTCCTGGCCAACTGGCCAGACTGATTGGGACGAGCCGTCTGGAGACCTGGACGACTGGGACTTTGACGAGGACGATGTGGCGGCAGATCCCTCCAACCCCGACGAGGCAGCAAAGCTCCGGCGTCAGCGCCTGTTGCGCCGCGCGATGGAGAACATGGGTGTCCTCGGTGGCCGCGCGCCCTCGGTGACGGGGGCCGCTCCCTCACCCGAGCCCAACGCGGCGCCGGCGGCCACCGAGCCGCCCCGGCCCGACGAGGCCCGCCTCGCCCAGCAGCTCGAGCAGCGTTACGCGGACATCCAGGCCAAGCGAGACCACTTCTACGTGCTCGGCGTCCCCCAGGACGCCACCCGCGACCAGGTGAAGGCCGCGTTCCTCAGCCTGGCCAAGGTCTTCCACCCGGATCGACTGCCGCCGTCGCTGCCGCACATGGCGCAGAAGATCACCGCCGTGTTCGAGGCCATCCGCGAGGCCTACGAGGTCCTCTACGACGACGCGCGCCGAAAGACGTACCTGCAGAACCTCCAGGCCCAGCAGGCCCTGCCCAAGCCTCCCGCGTCCGCCCCGACCGCCCCGGTGCTCCGCCCGCAGGGGCGCGCCGACAGCAGCGCCGACGACCTCTACAAGATGGGCGAGGTCTTCTTCCGCAAGCGCGACTTCACGACGGCCTCGGACCACTACGAGCGCGCCTACGCCCTCGACTCCAGGCCGCTGTACCTGGCGGCCCGCGCCTGGGCCATCTACATGGACCCCGCGCGCAAGGCGGACATGGCCAAGGCCAAGCAGATGATGGCGGACGCGGTTCGAACCGACCCGAATTGTGATCGCGCGCACTACCAGCTCGGCGTCATCGCCCGCGTGGAGGGCGACAAGGAGCGCGCCGAGCGCTGCTTCCGCGAGGCCGTGCGCGCCAACCCCAAGCACCTGGAAGCCAATCAGGAGCTGCGACTCATCGATATGCGCAAGAAGAACCCTCCGAAGAAGGGAGGCTTCTTCCGCTGACGCGGCAGGCCTCACGCTGGGTATGGGTGGTTCACCCCTGCCCGATTCGACCCATTCCCCACGCCTGGCTCACGCCGCCTGTCCAGCAGGAGGCCGGCCAGGTTCCCTACGGGCCCAACCCATTGACATGCCTGGAAAGCGGGCAGGATGCTGCCGCGTCAGGCTCCCTGGGCCTTCTGCAGTGACGAAAGGCATGGAACGTGGCCAAGCAGCACCTGCTCCTGGTCGATGGTGACGCGAAGAGCCTCCGGGTCATGGAGGTCAGCCTGAAGAAGGCTGGCTTCTCCGTGACGACGGCCATTCACGGCAAGGATGCGCTCGAGAAGGTCCAGATCAGCCCTCCGGACCTCGTGCTCGCGGACACGAAGATGCCGGAGATGGACGGCTTCGAGCTGTGCAAGACGCTCAAGTCCGACGAGCGCTTCAAGTTCATCCCGTTCGTCTTCCTGACGAGTCAGAAGTCGGTCGAGTTCAAGGTGCGCGGCCTGGAGCTCGGCGGCGACGACTACCTGACCAAGCCGATCTACATCAAAGAGATCGTCACCCGCGTGAAGATGATCCTCCAGAAGGCGGAGAAGGAGAGGATCGAGAAGCGGGAGACGACGAAGGGCGGCTTCGCCGGCAGCCTCGCCGACATGGGCGTGGTGGACCTGGTGCAGACCTTCGAGATTGGCCGCAAGACGGGCCTCATCAACATCCAGGGCGAGCGCACCGGCACCGTCTACTTCAAGGATGGCCGCGTCATCGACGCGGAGCTGGGGCGGCTCAAGGGCGAGAACGCATTCTACCGGATGCTGAACACCTTCGAGGGGCAGTTCGAGGTGCAGTTCAGCGCGCTGGACCGGCCGGAGCGCATCGAAATCTCGACCCAGGGCCTGCTGATGGAGGGCATGCGCCGCCTCGACGAGTGGGGCCGCATGCTCGAGCAGCTGCCGCCGCTCGAGACGGTGTTCGAGATTGACTACCACCAGCTCGCCGACCGCCTGTCGGAGATTCCGGACGAGGTGAACGGCCTGCTGCGGCTCTTCGACGGCAAGCGCGCCTTGAGCCGCGTGGTGGAGGACTCGGACTTCGAGGACCTGGCCGCGCTGGGCATCATCAGCAAGCTGTACTTCGAGGGCCTCATCCGCGAGCTGGGCCATGCGCCGATGGAGCCGGTGCAGAGCAGCAAGCCGGGAATCGAGCAATGGCTCAACACGGCGCCGCCCGCCAGCGCGACCGTGGAGCCCGCGCCGCCCGCGCCGGAGAGCCCGCCGCAGCCTGTTCCCGAGGCCGCGGTGCCCGAAGCTCCGCCCGAGCCCACGGCCGCCGCACCAGAGGTCTCGTCGCGGCCCATGCCCCAGAGCGTGCTCGCGCCCCCAGCGGGAGTGGAGGAAGAGCCGCCCGCCGAGGACCCCGAGGCGCCCGCTGGCTCGGCTCAGCCGGCGAACGTGGTCGTCTTCCACGCGCGCCCCAAGCGCCCCGAGTCCGAGGAGCCCGAGGCCCCCACCTCTACTCCAGACGAGCTGCCGCCCGCGCAGGAGGGCTCGTCCTTCCTGGTCGAGCCGCCACCGGCCCATCGCGCCGTGGAGCACGCGCGCCGCAGCCTGTTGCTGGACTGGAGCCGGGTGGACACCGAGGGCATCAATGCGCCCACCACATGGGGGCCCGGCTCGGGCTGGTCGCATTCGCCGCGAGCGCACCGGGCGCCCGCCTACGCCGCGAGCACACCCGCCACCGAGCCCGCGCCCTCGCCGCGTGCGCCCATCTTCGGTGGCGCCGCCGTGGCGCCCAATCCGTTCCCACCGGTCCCTCCTCCGATGCCCGCTCCGCCATCGTCCGAGGTGACGCTGGTGAGTGGCAGCGGCTACGCGACGCCCGTCGTGGCGCCGGTGCACGCCGAAGCCGGGCCCGTGGCCGACGCAGGGCCCGCCGCGCCCCAGCTCGCGCTGCCTCCCTACCCGGGGCATGGCGTGCCCGAGCTGCCCGCGGAGCCTCCCACCCCGAGCGCGCCGCTGGCCAGTACGGTCGCTCCGCCCGTGGAGCCGGTGGCGGTCACGGAGTCCGCGCTGGACCCCGTGGACGCGAGTCCTACGAGCGCGCCCACGGCCAGTGATGCCGCTGCCTCATCGACGGCGCCCACTCCGCATGCTCCGGCCGTGGCGCAAGCGGACGCCGCCCCCGTCGCGCCGACGGCTTCCGCCTCGAGCGAGCAGGCCGGGAAGCCCGCTGACGCCGCCCCAGCCGCATCGACGGCCTCCACCATGAGCGCTTCGGCCCCGGCCACGACGCCCGCGACCGGCACGCCCGTTTCGCTGCCAGGACCGGCCGACGAGAAGCCCGCCGAGCGTTCGATGGGGGCCGCGCGGCACGATGTCGCGGCCCGTCCCAAGCGCACGGGGCTCATCATCGGCGTGGCGGTGGTCCTCATGGGGGCTGTCGCGGCCGTCGTCATGGGCACGGGGGGAGGCTCCACGGAGACGCCGCCGAAGGCGCCGCCCGTGGTGGAGTCGAAGCCCACCGAGGGCAACGAGGCACCCCAGACGGAGGCACCCCAGACGCCTCCGCCCGAAGTGGCTCCGCCTACCGAGGAGTCGACGGCCAAGGCGCCCGAGCCGGCCCCGGAGCCACCCGCCGCCACGCCGGATTCTGGTGCGGCGGTCGCCGAAGCGCCCACGCCTCCCGCCGAGCCGGCCCCGAAGCCGGAGCCCGCGGCACCCGCCATGGACCCGGAGGTGGAGTTCGCCACGCTGGTGAAGCAGGCCAAGGCCGCCATCGTCAGCGGTCGGTTCCGGTCGGCGGCGGGGAGCTACCGCAAGGCCTTGACGCTCAAGCCCACGGCCACGGAGGCGAAGGCGGGCCTCGGCATCGCGCTCGTCAACGGCTTCACCTCGGATGCGGCCTACCGCGAGGCGGCCAAGCTCCTTCAAGAGGTGGTCAAGGAGGAGGACTCCAACGCCCGGGCCTGGCTGTCGCTCGGCATGGCATTGCAGTTCACCGGAAAGAATTCCCAGGCAGCCGAGGCCTACAAGCAGTACTTGTTGCTGGAACCGACGGGGTCCTCCGCAGAAGAGGTCCGCACGTTGCTCAGGGGGCTGGGCAACTGAGCGGGTGGCGGCCCCACTCCCCTCACTGGCCCCGAGAAGTGAGCTGCCTTGCTCGTCCTTGGACTGGAAACCTCCTGTGATGAGACCGCCGCCGCCGTCGTGGAGGACGGCCGGCGCGCGTTGTCGGATGTCGTCTCCACGCAGGTGGACATCCACCGGCGGTGGGGTGGGGTGGTGCCGGAGCTGGCCAGCCGCAACCACATCGTCCAGGTGCTGCCCGTCGTCCACGAGGCCCTGACGCGCGCGAACAAGACGCTCGACGACGTGGACCTCATCGCCGTCACGTCCGGCCCTGGCCTCATCGGCGCGCTGCTGGTGGGGGTGCAGGTGGCCAAGGGCCTGAGCCTCGCGACGGGCAAGCCCTTCGTGGGGGCCAATCACCTGGAGGGGCACCTGCTGGCCATCCGGCTGCTGGAGGTGGCGCCGGAGCCGCCATTCCTGGGGCTCGTCGTCTCTGGTGGACACACCAGCCTCTACGAGGTGCAGGCATACGGCCAGTACCGGCTGGTGGGCAGCACCCGGGACGACGCGGCCGGAGAGGCCTACGACAAGACGGCGCGCATCCTCGGCCTGCCGTACCCGGGGGGGCTGCCCATCGATCAGCTCGCGCAGCAGGGGAACCCGGAGGCCATCCGCTTCCCGCGCGCGCTGCCCGGCGACAACTTCGACGTCTCGTTCTCAGGACTGAAGACGGCGGTGCTGCACCACGTGCAGAAGCACGGCGTGCCGCAGGGCCAGGCGCTGGCGGACCTGTGCGCGTCCTTCCAAGAAGCGGTGGCGGACGTGCTGTCGAAGAAGCTGGTGGCCGCCGCGCGCCGGCTGGGGCACAAGCAGCTCGTGCTCTGCGGCGGCGTCGCGGCCAACTCGCGGCTACGGGCGCTCTGTCAGGCCCGGGCCGAGGAGCGCGGGCTGAACATGTTCCTGCCCCCCGTGCGGCTGTGCACGGACAATGGCGCCATGATTGCGGTGGCGGGGTATGAGGCGTACCGCCGCGGCCTGCGCGGAGACTTCCGCCTCGCCGCCGACCCGGCCTGGCGCATGTAGAGGGGAGCAGACGGGTGGAATCGCCAAGAGACATCCTCAAGCGGCATGGCCTGCGCGCCAAGTACAGCTGGGGGCAGAACTTCCTCGGGGACGAGGACGCCCTGGAGGCCATCGCCGATGCGCTGAACCTGCGCGCGGACGAGCCAGTGGTGGAGCTGGGCCCGGGCCTGGGGCACCTCACGCGCTTCCTGGCCGCCACCGGAGCTCGCGTCACCGCCGTGGAGCGCGACCGGGACATGGTGCGGGTGCTGGAGAAGGAGGCCATCCCCGGCGTGCGCGTGGTCCCCGGCAATGCCGCCACGGTGGACTTCGCGGAGGTGGCTGGCGCGCCCGACATCGCGCTGGCGGGGAACCTCCCGTATCACCTCACCAGCCCCATCCTGTTCCGCGTGCTGGAGCAGCGCGCCCACGTCTCGCGCGCCGTCTTCACGCTGCAGAAGGAGGTGGTGGTGCGCCTCGCCGCCGAGCCCGGCAACCGCGACTACGGGCTGCTCACGGTGCTGCTCGGCATGCACTACGACGCGGAGAACGTCCTCACGCTGGAGGCCTGGCGCTTCCATCCGCCGCCGAAGGTGGACTCCGCGGTGCTCCGGCTGACGCGCCGGAAGGCGCCGCGCGCGCCTGTCATCGACGAGGCCCGCTTCACCCGCGTGGTGAAGGCGTCCTTCGCGCACCGCCGCAAGACGTTGCTCAACTCCCTCAAGTCGGACCCGACGCTGGGCACCCCGGAGGCGCTCATCGCCGCCCTGGAGGCGGCGGGCGTGGACCCGCAGCGCCGGGCGGAGACGCTGTCTCCTGAAGAGTTCGCGGCCATCGAGCGCGCGCTCGGGCCGGTGGCTCCCCCGCCGCCGTCGGCGTAGGTGTCCCTGCCCCATGGATGGGCGCCGAAGCGGGTGTCCATCCGGGAGGCAGCGCAGGACGCTTCTAGCGCCCGCGCATGCCCAGGGCCTGGAGCAGGCCGCCCTGCTGTTCCAGGTACGCGAAGAACTCGGCCTCGGGGATGCGCATTCGGGCGAGCACGCCGCGGAGGATGTCCTCCACCGTGCCGTCCTGCCGCCGCTTCAACTCCATGGCCGTCTTCAGCAGCACCACGCCGTAGAGCGGATCCGGCTCCACGGGAGGGGTGGGGGCGCGCTGCTGGGGGGGCGTGCTCTGGCGGGCCTCTTCCAGCCGCACCACTGTCTTCGCCCGTTGCCTGCCGCTCATGTCCGGAGACCACCCCGCGCGCACACCAAGAAGTCGCGCGGACCGTAGGGGATGCTCCTCGGAGCGTCAAGGGAGGTGGGCTCGTGGAAAATTGCCGGATTCCAGCGGCCATGATGTGTTATCCGCCCGCGTGCGTGGCCGCGCCTTCGCGCGATGTCTCGTGCGCGTGGTCTCAACGCGCATTCCGCGGGCGGGAGGCCTCGGGCGGATGGACTACCGGTATATCGTGGTGGAAGGGCCCATTGGCGTGGGCAAGACAAGCCTCTCGAACATCCTCGCGGAGCGTCTGTCAGGACGGCGCATCCTCGAAGTGGTCGAGGAAAACCCCTTCCTCTCCAACTTCTACACGGACCGGCAGAAGTTCGCGTTCCAGACGCAGATCTTCTTCCTGCTCTCTCGCTTCCGGCAGCAGCAGGAGCTCTTCCAGCAGGAGCTCTTCAGCTCGATGACGGTCAGCGACTACCTGTTCGCCAAGGACCGCATCTTCGCGCACCTCAACCTGGACGCGCACGAGCTCGCTCTCTACGAGCGCGTCTTCGAGGCGCTCGGGCCCCGCGTGGCCAAGCCGGACCTGGTCATCTATCTCCAGGCCCGCCTGGACGTGCTCCTACACCGCATCAAGAAGCGCGGCCGGGAGTTCGAGCGCAAGTTCGACTCCGCCTACCTGGAGGGGCTCGTCCACGCCTACAACAACTTCTTCGTCCGCTACACGGACACGCCGCTCCTGGTCGTGGATACCTCGGATATTGATTTCGTGAATGTCGAGGCAGACAGGGAAGACCTGCTTGCCACCATCCGAAACGCGAAGCCGGGGACACATCACTACGTTCCGAAGGCCTCCCGCCGGGGCTGAAAGCCGGGCTCCCGTTGGGACGCCCGCCTTCAATGCCCCCACGGCAGGCGCGGGGGCGTTAGAGTGCGGTGGCGGGCCCAGGGCTCCCGGCGATCCCCAGCGGACGGCGAGGCGCGAATGGGCCCGTGAGGCCGTTCAACCCGTAGCCATAGGAGGTGAACCGTGAAGGACAAGGTCACCATCCCCACGCTGAAGCGCTTCAAGCAACTCGGTCAGAAGATCTGCATGGTCACTGCCTACGACGCCACGTTCGCCCACATCCTGGAGGATGCGGGCGCGGACGTGCTGCTGGTAGGCGACTCGTTGGGCATGGTCATCCAGGGCCATGACTCCACGTTGCCCGTGACCATGGACCAGATGGTCTATCACACGGCCGCGGTCTCGCGCGGCGCGCGCAGGGCGCACGTCGTGGCGGACCTGCCTTTCATGAGCTACCAGGTGTCGCCCCAGGAAGCGGTCCGCAACGCCGGCCGGCTGGTGGCGGAGGGCGGCGCGGGCAGCATCAAGCTGGAGGGCGGCGCCGAGTTCGCGGACACGGTGCGCGCCATCGTCCGCGCCAGCATCCCCGTCATGGGGCACCTGGGATTGACGCCGCAGTCCGTCCACAAGATGGGCGGCTACGTCGTGCAGGGCCGCGGCGAGGACCAGGCGCGGCAGATTCTGGACGATGCGCTGGCCCTGGAGCAGGCCGGTGCCTACGCGGTGGTGCTGGAAGGCGTGCCCATGGACCTGGCGCGCACGGTGACGCAGCGCCTGTCCATTCCCACCATCGGCATCGGCGCGGGGGTAGAGTGCGATG
>Ga0182745_1004304_pt1 | contig 11874 bp, 9 predicted proteins | sample eDN3rd30CKraftBY_FD_128523 | JGI IMG/M metagenome (GOLD analysis project Ga0182745, IMG submission 128523) | Enriched backyard soil microbial communities from Emeryville, California, USA - eDNA 3rd pass 30_C Kraft BY (version 2) (version 2) | ecosystem: Environmental > Terrestrial > Soil >... | reverse complement strand
GGGCGAGCGCAAGCTTAACCAGAGCCTATCGACGGTCCTCCTTAACCGGAGGCTAACAGGGAATGCCGTGCCGCTCCCTTTGGAGCCAATCGGCAGCTGTACCCGCAGCTGTAAGCGGCGAGCGAGAGCCCATATGTCACTGGACTTCGGTCTGGGAAGACGGGCAGGAGCTGCGACCCGCGAGCCAGAAGACCTGCCGGCGATAGCGTCGCTCTTCCGATGGACGGGATGATCCAACGGGACGGTCAACCGAGCGGTGACGCGCTTAGTGCGAACCGTTTGGGAGATCGTCCGATGACGTCGATCCGTGGAATCCTGCCTGCGCTTCTTTCAAATGCCACCCCGGCCGATGGGCCCGCCGGGCGCATGCAACGCTATGCATCCACCCTGCACTCGAGCCCGGATCGCTGGGTCACGATCCCGACCCCGACCCATAACGTCTCGCTGCCCTTCCGCCGCGGTGGCTTCGCCAGCCTGACCGAGGCGCTCGACTATGCCGCCCGTGGCGAGACCGGCTTCAACTTCTTCGATGCCCGCGGCAAGCTCCTGAGCCGCCTGCCCTACCGGCATCTCCGTGCCGAGGCACTGTCGTTCGCCCGCCGCCTGATCGGCGCCGGAATCGAGCCGGGCGACCGGCTCATCCTCATTGCCGACACCTGGCCGGGCTTCTGTGTCGCCTTCTTCGGCTGCCAGTATGCCGGCATCGTCCCTGTTCCCGTGCCAGTGCCGGTCGGGCTCGGCGCCAAGGCGCACTACATCTTCCAGCTCAGGAAGCAGATCACCGCGGCGCAGGCCGTGGGCGTGCTGGCCCCGGACGAGCTGGTAGAGTTCGCCCGCAGCGCCGCCGAAGGCACGACCGCGCGCTTCGCCGGTGGCATGGAAATCTTCACCGCCCTTCCCGAGGCCAAGGTCGAACTGCAGCCGCTCGGCGCCGGCATGGCCTGCTACGTGCAGTTCTCCTCCGGCAGCACCCGTGCGCCCCTCGGCGTCGACATCCGCCAGGACCAGCTCATGGCGAACATCGACGGCTCGATCTCCGCCCAGGGACTCGACGAGAACGATTCCGGCGTGAGCTGGCTGCCGCTCTATCACGACATGGGCCTGATCGGGTTCATCCTGGCGCCGATGTGCGCGCAGCGCAGCGTCGACCTGCTGGCGCCCCGTGACTTCGCCCGGCGGCCGATGCAGTGGCTTTCCCTGATCTCGCGGCGCCGCGCCACGATCACCTACAGTCCGAGCTTCGGCTACGACCTCCTGACGCGGCGCGCGCTGACTGCACCGGTAGGCGAACTCGACCTGTCGAGCGTGCGTCTCGCCGGCGTCGGTGCCGACATGATCCAACTTCCCGTCCTGCGGCGCTTCACCGAGGCCTTCAAGGCGGCGGGCTTCGACGAGCGTGCCTTCATGCCGAGCTACGGCATGGCCGAGGTCTGTGTCGGCCTGAGCTTCGGCGCGTCGTTCGGCGGCGTCAAAATCGACAGCTTTACCGATCCGCAGTCGGGCCGATCGCGTGATTTCGTCGTCTGCGGCAAGGTGATGGCCGGACACAGCGTCGAAATCCGCGACGAGCACGGCAGGCCTCTCGGCGAACGCCATGTCGGCCGCCTGTTTGTCCACGGCCCCAGCGTCATGCCGGGCTACTTCCAGAAGAGCGAGGAAACCGCGCGCGTGCTTCGCGACGGCTGGCTCGACACCGGCGATCTCGGCTACTGGCACAAGGGCGAGCTGGTGATCACCGGCCGCGCCAAGGACCTGATCATCGTGAACGGCCGCAACATCTGGCCGCAGGACATCGAGTGGGCGGTCGAGTCGTTGCCGCAGGTCGGCCGCGGCGACGCCTGCGCCTTCTCGATCGAAGACGGCGATAGCGAGACCGTCGTGGTCATCGTTCAGGCCTATCCGAGCGAACCCGCGGAACGCGAGGCGCTGGTGGGCGACATAAAGCAGGCTGTCAAGGAAGCCGCCGGAGTCGACGGCCGTGTCGTCCTGATCAAGCGCCAACCCGGCCTGCCCCGCACCTCCTCCGGCAAGCTGAGCCGCACGCATGCCAAGTCGAAGTTCGCCGCCGGCGACTACCCTGCTTAGCGCACGCTCCTTCGGCCGCTGATCAGGTCACGGCGATGGGTCCGCCATTCGACCCCGTCGCGCCCCTGATGGGTGCGGGCGAGAAGATGTAGGCGAACTGGTACTTGCCGTCCGCGATCAGCCCGGCGAAATCCAGGTTCTCGTGGTTGAAGATGCCGTTCTTGGTGATCAGTTCGGCATGGACCGGGAACGCCAGATCCTTGTTCGGATTGGGCACGACCTCGGTGCCCCAGGTGTCGGCACCGGTGAGCGCGATACCCTTGTCGATGAACCACTTGGCGGCCTCGAGCCCGATGCCGGGTTCACCGCCGTTGAACTTGTCGTTGTTCTTCATCCAGAGCTTGCCCCAGCCGGTATTGAAGAACACGGCATCGCCTTCCTTGATGTCGGCTTCCTGCATGTTCTGCTTCTGCAGCGCAGCCTTCAGGTCGGCGATGGTGATTTCCTGGCCTGCTTCCATCATGCCGCCTTTGACCGCCTCGACGTCGAACAGGTGTCCGCGCGTGAAGAACGGCTTCACGTTCTCGATGCCGAGCTTCTTCATGCCCGTGGCGCTGTTCATTTCCTGGTCGGTGATGCCGTTGTAGTAACGCATCTCGTTCTTGTCGCCGTCCTTGCCCATCTGGATGCCGATGTGCGCCAGCCCGTCGAACTGCGTTCCGGTCTGGCCGATCTCCGTCGATAGATACTCGTCGTTGTAGACGAGCTTGTTGATGCCGAAGGGTCCACCGGTCGGGCTGCCGGGAATGCGCAAGGTAAAGGCGCGCTCGCCGAACTTCGGCATGGCCGATTCGTAGATGCGGCCGATGCGGTAGACCTTGCCGTCCTTGATCCACTTCACCGTGTCGAGGACCTTCGCCGGCGTCATGTAGTTGGAGGCACCGGCTTGGTCGTCCTTGCCCCACTTCGGATGCGGCCACCAGACCTTGTCCGATAGCGCCGGTGCCTGGGCGACCTGCTGTGCATGCGCGACCCCGGCCGCCAGCGTACCCGCGGCGACCGCACCGCCGATCAGGCCGGTGGTCAGGAACGAACGGCGTTCCTCGTCGATCGCCTGCTGCGGCTGCTTGAGGTGTTCCTTGTCCTGAAGATATCTCGAGTCCATGGACGCTCCTCCTTTTCCTTGTTGATCTGGAAAGCGTCATACCCTCAGGTTGCATCGTCAAGCGGAAGCGGCATCGTTACTTTGTTACATATGCAGATGTGAAGGCGTCACCGATGAGCCTGTTCGATCCCGACAAGTCGGCGGAGCGCCTGCCGGTGACGCTGATCACCGGCTTCCTCGGCAGCGGCAAGACCACCCTTCTGAACCGCGTGCTCGGCGACCCGCGCATGGCTCGCAGCCTGGTGCTGGTGAACGAATTCGGCGAGGTCGGGCTCGACCATCTCTTCATCGAGCAGGTCGGCGGCGACATGGTGCTGCTGCAATCGGGCTGCGTATGCTGCACCATCCAGGGCGATCTGGACAAAACCCTGCGCGATATCGCCCGCCGCCGCGCAAAGGACGAGATCCCACCCTTCGACCGGGTGCTCCTGGAAACGACGGGCCTTGCCGACCCTGCGCCGATCCTGCAGCTCCTGCTCAATCATCCGATGATCAGCCACGACTACCGGCTCGATGGCGTCGTGACGACCGTCGACGCGGTGAACGGCGCGCGACAACTCGACGAACATCCGGAGGCCGTGAAGCAGGCGGCCGTCGCCGACCGCCTGCTGATCAGCAAGACCGACCTCGCCGAGATCGCTGCCAGCGCCGGCCTGCGCGCACGCCTGACCGGGCTCAATCCCGGCGCTTCTCTCTTCGAGATCGTGCAGGGCGACGTCGATCCGGCTCTTCTGTTCGACTCAGGCCCGTTCGATCCTTCGGGCAAGAGCGTCAAGGTGCAGGCATGGCTGAACGCCGAGGCTCACGATCATGCGAATCATACCCATCACCACGACCGGTCACGGCACGATGCGCACATCGCCTCGTTCTGCCTCGCCTTCGACGAGCCACTGGACTGGGATCTTTTCAATCGCTGGCTGATGGCCGTGCGCGCGGCGTGGGGCGACCGGCTGCTCCGTGTGAAGGGCGTTCTCGCCGTGGTGGGCGAGAAGCGGCCGCTGGTGATCCACGGCGTTCACCGCACTTTCCATCCGCCCACTCTGCTCGCCCGCTGGCCCGACGAAGACCGCCGGTCCCGGCTGGTATTCATCACGCGCGACCTTGAGCGCAAGAGCGTCGAAGAAAGCTGGGAAGAGATGGCGGCGATGGCGTGAGGGCCGATCACGTCCGAAAATCGCCAGACGCAGGGCCGGCGGCTGGTCTATGCCGTCGTCGACGGCCGTGCCAGCCACTACAACGCCGCGCTGGAAGTCTTTCCCGCGGGACCAGAAGGCAGCCGGCTGGTCTGGACGATCGACCTGCTGCCAGACGAGCTCGCGCCAATCGTCGGCGCGATGATGGACCAGGCGGCCGGCGCCGTGCAGAAGACGCTGTCCGCCTGATCCAAGGGTCGCTCAGGCCGCGTCCTGCTTGGGCAGCACGTCCTCGTACTTCTTGAAGCCGGGCAGCTTCTCGACCCGACCCATCCACGCCTTCACGTTGGCATAGGGTGCGAGATCGATAGCGCCTTCCTCCGCATAGGCCACGTCGCCATAGACCGCGACATCGGCGATCGTGGGCTCGCTGCCGACCAGGAACTCCGACTTGGCGAGCGCGGCGTCGAGCACCTTCAGTGCGTCACCCGCCTGGTTGACGTACATCTGGTGGACGTTGTCGTCGGCCTTCATGAAGCCACGCTTGATCGCGCGCGGGCGATAGATGTTGGAGGCCAGCCGGTCGAACTCCCAGAACAGCCACTCGCGCACCCGTGCCTTCTCCTCGGCCGTCTTGCCGCCCATCTTGCCGAACTTGTCGGCGAGATAGAGCAGGATCGAGCCCGACTGGCAGAGCTTCAGATCGCCGTCGACCAGCGCCGGCACCTGGCCGAAACGGTTGATGGCGAGATAGTCCGGCTGCTTGTGCGCGCCGGCCCGCAGGTCGACATGCTTGTAGGCGAACGGCTGCCCCATCAGCGAGAGCGCGAGCCCTGCCTTGTAGGTCGGGCCGCTCAGCCAGATACCGTAAAGCGTCATCTTCGACATGGATCGATTCCTCCAGAGATTCAGGCCTCCCAGCATCGCACTTGAGCGAGGTGGGGGTAACCCTATATGAGCGAGCATGAAAATTTCAGCGCGCGATATCGATCACCTTTCCTTGACCGTCTCGGACCCTGCGGATACCGCAGCCCGGCTGGGCCAGATCGGGTTCAATCTGACACCGGACGGGGTCGAGCCGCGCTGCATCTGCTTCCAGCCCGACAGCGACGACGTGCCGAATTACGTCGAGCTTCTCCAGGGGCACCCAGCACTGATTTCACTGGCGCTGAACGTCGCCGAACTCGAAGGCGAAGAGCGCACGCATGCCTGGGAAACCGAGGACGGTTTCGAGGTCGATGCCGGTGTCGTGGTCGGCGAGAGCGGCGGCCCCCTTCCCTGGTTCCCCGTGAAGCATGAGACGCCGGATGCCTTCATGGAGCCGGAATGGATCGTTCATCCCAACGGCGCGCTGGGCATGATGGCCATCCACGCCATCGCCGAAAAGCCCAACGACACCGCCAAGGCGCTGAAGGCCGCTTGGGGCGCCACCGTCGAGGAGATTTTCGACGGTTGCACCATGGTGAAGGCAGGTTCCGTCGAACTGCTGATCTGGTCGCCGCTCGCGTTCCAGCTTGAATACAAGGCGCTCGAAATGATGCCGCCGACCGAACTCCCCGTCGTCGTCGGTGCGGCCATCGCCATCGAACGCGCGCGCCCGCTGCAGGGTCTGCTCAGCGCCAACAACGTGCCCTTCGCCCTCGCCGAGGGAGATCGGGTTCTCGTGGCACCGGAACAGACCGGGGGCCTCATGATCGAGTTCATCCCGCAGAACTGACGCGCGGGCGCTCAGAACATCGGGACGGGCGCCTGCGGCACGTCCTTCCAGAATTCGGGATCGTGCCCGAAGAACAGGCGTGCGCCGCCTCTCTCCAGAGCTTCGAGCCGGTCGAGCGAGGCCAGCATCTGCTCGCGGTCGTAGACGAAGCGCGGCAGGCGCCGTTCGCGCAAGGTCCGGCAGAAGTAGCAGGCGTCGCCCGTGATCACGATCTCGCCCGCCTCGGTCCGCACCTTGAGCGATTGATGCCCGGGCGTGTGTCCGTAAGTCGGGATACAGACCACGGAGCCGTCGCCGAACAGGTCGTGCTCGCCGTCGACCTGCCTCACCGGATGCCCATGGTCGAAGTCGGCGCGGAAGAAGCCGACCTTGGCCGCGAGTTCGGGATCCTGCGCGGCCTGCCATTCGCGCTTCTGCACCACGACCGTGGCATTGGGCACCAGCTCGTTGCCGCCGGCATGGTCGAAATGCAGGTGGCTGTTGACGATGAAGTCGACCCGGCCGGGATCGCGGTCGATCGATTCGAGGCGTGACTTCACGTCGTCCTCGGGCCCGTATTGCTCGAAGCCGAATATCCGCGCCACGCTGGCGCCCATGCGGCCGGCCGCGTCCGTCCGGCATTGCGGATGCATACCGGTGTCGAACACTGCCCGACCCTTCGGATGCTCGATCAGGTAGGATGGAATGGGCAGCGCGACCTGCCCGTCTTCGCCTTCGATCATGTCCTTCAGGCGGCCCACGAGGCGGCCGCAGGTCATGGCGTAGATCTTCGCGCTCATCTTTTCTCCGATCTGACTGAGACGTTGGCGGATCTTCGACGGGGAACCGGACGACCGCGCCATCGTTCCCTTCTGATCCGCCAGTGTCCAGCCAGGGACGAGCCGTCTTGAAAGTCATAACCGTCGAACCCGGTGTAGCGGGCTCAGTACAATTGGAGGAACGGCCGGAACCAGACGTTCGTGCCGATCAACTGCTGGTTCAGGCGATCGCGCTGGGGATCTGCGGCACCGACCGCGAAATCATCTCCGGTAGCTACGGCTGGGCGCCTGAGAGCAACGAACGCCTCGTCCTGGGACATGAATCGCTGGGCCGGGTCCTGCAGGCGCCGGCGGGGTCGGGCTTCGCGGTCGGAGACCATGTCGTCGGCATCGTCAGACGCCCCGATCCCCTGCCCTGTCGGGCGTGTGGCGCCGGCGAGTGGGACATGTGTCTCAACGGCCGCTATGTCGAGCGTGGAATCAAGTCGCTGGACGGCTACGGCGCCGAGCGGTTTCTGCTCGAGCCAGACTACGCCGTGAAGGTCGCTCCGCGCCTCGGCACGCTCGGTGTACTCCTCGAACCGGCCAGCGTTCTCGCCAAAGCGTGGGATCACATCTATCGCATCGGCGAACGGACCCGCAGCTGGCAACCGAAGAGCGCGCTGATCACCGGAGCCGGACCCGTGGGATTGCTGGCGGCCCTCATGGCCGCGCAACGTGGGCTCGACCTGCACGTGCTCGATCGCGCCGAGGACGGGCCAAAGGTAGACTTAACGCGGGCCCTCGGAGGCACTTATCATACGCGGGAGCTGCCCAAGGATCTCGCCGTCGACATCGTGATCGAATGTACCGGAGCACCGCAACTCGTGATCGACGTGATGTGCGGCGCCGGCGGCCGCAACGGCATCGTCTGCCTGACCGGCGTCTCGAGCGGGGGGCGGACCTTGCCCTTCGACTCCGGTAACTTCAACCGAAGCATGGTGTTGCAGAACGACGTCGTTTTCGGCTCGGTCAACGCCAATCGGCGCCACTATGAGATTGGCGCGAGTGCTCTGGCGGCCGCGGATCCCGCCTGGCTGGCGGGACTGCTGACGCGCCGGATTCCGCTGACGGATTGGCGCGAGGCCTTCGAGCGCCGCAACGGTGACATCAAGGTCATGGTAGAGTTCGAGCCAGCCGGCCCATGAGCGCACCGATCGAGAGTTACGGGCTGATCGGCGATTGCCAGACCGCCGCCCTGGCCGGCCTCGATGGTTCGATCGACTGGCTCTGCTGGCCCCGCTTCGATTCGGATGCCTGTTTCGCCGCACTTCTCGGCAAACCCTCCAACGGGCGGTGGCTGATCGCGGCCTCCTGCGGAAACGTCGAGGTGACGCGCCGCTATCGAACCAACACGCTCATTCTCGAGACCACCTTCCGGACGGACGACGGAGCGGTCACGCTGATCGACTTCATGTTGCCGCGCGGGAACACCTCCGACCTCGTTCGCCTTGTGCGTGGAGACGAGGGCGAGGTGCCGATGTGCATGGAACTCACCCTCCGCTTCGGATACGGCGCCACGGTTCCGTGGGTGAGTCGCCTCGAGGATGGAGCCCTCAGGGCGGTGGCCGGCCCCGACATGGTGATCCTGCGCACGCCCGTCGTGACATGGGGCGAGAACTTCAAGACCTCCGCCATGTTCATGGTCAAGGCGGGACAGACCGTGCCGTTTACGCTGAGCTACGCACCCTCTCACCTGCCTGTGCCACCGCCAATCGACTGCCATGGGGCGTTGACCGACTGCGAGGATTTCTGGCGCGAATGGACCGATGCCACGAGGACGGACGGGTTGCACTCCGAAGCCATCGAGCGCTCCCTCATCACCTTGAAGGCGCTGACCTATGCGCCCAGCGGCGGCATCGTGGCGGCCCCCACGACCTCGCTGCCAGAGCAGGTCGGCGGTGGGCGAAACTGGGATTACCGTTTCTGCTGGATTCGCGATTCGACCCTGACTTTGCTCGCCCTGATGAATGCCGGTGTCTACGACGAGGCAACGGCGTGGCGCGACTGGCTCCAGCGCGCCGTCGCCGGCAACCCGGCCGACATGCAGATCATGTATGGGCTGATGGGTGAGCGTCGGTTGACGGAATGGGAAGTCGACTGGCTCCCGGGCTATCTCGAGTCGAAGCCGGTGCGCATCGGGAACGCCGCGCACGGTCAGTTCCAGCTCGACGTCTATGGCGAGCTGATGGACACGTTCGAACAGGCGCGCGAGGGGGCACTCGCCCCGACCGAAAGTGGCTGGGCGCTGCAGCTCCAGCTGGTGAACCACGTCGAACGGTCGTGGCGGAATCCCGATTACGGCATCTGGGAGACGCGAGGGCCTCCCCTCCATTTCACCTACTCAAAGGTCATGGCCTGGGTGGTATTCGACCGCGCGATCCGGGCGGTCGAACGCCATGGATTGGCGGGCCCGCACGAACGGTGGCGCAACACGCGCGACGCGATCCGCGCCGAAATATGGGAGCGAGGGTTCGACCCGGCGCGCAACACGTTCCGTGCCGCCTATGGCGAGACGACCCTCGATGCGAGCCTGCTGCTCCTGGCCCAGGTGGGCTTCGTCGAGGCGAGCGATGCGCGCTATGTCGGTACCGTCGAGGCCATCGAACGCGAACTCCTCGTCGATGGCTTCGTCATGCGTTACGATACCGCCTCCACCGACGACGGGCTGGACGCTGGCGAAGGTGCGTTCCTGGCCTGCAGTTTCTGGCTTGCCGACGCTTATATTTCCATTGGCCGCGACGAGGATGCCCACGTCCTGTTCGACCGGCTCCTCGCCACCCGCAACGACCTGGGCCTCCTGGCGGAGGAGTACGACAGCAAGAATCGCCGACTCGTCGGCAACTTTCCGCAAGCCTTTAGCCATGTCGGATTGATCAACACGGCCTTCAACCTGACGAGAGCCACCCGTCCCGCCGAACAGCGGGCGAAGGCCCGAGGCTCGGACGTCCAGACGCCGGCCAAACCGCAGACGCCGCGGCGCCCCGGGAGCGGCCCGGAAATGGCCGAACCGGGCGCACCGGGGACCGATGCCGACGTCAGGCGTCGAGCGCCTTCTTGAGCAGCTCGTTCACGACCTTCGGATTGGCCTTGCCGCCGGTCGACTTCATGACCTGGCCGACGAACCAGCCGAACAGGGTCGGCTTGGCCTTGTAGGCCGCGAGCTGGCCGGGGTTGGCGTCGATCACCGCCTTGATGGCGGCCTCGATCGCGCCGGTGTCCGTCACCTGCTTCAGCCCGCGTTCTTCGACCAGGACGGCCGGGTCCTTGCCCGTCTCCTCCATGACGACGAACAGATCCTTGGCGATGCGGCCGGAGATGGTGCCGTCCGCCTGCAGGTCGAGCAGCTTGCCGAGGTTGGCGGCGCTGATCGGCGAGGTCTCGAAGGTGGCGCCGCGACGGTTCAGCATGGCGAAGAAATCGCCGGTCACCAGATTGGCGGCCTGCTTGGCATCGCGGCCCCTGGCGACGGCTTCGAAGAACTCGGCCGTGGCCTTCTCGGCCGTCAAAACGCCCGCGTCATAGGGGGAGAGACCGTAATCCTTGATGTAGCGGTTCTTCCGCGCGTCGGGCAGCTCCGGCAGAGTCGCGCGGATCTGGTCGACATAGTCCTGCGTGAAGATCAGCGGCAGGAGGTCTGGATCGGGGAAGTAGCGATAGTCCTGCGCGTCTTCCTTCGAACGCGACGAACGCGTCTCGCCGCGCCCCGGATCGAAGTTCCGGGTTTCCTGCTTGATCGTGCCGCCACCTTCGATCACCTCGACCTGGCGGCGCGCCTCGTACTCGATCGCCTGCTTCACGAAGCGGATCGAGTTCACGTTCTTGATCTCGCAGCGCGTGCCCAGCTCGCCGCCCGGCCGACGCACCGACACGTTGACGTCGCAGCGCATGGAGCCCTCATCCATGTTGCCGTCGCAGGTGCCCAGATAGCGAACGATCGAGCGCAGCTTGGTGAGATATGCCGCCGCCTCGTCGGCCGACCGCATGTCGGGCCGGCTGACGATCTCCATCAGCGCCACGCCCGACCGGTTCAGGTCGACATAGGTCTGGCTGGGATGCTGATCGTGCATGCTCTTGCCCGCGTCCTGCTCAAGATGCAGCCGCTCGATACCGATCTTCTTGGTGACGCCGCCGTCGAGATCGATCTCGACCACGCCCTCGCCCACGATCGGATCCTTGTACTGCGAGATCTGGTAGCCCTGCGGCAGGTCCTGGTAGAAGTAATTCTTGCGGTCGAAGATGGAGCGCAGGTTGATCTTGGCATTGAGGCCGAGACCGGTCCGGATCGCCTGCTCCACGCAGCGCTCATTGATCACGGGCAGCATGCCGGGCATGGCGGCGTCAACCAGCGACACCTGTGTGTTGGGATCGGCTCCGAACGTGGTCGGCGCGCCGGAGAAGAGTTTGGCGTCGGAAATCACCTGGGCATGGACTTCCAGCCCCAGAACGATCTCCCACTCGCCGGTTTCACCTTTGATGAGCGACATGGGGGCTAAATAGCCAATGACGCGTCGCTTGGCAAAAAAATCGGAAGTCCAGCCAGGCCGCCGGCGCGCCCATTGGCCCGCCGCATTTTCGGCACAACATCGTCCTTTCCGTCTTTGAAGCAGCTGAAGTAAAAGCTTGGACAAGGAGCGGTCGCCGCCGGGGATCGCCCAAAACAAGACGTATCTACAGGGAGAATTCCATGACCACGTTCAATCGCCGTACGCTGCTGGTCGGCACTGCCGCCGCCGCGCTGGGCGCACCCAGCCTTGTCCGTGCCCAGGGCGCGGCCGACTGGCCCAAGGGGGCCCTCAGGATCATCGTCCCCTTCCCGCCGGGCGGCTCGACCGATCCGGTTGCACGCATCATCCAAGCCAAGATGATCGAGAATACCGGGTGGAACATCCTCATCGACAACAAGCCGGGTGGCACCGGAGCGGTCGGCTCGGCGATCGCCGCCAAGGCACCGCCCGACGGCCAGACCTGGATGCTGACTTTCGACAGCCACATCCTCAATCCCGCTTTCGCGCCCAGCCTGCCCTACAAGGATTC
>Ga0182745_1004303_pt1 | contig 11875 bp, 10 predicted proteins | sample eDN3rd30CKraftBY_FD_128523 | JGI IMG/M metagenome (GOLD analysis project Ga0182745, IMG submission 128523) | Enriched backyard soil microbial communities from Emeryville, California, USA - eDNA 3rd pass 30_C Kraft BY (version 2) (version 2) | ecosystem: Environmental > Terrestrial > Soil >... | reverse complement strand
GAGCGATCCCTGCCGAACATAACCTGCGCATGGATGACCAGATCTTTCCGATCCAGAAGCGCCGCGGTGATCAGGGCGGCCTGTCGGTCGGTACCCGAGGCACCGGCTGCGGTGGGTGTGACGGAATCGATAATGGACAGGGACATTACACTACTCCTTCTGTGAACGAGCGCGGATGAATCTCCTGATGGGATCGGTGAGTTCGTACCAGATGTTCTCGATGACGTTTCGTGCGAGCGTGCTGATTGGTTCGGGCTGGTGTGCCACGCGGCTCCTCGGTGATGATTGCTGCTTGTCGAAGGTACGCTCTGAAGCTCAATATGTTTGGCTCAACAAAGCAGTCTGCATTTTGCCATAAAATCAGCAGAATAGCAATTGTTAGTAGTGAAATTTACAGGGGTCCTTGCCCTGGTCCCGACAGCGTCGTACACTAGATGGGACATATGGCGATCATAGAACTACACGAAGTTAGCAAGATCTATGGGCTGGGCGACGCCATGACGCTCGCGCTCGATGAAGTCACGCTCTCGATCAACGAGGGCGAATTTGTAGGTGTGATGGGTCCAAGTGGCTGCGGTAAGTCGACGCTCATGAACATGATCGGGATGCTCGATCACCCGACGCATGGAGCATACAAATTCCACGAGCAGCCTGTCGAGCGAATCAAGCCGCAGCGTCGTGCACGAATTCGCCGCGATGGCATCGGTTTCATCTTCCAGTCGTTCAACCTCTTGCCTCGCTTGACCGTGCTCGAGAACGTCGCGTTGCCGCTCGAGTACAAGGGCATGCTGCCACGTCGCCGCATGCAGCGTGCCAGCGATATATTGGAGCGCGTCGGGATGCGTTCCCGCGAGTTCTTCTTCCCCCGTCAGCTGAGCGGTGGCCAGGCGCAGTGCGTCGCGATCGCTCGTGCACTCGTAAATAACCCCAAGATTATCATCGCTGATGAGCCGACTGGTAATCTCGACAGTAGCTCAAGCCGTCTCGTTATGGAACTCCTCGCCGAGATTCATCGCCAAGGCAACACCGTGATCATGGTGACGCACAACCCCGAGCTGACTCGCTACGCTACGCGCGTGCTCTACATGCACGATGGCCAGATCGTCCACGACGAACAGACGAAGCTCGGTGAAGTCGCACCGACTGCCAAGAAGATTATCTATACTTCGACCGACAAGAATGAGGACGATGACTACGAGGGTGTTTCGGCGCTGATGACGGCTGTGCCAGGCACGACCGCCGAGAAGCCGGTCGATCCGCTCGACAAGCCCAAGCCCAAAGCGCGCAAAAAGAAAGCCACTCCTCGTCGAAAAACTACAGCTAAAGCCAAAGAAAGGAAAACAAAATAATGAGCTCCTTTCTTCGTGGTAACTTCCGCATGGCGCTGGCGAGTATCAAAAACACGCGCTGGCGAAGCGGCGCGACGATGTTTGGTATCGTCGTGGCTATCGTGCCTGTGCTGACGATCCTCGGTATCGGCGAGGGCGTGAAGCGGCAGATCGTTGAGCAAGTCAGGAGCTTCGGCAGCGATGTGATGCTTGTCCGTCCTGGCCTCGCCCCAGAACGTGAGGGGCTGGCTGATCTACAAGGTCTCTGGCAGCAGCAAGCATATGGTGCGTTCACGGAAGACGACCTAAAGGCAACTCAAGCGGTAGAAGGCGTCGGCTCTATCGCGCCGATCATGGTCGCACCTGGTTCTGTGCGTTCAGAAGAGAACGACAAACAGATTCCTGTCGTCGCCACGACGTCGGATTTTCTGGAGGCGACAAAGTACAAGGTCCAACACGGTGATTTCTTCTCGCAGAGTGACGGTGCGCGGCGCATCGCGGTCGTCGGCCGTGTAGCTGCAGAGACGCTCTTCGACGGAGACGCAGGCGCCGCTGTTGGGCGCGTGTTTGAGTACCGCGGCGAGTCGTTCATCGTGGGGGGTGTCTTGCAAAGGCTCGGCTCTCCTACCTTCGGCGGCAGTATCGACCTCAACAAAGCGATTATTATTTCGGAGCAGCAAGCCAAGCACCTGGCAAACAACGCAGCTACCTATCAGATCATCGTCCGACCGACTCCAGGCGTGACACTCTCACAGCTTCAGCCACGGCTCGAGCAGAGTCTCACCGAATCGCGCGGCGGCCAGAAAGATTATCATATCGTGACGCAGGCTGAGACGCTTGACTCAGTCAATCGTATCCTGACGCTACTCGCGACACTGATCGGCGGCATCGCGGCGATCTCTCTGCTGGTCGCCGGCATTGGCATCATGAACATCATGCTTGTCAATGTCACCGAACGCATGCACGAGATTGGCATTCGCAAAGCCATCGGCGCGACCAAGCGTCAGATCGCTGGGCAATTCATGAGCGAGGCAGCAGTCCTCAGTACAGTCGGTGCGGTCGCCGGTGTAATTCTCTCGTACCTCGTGATGTACATCTTGCGCGTGAGCACGCAGCTTCAGCCGATCATTACGTGGCAAGCTGCGGTGTTCGTCGCTGGACTTGCGATTATCATCGGCGTAGCTTTCAGCGTGCTCCCTGCCCTCAAGGCAGCAAGCAAAGACCCTATCGAAGCCCTCCGTCACGAATAGGAGCGGCGGTTACTTTTTGGCGGGTTGCTTAGAGACCTTGAGTTCTTTGCGGAGGTAGAAATAGCGGCGGAGATACAGGATCGCGAGTACAAGCATCGGTGCACCGAGTACGAGCGCAACGTATGAGAATACTTTGGTGGTGTCGGCATGCTTTTGGAGTGCGCCACCGTCATAGCTGTAGACGGTGAGGTTCTGTCCTGCGCTTGGCATGGCAATATTGCCGAGGTCGACGACATCAGCTTCCTGATATCCGCTGCTGTCGATACGGATCCCCTCGCATTGGACGTTTGATTTGCCTTTTTTGCAGCTTGATACGACGAATTGGTGCGAGACGAGCTTGTTCTGGTCATAAGTAGTCAGGTGTAGCGACGCCCAGCTAACCGCAATAAGTGCCGGGATACCGATACCTATGGCGAAGACGAGACTTGCGGTGGCGTGTTGCTTGATAACTTTGTGTCCGAGCGCATACCCTGCTGCACCGCTCGCAATTGGTCCGAATGAAAGCCATGACATTGTTTATTTCTCCTGTGGTGGTTTGTGCGACAGCTTCTGCGCAGCTTCGATGGTTGCTTTGGTCGGTACGGTGATGGGCTTAAGCAGCGCATTGACGACTGCCCCGCTCGCCTGACGGAGCGTGATGCGGCGCGTGCGCTCTGCCTCGATTTTGACACGGAGTTTGCCGAGTGCTCGTTCGGCGGCTGGTGAGGCAGCGAGCTCGCGCATCTCTTGCTCGAGCGCTGCAAGCTCTTCGTCAGTGAGCTCTTCGAGGTCGACGAACTGAGCGCGCGCACCCTTGGTGGCGTGGAGGAGCTCGTCGAGCTTGAGCTGGATGGCTTTGGTGTCGCGGTTTTGGGTGTTCTGGATGAGGAAGACCATGAGGAAGGTGATGATCGTCGTGCCAGTGTTTATGACAAGCTGCCACGTGTCGCTGAAGTCAAAGAATGGTCCTGATCCAGCCCAGATGAGGACGATGACAATAGCGCCGAGAAATACGGGCGCGGATCCCGCCCAAAGCGAGATTTTGTTGGCTACACGCCGAAAGAGTGATGCATTCATGAAGCTAGTATAGCATTAGGGGTTTGCAGGTGCGCAGCGCAGATGAGCGGTGCCGCCATAGCTACCCGTCTGTCCTGCTGAGAGCGCCTGCTGTACTGCAGTGTTAGCCAGCATATAGCCAACTGCATCGGTGGTGGTGGAGCGCGCGAAGATCACGCCCATAACTTCACCGCCGCTGCTGAGCATCGGACCGCCGGAATTGCCGGGCTCGACATCTGCGTGCAGGCCGAAGACAGTGCGCCGCGTCTCGCGGTCTCCATAGATATCTCGGCTAATCGCAGTGAAGCGCTCGAGTACACGAGCTGGCGAGGTCGTGAAGTCACCGCCTCCCGGGTAGCCGAGTACGACACCGGGATCGCCAGCGACAGGATCATTACTCGCGAATGGGATCGCCTCGAGCCCGAGATTGGAAACGCTGAGTACTGCAATATCGAGATCGCTATCGAAATGCACGACGTGGGCGCGCCATCGCTGGCCATCGCTGCTCTCAACGAATGGATAGCGCATTCCTGCCACGACGTGGGCGTTGGTGAGGACGAGACCGCTGGCTGCCACGAAGCCTGAGCCGGTGCCGAGACCTGAGCAGGCGCGACCTTCGATACGCAGTACCGACGCTTGGCGCTGGTCTATGGCATTCGAGAAGGTATCAAGGGACGGCAGTGAGGACTGTTGCTGGTCGAGATTGGGATTCAGGCCAAAATCGCCAAATATCCCGCGTTCATTGAGCGAATCATCGAGTGCTGCCATGACATCGGTGGCAGGAGGCAGCGTCTGGTCAAGCCAGCCAATGATTCGCGAGTCGCGCACGAGATGGCCACTGCCGGGCGGCAAGATAGTCGGCAGCACGATCGAGCCGATCCAGACGATGATACCGCATACGAGGACACCCCCTGCGCTCCCCAGGGCACGATCGATGCCGTGGAGCGGCTTGGCGGTATGTATGAGCCGCTTCAGACGTGCGCCGAGTAGCTCGCTGAGCGCAGCAGTGATAACGATAGTGAGAATAATGATGAGTACAGATACGGCGAGTGAGCTATCGAGCGCTGCGGCGATCCAGTTACCCACGAAGAGTCCAACGACGAATCCGATGATAGAAGCAAGCTGTCGTACGAGGCCGAGTTCGAAGCCGCGCCACGCGAAGATGCCGGCCAGAAGCAGTATTAGTAGGTCAATTATGTTCATAGGCTTCCTTCAGTGTACCACTCAGAATATGCATGAGCAGCTAGCAAAGTCTGTGAAATATATCTCAGTTTTCTGCCAGCTGAATCCGTATTATAGACATAAGCGCTCGTGCTAATACGGTCGCTCGAAAAGGAGGGTAACTATGAAACGATTCCGCCTGCAATTCCGTCAAACGTCTGTCGCTGATATCATGAAACTCGATAAAACATTGGAGTATGAGCGTGGCCTGCGCCGCTCGGCCCAGCGTGCTGCCAAGGCTGAGCTCCAGAAATGGCGCCGACTGAAGCACAACCTCGCCTAAGCATTATTTCTCTCCCATCTGCAAACGTAGCAAAAAGCCCGGACTCTCATGCCGGGCTTTTTGTATGTCTTGAGTTTTGGTTTAAGCGAGCTTAGCGCGGGCGTCTTTGAAGACGTTGGTCCAGAAGACGAGCTTCTTGACGAGGTCGGTGCCATCGCTGATCTGCGACTCGTTGGGTGTCCATGCGCCCTGCTCGTCAAGCTGCGACCAATAGTTCGGGATCAATACGTGCGTATCGATATCGAAGTGGCCGAGCTGCCCTGCGACCTGGCGAAGGTGCTCGATCGAGCGTGCGCCGCCGACAGCTGCGCCGTAGCCGACGTAGGCAACAGGCTTGTTTTGCCACTCCGCGTAGAGGTACTGGAGCGCGTTACTGAGGCTCGCGGGAATAGTATGGTCGTATTCGCCGGTGACGAAGATGAAGCCGTCTGCTTCGTCGACAATTTGCGCCCACTTTTTGCCAACTTCAGTAGTAAGTGGCTGGCCAGCAGCTGGCGGTGTTGGCTCGTCGAAGAGTGGTAGCCCGAGATCTTTCAGATCGACAAGCTCGAATTCTACATCGACGCCTTGTTCTAGCGCAAGTTTATGAATCCACTCAGCCGGCTGTAGGCCGAAGCGGCTCTGCCGGGTTGTTCCGGCGATAATCTTGATTTTTGTCATCATTGCTCCCTTATGATATAATTATAGTAGGAACTATACCATGTATAGTACTATACTAAATATAGCTATGAGGATTGCATATGTCAACAACCTTACCACAAGCTAGACAAAAGACCTGTATCGCTTGGGCGACGCAGATCATTGGCGACAAATGGACGCCAATGCTGCTTTTTGCACTCGGTGAGCGTAGCCATCGCTTCGGCGAGCTGCAGACAGCTGCTGGTGGCATCAATCCTCGCACGCTCTCGGCTCGTCTCGATATGCTCGAGCAAAACGAGATCATCACGCGCAAGGTCTTCCCTGAAGTCCCGCCACGCGTCGAGTACGAACTTACACAAAAGGGCGCCGACCTGCTCCCCGTCATCCAAAGCATGGTCGACTGGGGTGACAAATACCAGTGCGACACCAAATAAAAAGCGAGGAAACCCCCTCGCTTTTTTAGAAGTTCAGTTTATTCGTTGGTGACGGAGGCGCGGAGGATGGCGAGCTTGGGTTTGCCAGCTGGGGATTTCGGTATGGCGTCGAGGAAGCGGATGATATCTGGACGCCAGGCAGCTGGGAGGTTCGCTTTGCAGTACTGCTGGACCTGCTCCTCAGTGATGTCGCCGACGATGAAGTACACGATGCGATCGCTGAGAGCTTGCTCGTCCTGCAGGCCGAGGACGAAGGCGTCGCTGATACGATCGTCCTTCATGAGCGCCCATTCGATGTCACGTGGGAAGACGGTGTAGCCGTTTTTCTTCATCTTTTCCTGGACACGACCACGAAGGTTGAGGCGGCCATTTTCGGCGAAGTCGCCGAGATCGCCCGTCATCCAGTAGCCATCCTCGGTGATTTTCGCTGCGGTGGCTTCTGGGTTGCCATAGTAGCCAACGAAGCGGCCGGGTGACTTCATGGCGAGCTCGCCATCGACGACTTTCACATCGACTCCTGGCAAGAGGTAGCCGACGGAGCCCGGGATACGCTCATCCAGTGTGTTGCTCGCGATGAGACCAGTCTCTGATGAACCGTAGCGTTCGAGGATATCGTGGCCGAAGCGCTCTTTGAACGCGTGCCAGATCGCAGGCGGCAGATAGGAAGAGCCGGAGACGAAGAGCCGGACGCCCGAGAGGTCGTATTCTTTCTCTGGTGCGTGCTCGACCATCTTGTAGTAGGCGATCGGGACGTGCATGTAGAGCGAGATGTCGCCGCTCTCAAGCATGCCGAGGGTAGCTTCGGGTTCGAAGCGTTCCTGCACATAGATAGTGTTGCCGTGGAGGAGCCCACCGTTGAGGATAACGGCAAGGCCGTGCCAGTGGCTAAGCGGTGTGCTCATGAGGAGCGTGTCCTCTGTGGTCCATTTCCAGAGTTCGCTGACTGCAGCGGGGTTCCACATATGATTAGCGTGTGAGTACGCAGTGATCTTCGGCTTACCGGTGGTTCCTGACGTGAAGAGGAGTGTCGCGATCTGTTCTTCGGCGGGCAAACGAAGTGGGTCAGCGATGTGCTCACTGCCTTGCCACGCGAGATCTTCGATGAGGGTGAAGGCAAAGCTCGGGTCGAATTCTCCTGCAACTGTGGCATGCGTGATGACATGCGCCGGGCGCTGCTGCTCAGTGATGCCCTGAATCTCGAGCTGCTTGTAGGTAGGATCGATCGGCATGTTGATATGCCCTGCGAGCAGCGTACCGAGGTGCGCTACGACGAACTGCCATGAGTTCGGTAGGAGGATCGCGACGACTTCTTGCTTGTCACGGCTGAGCTTGGGCGCGATATAGCCAGCAAATTGCTGGACTTCTTCCCAGAGCTGCGCGAACGTCAGCGTGCGGTCTGTGCAAATGAGCGCAGGTTTATCAGGCAGCTCAGCGGCCTGCTTGGCAAGGTAATCAGTGATGTGAGTCGTCTGCATAACGTTAGTGAGTATAGACGAGTCGTCGGAGTTTATGAAGCGTAGCCAGGATCCATGCTTTGGCTTGTTTGCGATAGCGCACGCCGAAGTAGAACGCCGCCAGAATCACTGCAGTGATCAAGGTATTGCCAATGAAGCCATAGCCGTCCATCCCAAAGTACATATGCATACCGAGGATGACGAGCGCGTGTACGCCGTAGACGAGCAGCGAGACTTCACCGATTCTGCGGAAAAATCCAAACGTCCATTTGTCGATACGCGCTTCGTTCGTGCGCACAAGGAGGTAAAGCGCAGTGAACCAGAGACCGATGAGTACGAGCCGAGCGGGTGCAAGGGACCATTTGTCGGTGTGCGGCAGTGATTCGGCGCGCCAGCTAAGGAGATTGTTCTGCAGGTGTTGGAGTGAGGTGGAGGCATTGTCCCCGAAGATGAGGCCGATCAGGTGGGGACCGTGCATGACAACGATACTCGCGAGTAGCGTGATGACGGCCGGGATGGCGATAGCCCAGGCGATGCGTTTCCTGCCCCGATCGCTACGTGCTTGGTACCAGGCTTCGATGCGCGGCAGATAGTAGCCGATCACGATACCGCCCATGAAGAGTAGCTGCCAGGCCATGTTGAAGTTCTGTCCGCGAAACACCCAGACGAGCACCGAGAGAAGCACCACGAGCCAAGCCTTGTGTTTGATGCAGAGCCAGACGGCGAGCGGCGCAAAAAGCATGAAGAGCACGTAGTACTGGAGGAAATCAGACCAGCCGTAGTTGTATTGGAGTGTGAGGACCTTGTAGAGATACTCGAGCGGTTCGGGGCGCCACCAGAAGCCTTCCTTCAGGGGTCGGCCGTCAGCGGTATGGGCCCAGATGAGGGAGATCGTGGTGAGGATAGCGGCCCAGATATAGAGGAGAAACGCGCGCTTGTAGATGCGCTTCACTGCGTCGGAGGTGTTGTGCGCCATTTTACGGGTGTAGATATACCCGACAAGCATCCCGGATATGAGGAAGAAGCCCTCCGCTGCAGAGACCCAGAGCTCACCTCTTCCAGTGATCAGCTCAAAAATACTCGGGAAGAAATACAGATGATTGATGATAATCATGACGAGGAAGTAGCCGCGCATGATATCAAGTGTGATAATGCGTTGCCGCCTCTGGCCTGCACGATCCATATGAACCAATTGTAGCACGCCTTGAAGAGCTGCTGTGCTGCCTCTGTCGAGGTATTGTGCAAAAAACTTCTCCCACAACTAGACGGTACTGGTATACTGTCAGTAAATATCCAAACCCAGAGGGAGCAAATAGAGGATGGATGACACTATCGAGGGCGGTGCCGAGCGTCAGGAATTGACCCGTGGCGACGCGTTTACTTCAGCAGTTGTACGCTACGGTACGGCATTTTTGGAAACGGGCCTGCGTGGTCAGGTGGCACCGCTTCGGCAAGTTGGTCAGCAATACGAGCATGGCTTGCAGCAACGTGTCCTGCTGAGCCGTTATCCGCAGCTTCAGAAGAACCTCTATAAAAACACCGTGGCTGGATTCGCTCAGGAAGCATTCGTTATCGGTCAAAATAAGTACACTTCACACCTCGATGAGCGTGTGCATGAGAACTTCGTACGCGGCGCTGAGCAACTCGACAATAAAGACGTCGCGCGCTTCCTCGACAGCCTCGTTGCTGCACTACGGGTCGAACCTCGTGTTCGCTGGGATGAGGTTGCTTCTGGCGTCGTGCGTGCGCAACTTGTTGGTCCGCTGCTCTCTTCTGACGATTCACGTGGCAGTGGTGATGCGCTCTCTGCTGCGGCCCTAGAAGTGATCGAGCAAGCAACGGAACGCGTGACGGCAAGTCTTGCAGTCGCGTTTGATGCCTATGAAGAAGGCGCTTCGCTGGCAGAGCACCTCCGTGCAGGCTTCACGACAACGAGCATCAAGGCACTGCTCCGCGAATACATCGACGATCTCCAGGCAACTGATGCGTATCAAGAAGTCTATCGCTTGCACCGCGCATGTGGCGTACAGCAACGACGCTCACTCTATCTGTACTTTGGCTTTGTTCAGCTTGGCGAGTATGAGTTCCCATTGTTTTACGCACCCATGACTGCAGAGCATGCATATCCTGCGGTGAACGTAACGTTTGCACGCACCGTCCATGTCAACACGGCAGCATTGAACTTTATCCTCAACGAATACGAGCGCACCGCGCATATGACTGAGCAGTCGTCATTTGACATCCCGCTGACTATTACGATCGATCCACGTGATCGCAAGCAGGTCTTTAGCCAGCTCCAGTCAGTAGTAAATACGGTCACGAACGCATTCCAGCTTGATGGTATCTCGCTCGATACCACCGCAGTCCAGTCGGTGACGAATGGTGCGATCACGCTCGAAACTCGGCTTGAGATTGCCTGTTACGATGCACCCGATGAGGCGCTTCGCGCTGACTATGAGCAGCTTGCTGATACGCAGTCTCGTGCTCATGGTGCTCTGCGTACACTTCTGCAGCGACTCGTCATGACGACGCCTACTCGCTTCGTCCAAGAGGTCGCCGAAGAATGGTCCCAGAAGACAATCGCCGAGAAACTTGCTGTAACCGGCCCGATCTCACTCGATGATGAACAGAAGCAAGCGCTTCTTGCCCTCGGCAAAAAAGACAGCGACATTCTCGTTGTGGAAGGCGCTACTGGCACCGGCAAAAGCCAGCTGATTAGTGGTATCGTCGCTGACGCATGGCAGCAAGGCCATTCGACACTCGTGCTCAGTGATTTGAGTGACGCGCGCAATGACGTGGAAGATCGCCTTACCGATATGATCGCAGGCGTACGACCTGACGCGTTTTTCCACCGTCCGCTGCTCCGTCTCGATCATCCCGACAATGACTTCCTCGATGAGCTCGACGGTGACTTCGCGCAAAAAGTTCGTGTTTACCAAGATGCATTTTCGCAGCGTGCGACTGATTTGCGCACCGCAAAAACGCGCAAAATCCAAGAGATGACTGAAAGTCTCCAAGGCCTCGCCCAGGCAGCTGAGAACGTGAACCTCCATGAAGTTGAGCAGACGGTCGACGGAGAGCCACGCTTCGCCGCGAACAACTGGATCGTCGATGAGCCGATCGATGATCTCATGGGCGAACTGCCAAAGTTCCACCAGGCAGTCCAGTATATTCGTAGCAGCGATGCGAATTATCTGCTTCCCTACATCGAATCAAGCCAGCAGAAGACCATTGCGGAATTCATCAGCGTTCTGCGTGAGTATGAGAAGACTAACAAGAGTGTCTATGAGCGCTTACCGAACTTCATCGTGCGCTACCGCAAGCTCTTGCCTGAGCAGCGCAGCGAGCTACAGTCTGACCTGTCGTATATTCATTCCAACCAGCGACCATTCCTGAAAGTTTTGGCAGAAGATTCCGTCACGACGAGGCTCGAGATCAGCGATAATACTGACTTCCAAACTGTGCGCTCACAGGCACAAGTCACGCATGAGTTTATCGAAGTTTCCAAGGAAGTTTCGCCCGTCCTTCGCGGCGACGCTGAGCTTCGCAAATCACTCGTCACGGAGCTGCTGAGCTACTCAGTCAGCCCCGACACGATCGTTGCGGCACTCGATAACTATATTGAGCAAGTTATGAGCCTGAAATCGAAGCTGTTTGGCTTCTCTGGCCGCACACTGGTCGTCGAAAACTTGACGCGCCAGCTGCGCAAGTCAGTGCCTGAGTTTGCATTGCCAGATCCTGAGAAGCGCCTCGAAGATCTCCAGACCATGATCGACCTCGTGGAGCAGACGATGCGCGAGCTCGCTAAGCGTGGTCTTGATGGCAAGGCCTGGCGCGAGGTGTTCCACGCGCTGATCGCTGAGCCAGCTCGCCTCCGTGAGCTCGAGAAGATTCTCACGGCGCTTGCCCGCCCTGCAGAGTTTGATTTCATGGCGCGTCATCGTATCCATGAAGCAGACAACCTGCTCGCCAATATCAGCCTCTTGCAGTACGCGGCAGAGCTCAACGACCTCTTCAAGGCAAACCCCAACCTCTCGACGCTCTTCGGCGTCAAGACTATCGGTCAGGTACTCGCCCGTCCGCATGACTTCACGAGCCGGTTCAATAAGCTCTCCAACGATTTGGACGACGTCAAGCAGCTCGACACCGCCAAGCAGACAATCAAACAATTCATCAAGACCTACCCAGCGCTCGCACGTCGCCTCGGTGTTAATTATGTCCGCGGCAACCT
>Ga0182745_1004299_pt1 | contig 11877 bp, 8 predicted proteins | sample eDN3rd30CKraftBY_FD_128523 | JGI IMG/M metagenome (GOLD analysis project Ga0182745, IMG submission 128523) | Enriched backyard soil microbial communities from Emeryville, California, USA - eDNA 3rd pass 30_C Kraft BY (version 2) (version 2) | ecosystem: Environmental > Terrestrial > Soil >... | reverse complement strand
GTCGTTCACCGCGAGCAGGCGGCCACCCATCTGCGCGAGGATGTTGGCGGCGTTGCTGCCCACGTTGCCGAAGCCCTGGAGGATGAACGTCTTGCCCTTCACGGACTCGCCGCGGTCGGCGTAGTAGTCCTCGATGCAGAAGGCGACGCCCTGGCCGGTGGCCTTGCCGCGGCCCTCGGAGCCGCCGATGCGCACGTCCTTGCCGGTGACGATGCCGCGCAGGTTGTGGCGCTCGCGCTCACCGTCCGAGTACTGGCGATAGAGCAGGGCCATGATGCCGGGGTTGGTGCCCACGTCCGGCGCCGGGATGTCGATGTCCGGGCCAATCATGCTCTTGAGCCGGTACATGAAGCGCAGGGTGATGGCCTCGATCTCCTCCTTGCCGTACTCGCGGGGGTCGATCTGGATGCCGCCCTTGCCGCCGCCGAACGGGACCTCCGAGATGGCCGTCTTCCAGGTCATCTCCGCGGCCAGGGCCTTGAAGAGGTCCAGGGACACCTCGCGGTGGTAGCGCAGGCCGCCCTTGTAGGGGCCGCGCGCCTGGTTGTGCTGCACGCGGTAGGCCTTGAAGCGCTGCGACTCACCAGGGACCAGCTGGTACACCTTGCCGTCGGGAAGGCGCAGGTGGCCCTGGCGGATGGCCACGTCCGAGCCGAGCAGCGCGCGACCGTTCAGGATGATGTTGCCGTTGGCCAGGAGCTCCAGGCCTTCCTTGTTGCGCACCTGCGTCTCGGGGAGGTTGGCGAACGATTGCGCCTTCTCCGCAGAGAGAGGGACCAGGCGGTCCTTCAGCTTGGCCGTGACATAGAAGATGTGCTCGTAGTCCGGCTCCTCCAACTCGAGGCGGACGCGCTTGTCTAGCGCGATGAGGTCCGCTGCACGATGGAAGATCTCCATCGCCTCGGTGTAGACGGTGCGCTTGGGCGTAGGGGCCGGGGCGCGCATGAAATTCTCTTCGCTGGCCATGACAGAAGTTGCTCCTTGTCGCGTCGCCGGTAGGGGCGAGGCACGTGGGGGTAGCGGCGCCCTTATGTGCATAGGCGCTCCAAGGGGTCAACCGCGCGGAGCACCCCTCCCGCTCCCAAGAAACTGGAACGATAACGGGCATTTATGTCAACGCGGTGTGTCAGTCGCGACAGACGCGGTGTGTCAACCGTGTCAGGGGGCACGCCCGAGGATGGTTGGAAAACCAACGATGCGGTCGTCCGAAGTGGGTGGGGGTGACTGGGCGAGATTGATCGGCCCACATCATTTCTGCTTGCCGGACATGGGCCCCCATGGTACTCCCCGCCCACCTCTCGCGCCGACATAGCTCAGCCGGTAGAGCAACTGATTCGTAATCAGTAGGTCCCCAGTTCAAATCTGGGTGTCGGCTCCAAGAAGAACAAAGGCTTGGGTGACTTCGGTCACCCAGGCCTTTTTCGTTGGTTGCCACTTTGTTGCCTATAGCCCCGGCATCAGCGTGCCGACCCTCTACGCTTGGAGGAGGGGAGCCCAATAGGCGGCAGAGCGGGCGGAAGTGAGCGTGCCCCTGGAAGAGCAGGCGACGAACCGCCAAGTCTACTGGAAGGTCAGGGACTGCTGAACCGACCGTACAAGCGGATGGTCGCCTCAAGCGGGCCAAGAGCCTCTCGCAGCATGCTCTCGATGGGCCCCATCCTGACCATGACCTGAAGGTTTCGTCTGACCGGAAACCTGGAGGGCGAGATCCATGAGTTGCCCCTCATGCTCAAAGGCGCTCCTGTCTGCCACGACCGCGATGGTTCCTGACTGCCTTGGGGCAATCTTGGAACGAGTCATCCGGGTCGCGTGGGGCCGCTTCGTGCGGCTCGTCAGGTAGGAACTCGCGAACTCCCACGCATTGCCTATCGCGGGTGTTCGTCAGCTGGCGATAGCGCTCGTTCTCTTCCGACAGGACCTCGTTCTGCGCGAGCGCATCCATCAGTGATGTGTACATGGCCGGATAGCTCTCCCCGTCCTCGAACGCGTCGATCTGCTGGTCGATGATCGGAGCCCAATCGTTATCTCTCTTCGAGCCGGGAGGTCTCACGAGGTACGGGACCTCGGTGCCATCCGCGAGGGTCACGACCAACGGAAGACCCTCATCGCGATTGAGGTCCCGGATGGGCTCCAGGATGACTTTGTTGCCGACCGCCGTGAGGGGGGCGGGCCGGCCTTCTCAGCCGAGCGCCTTCGTCTTACTCGGTTCTACAGGCCGGTCGAACCACAGCGTCGTGATGACCTGCCCCTTCACGTAGACGTTGTTGGTGTCGCTCTCCGGATGGTCGCGGTCGGAGACGCGATGGGCGAGGGCTGAAGTAGGGAAAGACTGCGCAATCTTCTTTGAGATTGTCAGACCCCAAAGTCAGGATTCCGTACCTCCTGGCGTTCGGGAACCTTCGGTGGATTGTATGAGATTGGTTGCAGTCGTGTCTTTACTGCTTCTGTCGGCGGGGTGTGCGACCACCCGCGTTGTCCATATCGACATCGGAAATGGGCAGCGGGTCGTCCACGAGTCGGTGGATGTTGACCCGGTTCAGGTGAGTGAGGACGAGTTCAAGGCCACCCTCACACGCCTTATTCTCAACCTGCGCATGGACGTTGCGTTTCGAGAGGCTGAAGAGGTGGACGAGCGCGGGTGGTCTCGCTCCAAATTGCTTCTGGCGTCCTCTCAAGGCATCGTCGATTCAGGCTCGGGCAATTCGCTGGAGACCCTGTACTCGCGCATCTGTCCCGATGCGGACGACTGCTTGACCCTGGCCGGTGGTACGGGACTGACGTTCTCCCGGAAGGACCGGACGTTGATGGCGTTGTCCTTCGCGCTCGACACGGTTTGGGAGAGTGTCGAGGCCGAGGTTGGCAAGGTGCTGAACCCGGTGGCGCTGAAGGCCATGGTGACCTCGGCCGCTCTGACGGTGCTCCTCACGATGGCGCTGCCCGAGCCCGTCACCAAGGTCATTGCGGTGGCGCTGACGGCGGCGATGGTGGCCTACCTTGGCGTCGTGCCGGTCTGGGAGATTGGGCGCGGATTCGTCCGGCTGTGGGATGATGCGGGAAAGGCGATGAGCGTCATCGAATTACAGGACATTGGGCATCGGTTCGGCAAGCTGCTCGGGACGAACGGCACGCGCGTCCTCGTGCTGGTCGTGATGGCCGCTCTGGGCGGAAAGAGCGCGATGGCGGCCCAGGGGCCGAAACTCCCGGGCTTTCCTCAAGCCGCGCTTCGAGCGCAGGCCGAGTCGGGATTCCAGCTCGGCGCGGCGCTGAATGGCGGCGTGACATCAATCGCGATGCCCGCCGCTGGCGTGCTGAACGTCGCGCTCGCTCCGGGAGTTACTGCGGTTCTTGCCATGTACTCGGACGGGCGGTATCCGGGCGATGCCGAAGGGCCGGTCCATCACATCTGCACGAACAAGAACCTGATTTCGGCTGCGTCTGGCGGCCCTTGGACTCCGTTGTGTGAAAAGATTTTCAAGAAGGCCCGGATGACCCTTGAAGATGCTGCAAACAAGGTTCGGCTCAAGGGACATGAGGGACCGCATCCCGAGCGCTACCACAAGGAAGTCATGGACCGCTTGGAGCGAGCCGTCGAACGATGCCGGACAACTGAGACGTGTCGGGCCAAGCTGGAGCGTGAGCTTGCGAACATCGCCAACGAGCTTTTGACGCCGGGTTCTCCACTGCGGAGTTTCATCGTGAAGGCGGGTGGGTGAGGTGGAGCGCAACTTCTATTGGGTACGACGGGCTGATGTGCCTCAGTGGCTCATCGACACTCCAACGCGGGATTCCGGCGAGGCGTTCGACGAGCCTTGGATGTTTGCTGACGGACGCCAGCTTGAGGACCCGGGAGCTATGCAAGCTCTGGTTTCGACCCCAGGCGAGAAGCGCGCGTTTGTGTTCTCTGTAATAGAGAAAGCGCCTATCGCCAGCGAAGCAGTCACGCATGTCTTCCGGTCGCTTGCTCCGAACGATGTGCAGCTTCTACCGGTGTTCGTAGAAGGGGAGACTGAGCATTTCTTCGTGATCAACGCAACCAGGGTGATTGATTGCATTGACGAAGCGCAATGCCAGGAGGTCCAGCATTACGACGAGGACGACTCCTTCCCTGAGTTTGAAGGTGAGTACCGTTGGATTTACGGCCTGCGTATCGACCCTGCGAAGACTGAGGGCGCTCACGTCTTTCGGCTGAAGAAGTTCAAGACGGCGTTCATCGTCTCGGAGGACATCAAGAACGCACTCGAAGGGGTAGGGAACCTCGGAGTGTCGTTCGAGCGGGTGACTGGGCCTCCGGAGCCTCACTGATAATCGATGCTGAGAGCCGAGGTGGCGATTCGAGTGATATCCTCGTCTCGCCCCTCGGCTGCCAGCAGCACGTCGGTCGGTGCTTCCCGGAGCCGGGCCACCTCATCTCGGGCTCGGTTGCCGAACCGAGGCGCTGTGTTGAAATGTGTCGAAGTTCGCTGCTCTCGACGAACTGGCTGCACACCATCGCTTTGTTCCTCCCAGGGCGAGCAAGTCGGAGCGTCAGCGACGCTGGGACGTTGCGTCATTTCGCCAGCTGCTGGCACAGGCGCGGGTGCTGAGGGCGCGCATTCGCCAAGCTCGAGGTGAACCCGCACCGCCGCGGAATCCGTGAGCCGTGGCTATCCCAATGCCTCTCACGCGCCGGTGTGGCACCCGCCCAGAACGATTACAGTGAGGGCATCTGTCTTCAGTGGGGACGCTGCGGGTAGTGGCTGATGACGACGTCGCAGGTCATGCATGCGCTGACTCCCTCATGAATAGGGCTCGCACGGAGAGTCATCTTTGTTCGCATTGTTGGTGACATTTCGATTTGTTCGTGGCATCGTCGCCCCATTGACTTTCGTGTGCGGAATCTCTTGGGGGATTCCAGGGTCAGGGGGAAACCGATGCATCAGGAAGTCTCGCTGGAGCCGCGGAACACCTGCAGCCATCACGGGCGCGAAACAGGCCTCCAGTCTCGCCGGGGACGGTGACAGCCCGCCGCGGCGCGCAATCCCACCACCTGAATTCACAGACGTGCTTGTCGCACCGGCATGCGCGGTTTTCGTGCGCGCGCCGCATGGCCCTGTCTGCGCTCGACCCGCGGTCAGGGCATTCAGAACCCATTGAAGAGGGAAGGACGACTCTATGCCGGCTGCTCTCAGCTATCCGGGCGTCTACGTCGAGGAGATTCCGAGTGGGGTCCGCACCATCACCGGCGTGCCCACGTCCATCACGGCCTTCGTGGGCCGCACGCGGCGCGGTCGCACCAACGACCCGGTGGTCGTCAATGGCTACGGCGACTTCGAGCGCGCCTTCGGCGGGCTGTGGTTGGGCAGCCCGCTGAGCTTCGCCGTCCGGGACTACTTCCTGAACGGGGGCGGGCAAGCCATCGTCGTCCGTCTGGAGAAGGACGCGGCGCCTGCCGCCTTCGCGCTGGGCACGGTGCCGTTCGTCGCCGCCAGCCCGGGCACCTGGGGCGACAACCTGCGCGTCATCGTGGACTACAACACCGCCAAGAGCGGTGTCGCGTCCGAGGACGACAAGCTCTTCAACCTCACCGTCACGGATATCGGCACCAACACGACGGAGAAGTTCCTCAACCTCTCCATCGACCCGAACAGTCCGCGCTACTACCCCAACGTGCTGGAGCAGAACTCCAACCTCCTGCACGTGGACGTGGACACGCTGCCGGAGCCGGCCCCCCGGCCGCCCGCCTCGGCGCTGGTGAACAACAAGCCGACGCCCGCCGAGCCGACCACCAAGGGCGACGATGGCGACCCGCTCGCCGTTGCCGACTTCACCGGCGAAGGCTTCATGGCGGACAAGAAGGGCCTGTACGCGCTGGAGAAGGCGGACATCTTCAACCTCCTCTGCATTCCGCCGCACTCGTTCGCGGATGATGGCGACATCGAGGATTCCCTCGTGACGAGCGCGGCGGCGTACTGCCTGGACCGGCGCGCCGTCTTCATCGCGGACCCGCCCCGGGCCTGGAACACGGTGGCCAAGGCGGTGTCCGGCTTCAATAGCAGCAGCCTGCGCAGCAAGAACGCCGCCATGTACTTCCCGTGGCTGATGCAGCCCAATCCCCTGCGCGAGAACCAGCTGGAGGCCTTTGCTCCCAGCGGCGCGGTGGCGGGCGTGATTGCCCGCACGGATACGACGCGCGGCATCTGGAAGGCGCCGGCGGGGCTGGATACGCAGCTCGTGGGGGTCCCCAAGCTGAGCGTGCCGCTCACCGATCTGGAGAACGGGCAACTCAACCCGCTGGGCCTCAACTGCCTCCGTTCGCTGCCGGCCGCCGGCCGAGTGGTGTGGGGGGCCCGGACCACGCGCGGAAACGACCTGCTGGCCGACGAATGGAAGTACCTGCCGGTGCGCCGGCTGGCGCTCTACATCGAGGAGAGCCTGTACCGCGGCATCCAGTGGGTGGTGTTCGAGCCCAACGACGAGCCGCTCTGGTCGCAGATTCGCCTCAACGTGGGCGCCTTCATGCAGGGGCTCTTCCGGCAGGGCGCCTTCCAGGGCGCGTCGCCGCGCGACGCGTACTTCGTCAAGTGCGACAGGGAGACCACCACGCAGGACGACATCAACCGGGGCGTGGTCAACATCATCGTGGGCTTCGCGCCGCTCAAGCCGGCCGAGTTCGTGGTGCTGAAGCTGCAGCAGATGGCCGGTCAGAGCGAGGCGTAAAGGAGACACCCATGGCCCAGTTCAGCGTCAACGCGCAGCGGTTCGATCCGTACAAGAACTTCAAGTTCCGCGTGAAGTGGGACGGCAAGTACGTGGCCGGCGTGAGCAAGGTCAGCGCGCTCAAGCGCACCACGGAGGTGGTGAAGCACCGCGAGGGCGGCGACCCCAGCAGCAGCCGCAAGTCCCCCGGCCGCACCGAGTACGAGGCCATCACCCTGGAGCGCGGCGTCACCCACGACCGCGAGTTCGAGCAGTGGGCGAACAAGGTGTGGAACTACGGCTCCGGCCTGGGCGCCGAGGTCTCCCTGAAGGACTTCCGCAAGGAGATCATCATCGAGGTCTACAACGAGGCCGGGCAGCTGGCGATCGCCTACCGGGTGTACCGGACATGGGTGTCGGAGTTCCAGGCGCTGCCGGACCTGGACGCCAACGCGAACGCCGTCGCCATCCAGCACATCAAGCTGGAGAACGAGGGCTGGGAGCGCGACTACGAGGTGGGCGAGCCCTCGGAGCCGAGCTTCCTGGAGCCGCCCAACTCCTGAGGCGGTGACGGGACATGCGCTCGCTGACCGCTCCAGAGCTGCTGGGCGCCTGGGAGGCGGGCCATCCGCACGCGGGTCCGGGGCGCGTGCTCGCGTTGCTGTGCGCGGCGTTCCCGGACACGGCGCCGGAGGAGCTGGCGCGGCTGCCGGTGGGGACGCGGGACGCGCTCCTGCTCGCGGTGCGTGAGGGCACCTTCGGGCCGCGCGTGGTGGGGCTGGTGCGGTGCCCCGCCTGTGGTGAGCGGGTGGAGCTGGCCTTCGAGGTGGCGGACATCCGGGTGACGCCGGAGCCCCCTCCGCCGCTGGCGCTGGAGGTGGTGCGCGCGGGGTACGCGGTGCGGTTCCGGCTGCCGGACAGCCGGGACCTGGCGAGCCTGCCCGGGCTGGACGCGGACAGGGCGCGGCAGCGGCTGCTGGGGCGGTGTGTGCTGGAGGCGAACCGAGAGGGAGACGCGGTGAGCGTGGCGGAGCTGCCAGGAGAGGTGGTGCTCGCGGTGGCGGAGGCCATGGCGCAGGCGGATCCGCAGGCGCGGGTGGAACTGGCCACGGCCTGTCCGGCCTGCCGGCACGCGTGGCAGCCGGTGTTCGACATCGGGGAGTTCTTCTGGAGGGAAGTGGATGCGTGGGCGCAGCGCACGCTCCATGAGGTGCACGTGCTGGCGCGGGCCTATGGCTGGTCCGAGGAGCGCATCCTCGCGATGAGCCCCTGGAAGCGGCAGCGCTACCTGGAGATGGCGGCGGGATGAGTGACTACTTGAGCCATCTGGTAGGTCGGCAGCTCAGCCCCGAGGCGGGAGTGCTGCCCCGAATCGCCTCGATGTTCGCGCCGGGGGACCTCGTGCCCGAGCTGGGCGCGACCCTTGTCGAGGGCATCGAGGAGCATGAGGCGCCGGGCGTCGCGCCACGGCGCGCGGCCCGTGCGGCCCCGTGGAACACGGTGTCCCGGGCGCTGAGCTCACCTGAAGCGGAGCGTCCACCAGTGGCCGCCCTATCCCTGGGCGGGGAGCGCGGAGCGCGTGCCTCGGAGCCGGGACCCGGGCGCACCGCGAGCGAGGCCTTCTCTCCGCCCCCGGTGGTACGAGGGCTGACTTTCGAAGTGCCGGTGGCGCCAGATCGCGCGCCGGGCAGCTCCGCTCCGGTGCGGCCCCCACTGCCCTCGGGTGAGGAGCAAGGCGAAGTGACTCCCGCGCCGCTTCCCAGCGCGAGCGCTGCAGGACCGCGAGAGGGCAGGGGACTGAGTGATGTGTGGCCAGAGCCCGAGCCGCTCGCAGTGCGTTCCATGTCTCGCGAGGCCGTGAGCCCCCGACGCATCGGCAACGCCCTGCGCGCGGACGAGGTCCCGGACGAGCACGGCACGTCTTCCGGGCGCCAGGCTTCCACGGGGCCGAGCTCCCGTCCCATTCCGGCTCCCTCCAGCCCGTTCTCCGACGAGAGCACGGCCGCAGCGCGCGGTGCCGGCACCCGTGGGCCGGCTCCGGCGCTGATGGGGCGCGCGCCGGCCATCACGCCAGGGGAGGGCAGGGCGTCGGAACCGGTGTCCTCCCGGGGCGGAGTGCGCGCCCGCGGAGCGGATTCCCCCGAGCGCGGCGGGGAGTCTCCAGGGGCCGCGCGGGTGCCTGCGTTCCCGGTCCAGGCGGAGCGCGGGGGCTCCGCGCCTGGCGTTCCCGCTCCGGAGAGCGCACCCGCGCCCGTGGTGCAGGTGACCATCGGCCGCATCGAGGTGCGGGCCGTCACGCCGCCCGCTCCCGCGAGACAGGCTCCGGCGCGCACCTCGCCCTCGTTGTCGCTCGACGAATACCTGCGGCGCCGCAACGGGGGTGGGCGATGAGCAACGCGCTGGCCATCGCGGCGGTCACCGCCACGCTGCGCACCCTTCTGTTCAACCACATCCAAGGCGAGACGCCGGACATCGACGTCACGACGCTGCCGCCAGACAAGGCGCGCGACAAGGAGGCGACGAACCACCAGCTCAACCTCTTCCTCTTCCAGGTGGCCCACAACGCGGCCCTGCGCAACATGGAGCTGCCCACGCCGGGGCGGACGAACGAGGGGGGCTTCCCGCCGCTCGCGCTGCGGCTGAGCTACATGCTCACCGCGTACGCTCCGGCCGACGACGACATCGCCCGCCACTCGCTGCTCGGCAGGGCGATGCTCGTGCTCCACGACCACGCGGTGCTGGGCCCGGAGGAGATCCGCACCGCCCTTCCTGGCAACGACCTGTACAAGCAGGTGGAGCGCGTGCGCCTCACGCCGGAGACGCTGTCCCTGGAGGACATGTCCAAGCTGTGGACGGCCTTCCAGACGCAGTACCGCATCTCCGTCGCCTACCAGGTGTCCGCCGTCCTCATCGAGAGCATGAGGGCCCGCCGCGCGCCGCTGCCCGTGCTGCGCAGCCAGATCTCCTCGCGGGCCGGCCTCCCCGCGCCCTTCCCGGTGCTGGAGGCCGTCCTCCCGGCGGACCCGCACACGGGAGCGCGGCTGGGGGAGACGGTGGTCCTTCAGGGGACGAACCTCGCCGGGGACTCGGTGAGCGTGCGCTACAGCCACCCGCAGTGGACGGCGCCGGTGGACGTGGCGGCCTCGGAAATCACTGCCGCGCGGCTCACCGGGGTCATCCCCAACGACGCGGCGGCCTGGCCAGCGGGAATGTACGCTGTGGCCGCTGTCATCCAGCGCGGGAGCGACCCGGTCCGCACCACCAATGCGCTGCCGCTGGCGCTGGCGCCGCGCATCACCAGCACCGCGGTGTCGCCGCGGGCCCCGGATGGCTCGGTGACGCTCACCGTGACCTTCGAGCCGCTAGCCCGGGTGGAGCAGAGAGTGTCCCTGCTGCTCGGCGACCGCGAGGTGCCTGCTCCCGCGCGTCTGGGCCCGGTGGGGTCGCTGGCCTTCACCGTGCCGGATGCGCCCACAGGTGAGCACTACGCGCGGCTGCGTGTCGACGGCGTGGACTCGCTGCGCGTGGACCGCAGCGTGTCGCCGCCGGTGTTCGACCCCTCGCAGCGGGTGGTCCTGCCATGAGCGCGACCCATTCGGAGCAGCAGTGGCAGCAGGCCAACCAGCGCCACCTCACCGCGGCGCTGGGCGTGGTGCGGGCGCACCTGTCGCGGCACGCGCGCGCCTGCGGAGTGGAGGTGCCCTCGGGCGCGGATAACGTGGACGCGGCCCGCGCGGCGCTCGCCGAGGCGCAGTCCGCGATGCCCGCGCCTCCCGCGTTGGACGTGCTGGTGGCGGCCTTCGGGCTGTCCTCCTTCGAGCGTGACGTGCTGCTGTGTTGCGCGGGCATGGAGCTGAGCTCGGGCTTCGGCACGGTGTGCGCCAACGCGCAGGGCGACCCCCGCCGCGCCTTTCCCACCTTCGGCCTGGCGCTCGTGGCGCTGCCGGACGCCCACTGGAGCGCGCTCACCCCGGTGGCTCCGCTGCGCCGGTGGGAGCTCGTCACGGTGGCGCCCGGCGAGGGGCTGACCCACGGCGCGCTGCGCATGGACGAGCGCGTGCTGCACTACCTCGCAGGGCTGTCGTACCTGGACCGGCGGCTGCAGGACCTCGTGGCCCCGGTGCCCCTGGCCGCCGCGCTGCCTCCCTCGCACGAGGCGCTGGTGGGCCGCATCCAGCGCGCGTGGGACAGGGGCACGGGCCTGGACGGCGGCCTGGTGGTGCAGCTGTGCGGCGCGGAGGCGGAGGGCGCGCAGGCCATCGCCTCCGCCGCGTGCGCCACGCTGGGGCTGGCGCTGCACACCCTGCGGGCGTCGCACCTGCCCGCGCCGATGGAGGAGCGCGCGGCGCTTGGCCGGCTGTGGGAGCGCGAGGCCCTGCTGGCCGGCAGCGGCTTGCTATTGGAGTGTGATGACGCGGCGGGCGCAGAGGGGCTGCGTGCCGCGGCTTCCTTCGCGGAGCGGGGCGAGGGGCTCGTCTTCCTTTCCACCCGCGAGCCACTGCGCCTGCGCGGCCGGCCGGTGCTGCACCTGGACGTGCGGCGGCCCACCCGCGAGGAGCAGCGCATCCTGTGGGTCCAGGCGCTCGGGCCCGCCGCGGACCGGGTGAACGGAACGCTGGAGCGCGTCGTGTCCCAGTTCGACCTGTCCATGCGCTCCATCCGCGCCGCGGGCGCCGAGGTGCGTCAGGTGGCGGAGGACGCGGACGGACCTTCGGCGGGGGAAGCGCTGTGGTTCGCGTGCCGACTCCAGGCGCGCCCCCGGCTGGAGGATCTGGCCCAGCGCATCGAGCCGTCCGCGGGCTGGGACGACCTGGTGCTGCCCGAGCCCCAGAAGGCGCTGCTGCGGCAGGTGGCCGCATGCGTGCGGCAGCGCGCGCGCGTGTACGAGACGTGGGGCTTCGCGGCGCAGGGCTCACGCGGCCTGGGCATCAGCGCGTTGTTCTCCGGGGCGAGCGGCACGGGCAAGACGATGGCGGCCGAGGCGCTGGCGCGCGAGCTGCGGCTGGACCTGTTCCGAATCGACCTGTCGCAGGTGGTCAGCAAGTACATCGGCGAGACGGAGAAGAACCTGCGCCGCGTGTTCGAGGCCGCGCAGGAGGGCGGCGCCATCCTGCTGTTCGACGAGGCGGACGCCCTCTTCGGCAAGCGCACCGAGGTGAGGGACAGCCACGACCGCTACGCCAATATCGAGGTCAGCTACCT
>Ga0182745_1004298_pt1 | contig 11879 bp, 9 predicted proteins | sample eDN3rd30CKraftBY_FD_128523 | JGI IMG/M metagenome (GOLD analysis project Ga0182745, IMG submission 128523) | Enriched backyard soil microbial communities from Emeryville, California, USA - eDNA 3rd pass 30_C Kraft BY (version 2) (version 2) | ecosystem: Environmental > Terrestrial > Soil >... | reverse complement strand
TCTTGAAGGTTCTATTATCGTAGACCGTTTAAAACGTGAAGAAATAGGAGTAGGTTTCAATGCTGCAACTAGCGAATGGGTAAACATGATTGACGCAGGTATTGTTGACCCAGCAAAAGTAACACGTTCTGCTCTTCAAAATGCTGCATCTGTAGCTTCATTATTCTTAACAACTGAAGCAGTAGTAGCAGACATCCCAGAACCACCTTCAGCAGGCGGTATGCCTGACATGGGCGGAATGGGCGGCATGATGTAAAATCAAGCAGAGCAAGGGTTTAAGGCACTTTAGAAAGTCTGAATATACCTTGATTATTTCCGTAACAACACTTCTTTATCTGAAGTAGTGTGGCTCACAATTATTTAGTAAAGCAACTACCACTTCTCAAGAAAAAATCTTGAGGAGTGGTTTTTTTGTGCTTTTAAAATTTGCTTATGATGATTTTATTGCTGATAGACGATTCAAAAATACAACTGAAAGAAATATTCAAAACTACCGTCAGCTATTATTACCATTCATTAAATACTGTCAAGAAAAGGGGCTGATAAATGTAGAGGATGTAAGTCACTCTCACATTCGAGATTACCTATTGGATTGTCAAGAGAAAGGTAATAAACCTAGTACAATCAATTCAAAAATCCAACGTATTAGAGCATTTTACAATTTCATGTTAGAAGAAAAAATGGTGAGGGACAATATAGCATTAAAGGTTAAGCAACAAAAAGAAGATGTGAAAATCGATGTGTTTACTGATGAACAGATTTATCAAATGTTGGCTTATTATCGAAGCCTTAGAAGAAAGGAAAAGTCATATTTTAGTTATCGTGGTTACATGCTAATCGTTTTGCTATTAGGGACAGGATTAAGAAGAAAAGAAGTCATTCAATTAAAGTGGTGTGATATTGATATTGGTAATCTAACAATGAATGTATACGGAAAAAATAGACAGTATGAAACTGTATTTTTAACTGAGAAATTAGCAAAGGAATTATCAATATACGGAGCCTTTTGTAAACAACACTTTGGGCATGAGAATGAGTATGTCTTTTTGAATCGTGATAATACTCCAATGACGGATTTTTCAATTTCTCAATTGTTTGATAATCTTCGTTTGAAAATGAATTTTAAGGATGTTCGTGTTAGTCCACATACTTTCAGACATACATTTTGTCATCGATTAGCCATGAGTGGTATGTCAGCTTTTGCTATTCAGAAGATGATGAGACACAAATCAATCGCAGTTACGATGCGTTATGTGGCAATGTGGGGAAATGAATTAAAAAAAGAAAATGATAAACACAATCCAATAAATACGTTAGAAATATAACATCTGAGGAGCAAACAACATGAAAATAACTGCACAATTACATCAAAAATACCGTGAATTTTTCATAGATGATACTAATTTCGAATACGCAATGATGTTTGATCATATGCCAATTGTGCAGGGAGTGAATATTAACTATCTGTATGATCTACTTGAGAACGAATCGAGCTATGATTTTACCTATGATGAAGACAATACAACTTTCAGAATAGATGTAGACGATTACGAAATGCGTATAGCAGTACTTCCAACTTCTGATTATGTAACATTCATGATTAACAAATCAACAAATAAACGTTCAAACTATAGACGGATGATGCAACAAATAGTGGTGTACCAATATTTGTTGGACTTTGGTATACTTCCCAAAGATAATTCATTCGAACAAAACTATTATCAATTCCAGCAAATGATTAAGACTAAAAGTAGGTCACTAGATCTAGAAGGTCTTTTACCAACGAATAAGCGTAGGGAAATTTATAAACCTTTCTTTAAAAATGAAGTTGAACTTGAAAAATGGCTTGATTATCCTGAAAGCAAAGAAACGGTAACCCTAATGTCAGACTTCCTAGACCAATACCTGAATTCATTATTAGGTCACCGATCAATTATTTCATACGAAAAAAATGGATTGGAGTATAGTGTTAAATCCAATCGTTATGATTTTGTTTTATTGGTATTACATTTTGGAGATGTCGCAGCTTACAGTGTCAACAAAAGAACTGGTGAACCTGCCAATCTTGGCCGTGCAATGAGGATACAAGCGGTGAAGAACATGATTGATAAATATTTATAAATACCGTTCGAAGAACAGGCTCCATAAACATTTGCTATTACTTTAGCTGAAATTTATGGTGCCTGTTTTTAAATTAAAATAGAATTATATGATAAAAACATTTACTGAATTGTCCGAATATTGTATAATATTAGCGAATGAATAGATTGTTTGTTGAATTATATATAAACGATAGGGGTAATAAAATGTGGGGTATATTACCACAAAATTGCATGATATTAATTGGTGAAAAAGTGTAAATATACACCAACTTTTACACAGCTTACATATAAATATAAAAATTATAAAATATAAAAAGCGAATAAATGATAAATTATAAAATATTGAAAAAGAATTGAAACTACTTTTGTATGAAGGGGATATGTATTGGATTACTTTATTAAAATAGATAATACATTTATGACTCCAAGTGAAAATGATCATCTTAATATAAAAGAATTATATATTTACTGCTATTTATACAAAGAGAAGAATATTGAAGGAGTAACAAATACATCAATAGCACTTATTAATGATTTTATAAACATTAAATTTACAAAAAGAAAAGACAGAAATGTAGAAGTGATAAAGGCAACATTAACATCACTATGGTTAAAAGAAGTTATTGATATAACTAGTGTAGATGGTACAGAACCTAAAAAATTTAATAGTAATGATTCGTTAGTAATAACTTTTACGAAGAACAGCAATACAGGATATACACAATTGCCTATCAAAAAGTTTAAACTATTTCAGTATCCATCGGATTTATATATTTACTCCGCTGTAGCAAGATGGGTCAATTCTACTAAACATGTAAAATACTCATACTTTGAATGGTCACAAATATTAAAGGTTTCTGAAAAAACTGCAAAAAATTATGTAAATGCAGCAATAGACAGAAGAATAGTATATAAAGACATTGGTGATTATATTGATCCTTCAGTCAATTATCAAAGAGTAAATAAATATAGTATCGAGCCATTTAAAAAAGAAGAGAAAAGTATGTCCACAAAAATATGGGAAAATGGGAAGGCGAATAAGGCCTTCCGTGAAAGCTTTGTCATACACTCGAAAAAGAGCTTCTTAAATAGAACAATTGAAATATTTAAAACATATACAGATGATTTAGGTAGACAAATTTACCCTGATGTGTCTGATTTCTTGTACTATTTTAATATTAGAAATAAGCTAGAACAAGATAATGCCTCGGTATTGGAAACGCAATTTGTAGTAATTGCTGAAAGAAGAATCGAACAATTGTCTAACAACCCAAAATTTAAAGAAAATATTAATGAAGCTATTAAATTAAACAAAATGGGAATCGATATTGATCGAATTATCCAAGACCTAATTGATTCAAAAAAAGGTATAAATGATTTGGATCAAATTATTCAAAAAACAATAAATAATGCAGCAATTAGTTACAATGATGTTGCAAAATTTTTCTAATCAATATAGTTTTAAAATTATTGGGTATATGCATTTCAATCCTAATAAAAGCAACAATAAAAGATACAATTAATATATATGATCACTATTCTTCAAAATCACATTGTACCAAAATTGATACGATGTGATTTTTTATTTTGTTGATTTAGCTTACCTTCTTATTTCCTACGAGTATTTGATAAAACCATTCCCTCAAAGCAAAACTCTCTTACGATTTAATTGTTTAGTATTTTAATATATTAAAGTGTTACTGTTTTATAACACTGTTATAATGCGAGACTCGAAATCGTGCTATTTATTGACACCTGAAAATGCTATAAATAAGCAAATTTAAACGTATTTATTCGTTTTACTACCGAAAGAATGAAAAAGTTTTGGTGATCAATGTACGAAAATACATATTTTCATACATTCGATTTAGTGGTTTATATGCATTTATCTTCATTTCATATCATAAGATACATTAAATGTACGATATTGTATGAAAGGAGAAGTATATGTCCGTAGAAAAGAATGTTCAGCCACTTAGGACTGAAAAAGAAATTGATGACTTTCGTTGGGCATTATCTAAATTTGCTAGTGCAAGAGATTTATTTATGTTTAATATGGGAATCAATACCGGATTAAGGATTAGTGATATCGTACCTTTAAAAGTTAGGGATGTAAAAGATAAATCACATTTAGTAATTACTGAAAAGAAGACCGGTAAGTCAAAACGTTTTTTAATTCCTAAAGCAACACGTGATTTGATTAAAGATTATATTAGAGGTATGAATGATGAAGAATATTTATTTGAAAGTAGAAAAGGTAAGGGACATATTACAACCACTCAGGCATATAGGGCATTACAAAAAGCTGCTGAAGCATTGGGTCGAGATGATATAGGCACTCATACTTTAAGAAAAACTTTCGGTTATCATCATTATAAAAAGAATAACGATGTAGCAACGTTACAAATACTTTTTAATCATTCTGCTCCGAGTATAACGCTAAGATATATAGGAATCACGGCTGATGAAATCGATAAAACAATGGAGGAATTTTCGCTTTAATTTTGTATGGTGCATGACTACATTAGTGATGCACCACGTATTTTAAAAATGCCTAGCTCTAATTTTCATTTGCTGTTATAGCAAATATGAAAAAATCCCATATGGATTTATAATCATCCAAATGAGATCTCGAACTTACTGTGCTTTTTTATCAATTATTGTAAGTAGAACAGAAAAACAAATGGTGGGGGGATAATTTCAGATATTTATGAGTAAGTGTTAGGCTGAGGCGTGCTGCCACCTACTAATTCACACAATTACCAGTGAACATTCCGAAATTAGTTCTAGCTTAATGCATTTTGTCATAGGTTTATGGCTGTTTTAAGTGCTAAATCACTTCAACCTTGTTTCCACCTATTCAAAAACGGAAAGAAGCTGAAATTGGCTTTCTTTTCAATTGCTTGATGGTATTCCATAATTAAACGCTGTAAAGCATCACGATCAATCAATTCAATATTATTAGCTTTGGCAGAGAAAGATGCTTGCTTTGTAAAGTAACGATTAGTAATCACTATTTTTTTATGAACGTTGTAAACTCCGCCACCGCCACAAACTTCATTTATCGCTTTAACTCCAACTGAATGCCCTTCTCCATAACATTTGGCTTGAATACCAGTTTTAATTTTATCCTTAATAGTTAATACATCTATTCCATAATCAGTATTAGGAGTTACTTCCGAATAGTATCCGAGTGCATCATAAAGTTTTGCTAAAAACAATTCAAATTCTGTTCCTGTCATTTTATCAACTTCGCTAATACCAATATGTTCTAACTTTTCTCGCTTGTTTAGAAATAAAAGTAGAATAGTGTAAAATTTATTGTTTCTTTTCATTAGAAGACCAATGACAACAAAAAATGAACCTAGAACGAATAGAAAACCTATGAAATCCAAGTGGATAAGTATTTTGCAAATCATTATAAAAATAATTAAAACATACAGGAAAAAGTAAGCTTTTTGTTTTATCTTCCAGTATCTAATTCTAGGAGTGCGTTTAAAGGCCTTATGTAGCCCCATAAAATGAAATGGACCTATATTGATCGCTATGAGAAACAATAGAAAGACAATGGTTGTTGTTATGTCATCATAAAATGGATTTATTTCATCAGCGACTACCATTCCCATAATAATTAAAAAGAAGACAGGTAAAAATGATGAAGTTGAATTAGCATGAGTATTTCTTGAACGCCTTTTAGTTCCACTTTTCCTTCCCATGTCAGTGTCCTCCTTGGTGTTTAGGAACAAAAGTATATGAAAGTTCAAAAGACAACCAACAAATAATGCTGGTTGTTAAAATTACAACTGAATTATACAGATACCATTTTTAATAACGACTATTCGATGCGAATGAACTCATAGCAACAGATAATACAGAAGCCATCCATAATAACTCACCTGTGTTCATTCCGTATTTAGTTAGTGGATTTTCCTTATTTTGTTCTATTTCACCAAAAATAATCTTGTATGCTTCTTCGGCTTGTTGTGGAGTTCCTTTCATTTCTTTCCAACCGATGTCTAATCCTGAAAATATAACATGGTTATCTTCAATGGTAGCAATCCATTGTTCACCGTGAATATTTTCATAATACCATTTTGCTTCTTTGTACCAAACGGGAGGATCACCTTGAAGTTTATATGTTAAATCCATCATGTAGCACCTCGATACTTTGTAACTTCAATAATAGTGTTACCTGTAATATTTAATTTAATCTGGTAATTTCCTCAAGAAGTTGAAATGCCTGTCCTTATAGGATATTAACTAAGTATTTACTCCATCCTAGATATGTACATTAATCATGAGAATAAATGTACCTATTTATTGGGGGATGGTGGTAATTTTGTATATCTTAAGAAAAACCTCTTGTATGTTAGTTGTTATATTAGTTCTTATAAATTTGGTTGGCCGTGATGTAATCGCTTCAGATAGTGAAATTACACTAAAAGAAGCGATTAACATTGGATTCGAAAGAGCGCGAGAATGGAATGAAAAAGCAACACTGATAAGTGTAAACAGTGTTGATGAAACAATGGGAGGATCGAGAGGAGAAACAGGGAAACGCTTTAAATGGTTTGTACAATTTTTTGTTCCAGGTACAGAGGATTATTTACTAATTGGTATCTCAAAAAAGAAGATTACTGTATTTGAGCCATTAAAGCAATCTGGTCAGCCAACAATACCCTACGATGAAATTAAGCTAGATAGCTCTGATGTTCTTCAACTAGCAAAGGATAAATTTGGACTAAAAAAAGGAAAAGATTGGGCAACGGGATATCATTTTACACTTGATAAAATCGATGGTAAGCCCATTCTAACCGTGTTTGGGAATGATCATGAAAGCCGGTTTACTCGCATTTCATTCAATGCTCAAAACGGAGAAGTAGTTAGTGCCATTCATAAAATGCCATACGGTGGAGGATTAATATCTAAACGTAATGGTGACGATCAACTGACCAAAAGGGGAATGGCTATTACTGGGGTTGTCGCTGGAAACAAAAATATTGTAGTTTGGGGAGACAAAAAGCCAACCCAATTTAGTATGTCCAACCAACCTTTTATTGAATGGAGCCATAACAACGGGGAAACATGGACAGAACTACAAACAAATCAATATGTAACAAACGCATGGTTTGATATAAATAACCAGTTATTTATAGCCACAGATAAAGAATTATACGTTGGTGTTACAGCTAAAAGTAAAGGAACAAGAATTCTCTCATTAGAACACATGATTGAGAAAATCGATTACTCCATGAAAAACCATATAGTTGTGATATCAAATAGGGAAATTTACCACACGGCAAACCAAGGGGAACGATGGGAACTAGCTACATTACCTAAGCCATTTAATGTGATTCAAATCTCGGATAATGGCGATTTAGTAGGATTCACAGAAGAGGGGAAGATTTTGCGGAAGACAAATGAAGAGTGGAATGAGATATCCATGCCGAAAAGTAATGAAGTATCTTTTGACATGAAAGTGATTAATAAAAGTCTATTCGTTACAACACGAAGTGGATTTTGGATTCGAAACCTTCAAGATGGAAAATGGAAAAAAATTAAAGTTGATGATATGGTTGTTAAACTGATTAAAAAAGGAGATAAATTATTCGGAATCACGCATATAGGTGCTATTTATTCAATCAGTACCAAAGAAGAGGCAAAACCAAAAAAAGTGTTTGATCCGAGGGATTTAATTGTTTGGGATGTGGATCTCAAGGGAGATAAATTATGGATTGCAACGATACCAGATTATTCGTGGGAAGAAATGACAAGTCAACCCAGAAGATAAAAGCGTATAAATCTAGGGAAAATATATTGTGTAACATTTTACTTTTACGGAGGCGTTAATCCAATGAAGGGTTAATGTCTTTTTTGTTGAACTACCATGTAAGAACAATATTTTCTTACATAATCTGTGGTGAAGTATGGCTTCATGGATGGCTAACGGGGCAGTTTATTTAACAAGAAAGTCCATCTTTTACCTAAAGTTTATAGGATTGTTTTCTGATAAACTAATTTTAATGCAGTCTTTCAGGAGGAAAAAGGTGAAAAAGAAAAAGATTATTATTCCTTTATTAATTCTTGGGTTATTAGGATATGGTGTTTATTGGGCATTTTTTGATATGAGTCGTTTACCTAAAGGAGATTTAATTTCAGAAGTAAGTTCTCCTGATGGTACTTATACACTTAAAACCTATGTTTCAAATGGGGGAGCAACAACAGATTTTGCTGTTCGTGGAGAACTAACTTTTAATAAAGAGAATAAAAAACCAAAGAACATATATTGGAACTATCACGAAGAAAAAGCGAATATTAAATGGATAGATAAAAATACCGTTGTAATTAATGGTCACGAATTAAGTGTACCTAATGAAACTTTTGACTTTAGAAGATAATAACAATCCTTACTCAACTAACGGATGCGTTTCTTGAAGAAGGAGAATAGCTTTTTTAGTTAAACTCCGAAGATGTATGATACAAACTAATATAAAATAAAACGGATAACGGTGGTTTTAATGTCAATGTATTTTCAAATCTTAATAGTGGGTATCTTAATATTCTTGTCCGTATTCTTAAAGGATAAAGTTAATTGGAGAAAACATCTTCTTAGATTGGTTTATTTTGTTGTTGGTTTATCAATATTTTATTTTATATTAAACGTATTAATAGACAAACTATTGCACTAACGGGGGCGTTGATCGTGCGAAATGTTTCTAGCTTAAATTGAGAATGGACACATTACTCAGATAAAGGCTAGACAGTTCCTTACGGAACTGAAGGATTATATCGAAGAGTCAAATGATGGAGTAACGTCTTGAAGGGCTCTCTCTTAGTCGGATAGCACGCAATTTAGTAAGAATGAGCGTGTTATAAGCTCGGCGAAAAGGCGTGAGAATTTACCGTAACAGTTCGGCTGACGAAAGCCAACCCGAGGGGGCGGTGTAAATCATAATGCTTGAGTTTGTTTGAATACGGTGAGAATGCGAAACAACCTAAATAGAAAAAGGTTAGGCTGACGAACTTCTGAATGTACGGGTCTATACGCCCAATACATAGAAATGTGTATATCACCAAATTGTGAGGTTAGCAGTGGATGAGTAAAACTGATCAATATGAAAATCCATGATATGTTACAGGCATATGAATAGTTAACAGGCTCAGAGGAAGCACCTAAGTTCATTCTATAATAGATAAAATCCAACGTTGTAAGCTGATAACGTGAAGGGCTTACTTCCGAAGAGGCGTTGGCACGGAAAGCAATAACGATATTAGTTATTGTATAACTTGCCTTTATATCAGTGAAAGTGGTGGCACAGTACCAATGAAATGTCTAATCCACATGGAGGGATAGCCACTAGACTAATAGAAGATTTATTCAACCATGTAAGGCAGTTCTTTATCGAATAATAAGGTTCTTGTGAGACTAAAAGAGGTTTAATTCCGAAAGGAAGTACCGACTTATTGAAACGGAAGAAACTGAGACACAGTGAGTATTATAGTATACAAAACTGTTTTGATACGCTATACGCTCAAAGTGTCGATGGTCAAGAGTTCTATCATTTAATTGAAATTATGAGTTCCTATGAAAATATATGTCTTGCCTATCGAAATATAAAAAGGAATACAGGAAGTAAAACGGCTGGAACAGATGGATTAACCATCAAAGATATTCAACACTTATCAATAGAAATGGTTATCGAGAAAGTCAGGAAAATGTTTGCATGGTATGAACCACAAAAAGTTAGGCGTGTCCTCATTCCAAAAGCAAATGGAAAAACAAGACCGTTAGGTATACCAACCATTTGGGATAGAATATTTCAACAGTGTATTCTACAAGTCCTAGAGCCAATTTGCGAGGCAAAATTTCATAAACATAGCTATGGATTTAGACCAAATCGCAGCACACATCATGCAAAAGCAAGACTTGAATTTCTTATCAACCAAACAGGACTACATCACTGTATAGATGTAGATATTAAAGGATTCTTTGATAATGTGAATCATGGCAAACTGCTTAAACAGATTTGGTCATTTGGCATAAGAGATAGAACCTTATTCTCAATCATTTCAAGACTTTTAAAAGCTGAAATTGAAGATGAAGGTATTCCAACTAAAGGAACACCTCAAGGTGGGATTTTATCCCCGTTACTCTCTAATATTGTTTTAAATGAACTAGATTGGTGGATAAGCAATCAGTGGGAAACCTTTAAAACAAAATATAACTATAAGTATTCTGGCAAATATCAACCGCTGAAAAAGACGAATTTAAAAGAATGTTATATTGTAAGATACGCCGATGATTTTAAGGTCTTATGTCGTACTCGCTCACAAGCCATTAAAATGAATTACGCTATAAAAGATTTTCTGAAAACAAGATTACATCTTGAAACCAGTGAAGAAAAATCAAAAGTCTTAAACCTTAAAAAGAATTCGTCAGAATTCCTTGGTTTTTCCTTTAGGGCTGTAAGAAAAGGTAAGACGAGAATGGGCTACGTTGCACAATCTAAAATGACAAAGAAAGCAAAGGCAAACGCATTCATAAAAATTAAAGAAGCGATTAAAGCCATTCAAAAGAAACCATGTATAGAAACAGTTTGGCATTACAACACAATTGTAATGGGTATCCAAAACTATTATACATTCGCCACGCAAATCACAAAAGATTTAAGTGAATTATCCTCCTTTTTAAGCAAGACCTTATATAATCGATTGAAAAACCTCAGAACTAAGGCAAAATTTTCAGATATGACTAGTACATTACAAAAACGCTATAAAGGCTATGAACCACAATATTACAAGATACGAAACATGGTGTTCGTTCCAATTTATGCCCAAAGGCATAAAACAAATCTATGTTTCTCGCAAGATATCTGTAATTATACTGCCGAAGGCAGAGCAAAGATACACAAAAGTCTAAAAGCGGTTAACCAAAATATACTAAGACATATTATGAAGAATTTCATTCCAAATCGATCGATTGAGTATAACGACAATCGCATTAGTAGATTTATTGCCCAAAAAGGAAAATGTTCCGTTTTAGGAGTGGAACTTGGGTTGAATGATTGGCATTGTCATCATAAGAACCCTCATCATCTTTCGAAAGATGATAGCTATTCAAACCTAATCGTGTTACATGAATCCGTCCATCGACTTATACATCTGAAAGATGTCATTAAAATCAAGTCGTTACTTCAATCATTACAGCTAAATAAAAAGCAAATAGAAAAGGTAAACGAACTACGAAAACAATGTAAAAACGAAGTCATCTGATATGGAATTGAAAATTAAGCTCCATTAAATACATAGAATTGAATGAATTGGATTAGTTGGAACGCCGTATGCGGTGAAAGTCGCACGTACGGTGTGAACAGGGGGAAAAGGGAGCGATAACTTCAAACCCTTACCTATCTGTATCATAAAGGATGAATGTCCTCTTTAATTTATATGAGAGAAAAGCAACGAACCATGAGTTGCATTTTTTTTATTTAAATCAGACCACAGACGTAGAGAGATTTAAGGCTCTAGCTCATTAAAACATTCTCAACCCCCGATTATAATGAATAGTGCTAAATGAGGTATTACACTTTTGGGATAAGGAAAGTATTTAAAAAAGGTGACTAAATACTTTATTAAAATAAAAAAAGAATAGATTAATTTGGGGGTTAGGATGATTAAGAAAATTGGACCAAAAGGTATGAAGTGGCTGAAGATTATCCACGTTTTTCTCGTAGTCTTATTTTTCGGAGGGATATTAAGTTCTTTGGCTTTAAATCT
>Ga0182745_1004297_pt1 | contig 11882 bp, 10 predicted proteins | sample eDN3rd30CKraftBY_FD_128523 | JGI IMG/M metagenome (GOLD analysis project Ga0182745, IMG submission 128523) | Enriched backyard soil microbial communities from Emeryville, California, USA - eDNA 3rd pass 30_C Kraft BY (version 2) (version 2) | ecosystem: Environmental > Terrestrial > Soil >... | reverse complement strand
GTGGAGCTGCATGTGAGCGGCGAGGTGGACGCGCACACCGGCTGGGTCATGGACTTCGCCGACATCAAGGCCGCGTTCCAGCCGGTGTTCGAGCAGCTGGACCATCACTATCTGAACGAGGTTCCCGGGCTCGAAAATCCCACCAGCGAGAACCTGGCGCGCTGGATCTGGAAGCAGCTCAAGCCGACGCTGCCGTTGCTGAGTCGAGTGACGGTGCACGAGACCTGCACCAGCGGCTGTATCTACGAAGGCGAGTAGTTCACAGAAGATCCCGCATCCGATACCACAGCATCGCCAGCACCAGCGCCGGCGTGCGCAGCAACCGGCCACCGGGGAAATTGCGGTGCCGGATTTTCGCAAACAGATCGAAGCGTTCCGACTGCCCGCCGATGGCCTCGGCCAGCAGCTTGCCGGCGATACCGGTGAGCGCGATGCCGTGGCCGGAGAATCCCTGCAGATAATAGATGTGCGGCGCGAGCCGGCCGAAATCGGGGGCGCGGTTCATGGTGATGTCCACGTAGCCGCCCCAGGCATAGTCGATCGATACATCCGCCAGCTGCGGGAACACTTTCAGCATGCGTTGCCGCGTGGCGCGCCTGGTGCCGAACGCATCGAGTCCCGAATAGCTCACGCGCCCACCGAACAGGAGGCGGTGATCGGCGGACTGTCGGAAGTAGTCGAGTACGAAATTGATGTCGGTGACGGCGATGTTCTCGCGCATCAGCTCGATCATGCGTGCTGCGCCCAGCGGCTGCGTCGCGACGATGTAGGTAGCCACCGGCATGATCCGTGCCTTCAGCATCGGCGCGAGATCATCGATATAGGCGTTGCAGCACAATGCGACGAAGCGCGCTTTGACATGGCCGTGAGCGCACGTGACGACGGCAGGATCGCTGCGGCGTACGCCGGTGACCGCCGAGCTTTCGAAAATCTTGACGCCGGCAGCTTCGGCTGCGGCGGCCAGGCCCAGCGTATAGTTCAGGGGATGCAGATGCGCGCTGCCGCTGTCGTACAAACCGGCGCAGTAGCGCTTGGTGGCGAGCAGCGCTTCGACACTGTCGCGCTCCAGGAACTTCAGATGCGGATAGCCGAAGCGTTCCGTGAGTTCGCGCTGCTCGGCCAGTAAGGCCTCGCGCTGACGCGGCTTGATGGCGACGTTCATCTGGCCCCAGTGCAGATCGCAGTCGATGGCATGCCGCGCCACGCGATCCTTGAGAAGAGCCAGCGCTTCCACCGAGATGTCCCAGAGCTTGCGGGCGTCGTCGATGCCGAGCTGATCGACGAGCTTCTGCTGGCCGCTGGCGTACCCGGCAATCACCTGGCCGCCGCTGCGGCCCGAAGCGCCCCAGCCGATGCGCTTGGCTTCCAGCAGCACCACCCGATAGCCGCGCTCGGCCAGGTGCAGGGCAGTCGAGCAGCCGGCGATCCCACCGCCGACGACGCAGACGTCCGTTTCCAGCTCGCCCTGCAACATCGGGCGCACGGGGGCCGGGTGGGCGGAAGCGGCGTAATAGGAGTCGACGTGCGGCGTAGTCATTCGTGCTTCATGTCGTGGTCCGGCCCGTCGCGGCGCGGGACGCGACCTGAAGGAATGCACGATGCGGCCATCAGGGCAAACCCGTTTAAGATTTGGTAGCGCCGGGCGCAGGGAGCGGGCGGCGCAGGATACTCAGCGCGGCGCGCTGCCGGCAAGCGGCCGATTCGCGTCAATTGGGCTGCAAGCCCTTGTGGGGCCTGAAAATGGGCGCCTGCCGGCAAGTGCGAAGCGGCGGCCCGACCGGGACTGTGGTTAAATGCTTCGTCGGTTGGACGCCGGTCGGCTGACCGGTCGTTGAAGATCCTAAACACCATGTCGAGCAAGCCGCTGATTGGAATCCCCGCGGACCGGCGTCTGCTGGGGGACCACCATTACTTCCACTGCGTGGGAGAGAAATACATTCAAGCGGTGGCCGCGGGTGCCGATGCCATTCCGGTACTGATTCCTTCGCTGGGTGAGGCACTCGATCCGCAGGAGCTGCTGCGGAGCTTCGATGCCATCCTGCTGACCGGCAGCGCCTCCAACGTGGAGCCGCATCACTACAGCGGACCGCCGAGCGAAGCCGGCACTCTGCACGATGCCGACCGCGACGCGACCACGCTACCTCTGATTTCGCACGTGGTTCAGGCCGGGATGCCCTTGCTGGCGATCTGTCGTGGATTCCAGGAAATGAACGTCGCTTTCGGCGGCACGCTGTGGCAGAAACTGCACGAAGTCCAGGGCTACGACGATCATCGCGAGGACTTGCAGGCGCCGCTGGATGAGCAGTACGGGCCGGCGCACGAGGTCGAGCTGGTCGGCGGCGGCGTGTTGCGGCAACTGGCCGGCAAGGATCATCTGACAGTGAACTCGTTGCACTCGCAGGGCGTGCAGACCCTGGGTGCCGGACTCGAGATCGAAGCGCGCGCGCCCGACGGCGTGATCGAAGCCTTCCGGGTCGGCAAGGCGCCGGGCTTTGCCCTGGCCGTGCAATGGCATCCCGAGTGGAAATTCCAGGACAACCCATTTTCGCGCGCTCTGTTCGCGGCCTTCGGCAAGGCTGCGCGTGAGTACGCGACGAGGCATCGCATATGAGCGTCATCCAGCAGTTCTTCAAGGAACGCGGCATTTCCGAGGTCGAGGCCATCATTCCCGACATGGCCGGCGTGCCGCGCGGCAAGATCATGCCGGCGGCGAAATTCGCCGAGGACGAGGGCATGCGGCTGCCCGAGAGCATCTTCCTGCAGACCGTCACCGGCGAGTACCCGGACGACGATCGCGCCATCAGCCCCTCGGAGATCGACATCGTCCTGAAGGCGGACCCGACCACCATCCGCGTCGTGCCCTGGACTGCCGAGCCGACCGCGCAGGTCATTCACGATAGTTTCTACTCGGACGGCCGGCCGGTGACGATGGCGCCGCGCTACCTGCTGCAACACGTGCTCGAGCTGTACGCCCAGCACGGTTGGGATCCTGTGGTAGCCCCGGAACTGGAGTTCTTCCTGGTCGAGCCGAACGTGGATGCGGACTATCCGCTCAAGCCGCCGATCGGTCGCTCGGGGCGTCCGGAGATCGGCCGCCAGGCGTATTCCATCGCCGCGGTGAACGAGTTCGATCCGCTGTTCGACGACGTGTATGCATTCTGCGAGGCGCAGGACATCGCCATCGACACGCTGATCCACGAAGACGGGGCGGCGCAGATGGAGATCAACCTGATCCACGGCAACGCCCTGTCGCTGGCGGACCAGGTGTTCCTGTTCAAGCGCACTGCGCGCGAAGCGGCGCTGCGCCACAAGATGTATGCAACGTTCATGGCCAAACCCATGGCGCGCGAGCCCGGCAGCGCCATGCACATTCATCAGAGCGTGGTGGATCGCCGCACCGGCAAGAACATTTTCAGCGACGCCGAGGGGCGGCCCTCGCAGCTGTTCTTCTCGCACATCGCGGGGCTGCAGAAATACCTGCCGGCTGCGATGTCGCTGTTCGCGCCGAACGTGAATTCGTATCGGCGCATCACTCGCCATCACTCGGCGCCGATCAATACGCAATGGGGTTACGACAATCGCACGGCGGGCCTGCGCGTGCCGGTGTCGAACCCGGCGAACCGCCGCGTCGAGAATCGGGTCGGTGGCGCCGATGCGAATCCGTATATCGCAATCGCCGCCTCGCTGGCCTGCGGTTATCTCGGCATGGTCGAAGGGCTGAAGCCCACCGAACCGGTTTCCGGCAGCGCTTACGATCTGCCGTTCAGCCTGCCGCGCAACATCGAGGATTCGGTGCGGCTGTTGCGTGATTGCCGGCCGCTGATCGACATCTTGAGCGAGCGCTTCGTGCTGGCGTACGCCGCCGTGAAAGAGAACGAATACGAAACCTTCCTGCAGGTGATCAGCTCCTGGGAGCGCGAACATCTGCTGTTGAACGTCTGAGGACGCGAGCTTCCATGTACTACTTTCGTCGCCTGCGCTGATCCATCCCTGATGACGCTTGCGCGCCTGTGCGCGCGGTAATCGGCATTCTGCTCGCTGCGTCCGGCATCGAGCGCATAAGGCCAAAATGCAGATGCGGATGCACGCGCCGGGCTGGTTTTACCCTCTGGGCCACGCCAGCGTTCTGCGCTACCCTCCCCACCGCAAGCCGGTGCCCGCGGCCGGTCCGCCTGAACTCAACGGGGAGTAGCTTTCCAAATGACCGACAGACTGCGCGTTGCGCTGACCGCCGTTGCCGTTGCCACGGCACTCGCCGGCTGTGGCCAGAAGGAGCCGGCGCAGTCGAGCCAGCCCGCCGCCGGGCCGGTCGAAGAAGAGAAAGTCCTGCACGTCTTCAACTGGTCGGACTACATCGCCGAGGACACGATCAAGAACTTCGAGCAGCGCACCGGCATCAAGGTCACCTATGACGTGTTCGACTCCAACGACGTGGTCGAGACCCGGCTGCTGGCCGGCAACTCCGGCTTCGACGTGGTGGTGCCGTCGGCTTCGTTCCTGGAACGCCAGATCAAGGCCGGCGTGTTCCAGGAGCTGGACAAGGGCCAGCTGCCCAACCTCCAGAACATGGATCCGGACATCATGCAGCGCGTGGCGCTGCACGATCCCGACAACGATCATTCCGTGCCCTATCTGTGGGGCACCACCGGCATCGGCTACAACGAGGCCAAGGTCAGGCAGATCCTGGGCGACACGCCGCTCGACAGCTGGAGCTTCATTTTCGATCCGCAGCAGATCGCCAAATTCAAGGACTGCGGCGTGTCGGTGCTGGACGCCTCCGACGAGATCCTGAAGATCACGCTGACCTATCTCGGGCGCGATCCGAACAGCGAGAAGGAAGAGGACCTGAAGGCGGCCGAAGAGACGCTGCTGGCGATCCGTCCCTTCATCCGCAAGATCAATTCCTCGCAGTACATCGAGGATCTGGCCAACGGCGATCTGTGCGTGGCGGTCGGCTGGAGCGGCGACATCATGCAGTCGCGCGATCGCGCCACGGAAGCCGGCCAGGGCACCGTGGTCAAGTACTCGATCCCGAAGGAAGGCACCATCGTCTGGTTCGACATGCTGGCGATCCCTGCGGACGCCAAGCATCCGAAGAACGCGCTGGCCTTCATCAACTACCTGATGGAGCCGCAGGTGGCCGCCGACAATTCCAATTTCGTCAAGTACGCCAACGCCAATGCCGCATCGCTGCCGATGGTGAACGACGCGATCAAGCACGACCCGGGCATCTATCCCACGCCGGAAGTGAAGGCGAAGCTGTTCCCGTCGCTGGCCTACACGGAAGGTTTCAATCGCCAGATGACGCGCATGTGGACCCGCTTCACCACCGGCCGCTAGGTGCGGCGGTTGGCGGTCGAAGAGACGCCTGCCGCGCCTGCGGCGGGTGTCGACAAGAAGAGTTTCATAAAAGAAACGCGGTGATTCATGGCAAGTAGCGCGCGCCCCGAGTCCGGCACCCCGGCGTGGAACGATCCGCAGGCCGTGCCATATGTCAGCATCGAGCGGGTCACCAAACGATTCGGCGACTTCGTCGCGGTCAATGACGTTTCGTTGAAGATCTACCAGCGCGAGCTGTTCTGCCTGCTCGGCGGTTCGGGCTGCGGCAAGACCACATTGCTGCGCATGCTGGCCGGATTCGAGGAGCCCAGCAGCGGGCGGATCCTGATCGACGGCGTGGACATGGCCGGCATTCCGCCGTACGAGCGGCCGGTCAACATGATGTTCCAGTCCTATGCGCTGTTCCCGCACATGACGGTGGAGCAGAACGTCGCTTTCGGCCTGAAGCAGGACCGTATCGCGAAAGCGGAAATCCTCGAGCGCGTCGCCGACATGCTGGAATTGGTGAAGCTGTCGCAGTTCGCCAGGCGCAAGCCGCACCAGCTTTCCGGCGGACAGCGCCAGCGTGTCGCGCTGGCACGCTCGCTGGTGAAACGGCCCAAGCTGCTGCTGCTGGATGAGCCGCTGGGCGCGCTCGACAAGAAGCTGCGCGAGCACACGCAGTTCGAGCTGGTGAACCTGCAAGAGAAGCTCGGCGTCACTTTCGTGGTGGTCACGCACGACCAGGAAGAGGCGATGACGCTGTCCACGCGCATCGGCGTCATGAACCAGGGCGAAATCATCCAGGTCGGCACGCCGAAGGACATCTACGAGTATCCGAACAGCAAGTTCGTCGCCGAGTTCATCGGCAACGTCAACATGTTCCAGGGCCGCATGATCGAGGACCTGCCCGATCGCGTGCGCATCGAGTCTGCGGAGATGGGCGGCATCGTTTACGTCGATCACGGCGTGAGCTCTGCGCCCGACGCCACCCTGTGGGCCGCGATCCGCCCCGAGAAAATCCAGATCTCCATCGAGCGTCCCGAGCAGGGCGACAACGTGACGCACGGCGTGGTCAAGGAGATCGCCTACATGGGCGACATGTCCGTGTACCTGGTGCAGCTCGATTCCGGAAAAATGGTGCGGGTGACGCAGCCGAACGTGTACCGGCACGCCGACGACCTGGTCACCTGGGATCAGCCGGTGTACCTGCACTGGCATCCGTCCAGTCCCGTGGTGCTCGGCGAATGACCGCACTCAAGGCGCAAGCACCGCATGGGCAGCGCCACAGCGCGGGGGCGCAGTTGATCCTGCGCTTCTTGCAGCAGTTCCCACCGTATCGCTGGACCCAGGCGCGGCTGCTGCGTTGGGGCGTGCGCGGCCGCACCGCCGTGGTGGCGGTGCCGTACTTCTGGCTGCTGCTGTTCTTCCTGGTGCCGTTCGTCATCGTGCTCAAGATCGCGTTCTCGGAAACGCAGATCGCCTCGCCGCCGTACCAGCCGCTGCTGCAGTGGGCCGGCGAGAACATGCTGCAGATCAAGCTCAATCTCGGCAATTTCATGTTCCTGGTGCAGGACAACCTGTACTGGCAGGCGTACCTGAACTCGATCAAGGTGGCGGCGATCTCCACGCTGCTGTGCCTGCTGCTGGGCTATCCGCTCGCTTACGCCATCGCGCGCGCCAGTAGCACCTGGCGCAACATCCTGTTGATGATGGTGATCCTGCCGTTCTGGACTTCGTTCCTGCTGCGCGTCTACGCCTGGATCGGCATCCTCAAGAACAACGGGCTGATCAACAATTTCCTGATGTGGCTGGGCGTGATCGACCAGCCCATCGTGATGCTGCAGACGGACTTCGCCATCTACGTCGGCATCGTGTACTCGTACCTGCCGTTCATGATCCTGCCGCTGTACGCGAACCTGGAGAAGATGGACCTGACCCTGCTGGAAGCGGCGGCCGACCTGGGCTGCCGGCCGTTGCGGACCTTCCTGACGGTCACGCTGCCGTTGTCCATGCCCGGCATCGTCGCCGGCTCCATGCTGGTGTTCATTCCGGCCGTGGGCGAGTTCGTGATCCCGGCGCTGCTCGGCGGGCCTGATTCGCTGATGATCGGCCGGGTGCTATGGACGGAGTTCTTCAACAATCGCGACTGGCCGGTGGCCAGCGCGGTGGCGATTGCGCTGTTGTTGCTGCTGGTCATCCCCATCGTGCTGCTGCAACGTGCGCAGGCGAAGGGGGCGCACCGATGAGCAAGCGCTTCCCGACGTTCCGCGTTTCCGCGCTCGTGTTCGGCTTTGCGTTTCTCTACATTCCGATCCTGTCGCTGATCGTCTATTCGTTCAACAAGTCGCGGCTGGTGACCGTGTGGGGCGGGTTCTCCACCGAGTGGTACGGCAAGCTGTTCGAGAACACGCAGATCCTCAACGCTGCGTGGCTGTCGCTGAAGATCGCGGCCATCAACGCGACCGGCGCCGTCATCCTCGGCACGCTCGCCGGCCTGGCGCTGGCGCGCTTCGGCAGGTTCCGCGGACGGACGCTCTTCTCCGGCATGACCACCGCGCCTTTGGTGATGCCGGAGGTGATCACGGGTCTGTCGTTGCTGCTGCTGTTCGTCGCGATGGAACAGCTCTTCGGCTGGCCGAGCGGCCGCGGTGTCACGACCATCACCATCGCGCACATGACGCTGACCATGGCTTACGTGACCGTCATCGTGCAGTCGCGCCTGTCGACGCTGGACGATTCGCTGGAGGAGGCCGCCATGGACCTGGGCGCACGGCCGGCGAAGATCTTCTTCCTGATCACCCTGCCCATCATCGCGCCGGCGCTGATCTCCGGGTGGCTGCTGGCGTTCACCATTTCACTGGACGACCTGGTCATCGCCAGCTTCGTCTCCGGCCCCGGCTCCAGCACGCTGCCGATGGTGATCTTCTCCAAGGTGCGCCTGGGCGTCAGTCCCGACATCAACGCGCTGGCCACCATCATGGTGCTGCTGGTGACGATCGGCGTGGTGATCGCCGGCATCCTGATCGCGCGCCAGGAGAAGCGGCGGCAGCGGGACATGCAGCTGGCTGCGGCGGCCGGGAAATGACCTTTTCGATATCGATTCCAGCGACCCATTGTGTTATCTGAACACCTCGGACGTTTCCCGAGCCAGCCATTGCCATCGACCATGACGCCTCGTTCCAAGCTGCCGCACGTCGGCACCACTATCTTCACCATCATGACCAATCGTGCCCGTGAACTGGGCGCGATCAATCTGGCGCAGGGCTTTCCCGACTACGATGCGCCGGAAGGTTTGAAGGAGCTGCTTGCGCAGCACACCGCCGCCGGCCGGAATCAGTACGCGCCGATGACCGGCGTGGCCGAGCTGCGGGAGCAGATTGCACGCAAGATGGAGGCGAGCTACGGGCGCAAGCTGGATCCCGAGACGGAGATCACGATCACGCTCGGCGCCACCGAGGCTCTTTTCTCCACGATCAGCGCGCTGGTGCATCCGGGCGACGACGTGATCCTGTTCGATCCCGCGTACGATTCCTACGCCCCAGCGGTGATCCTGGCAGGCGGCCGGCCGATCCATATTCCCTTGCTGCCGCCGGGCTTCACCATCGACTGGCAGCGGGTCCGCGATGCCATTTCACCGCGCCTGCGGCTGGTCCTGACCAATACTCCGCACAATCCGACGGGCTCGATTCTCTCGGCGCGTGATCTGGACACCCTCGCGGACATCCTGCGGCCCACGGATGCCGTGCTGCTCGCGGACGAGGTGTACGAGCACATGGTTTTCGATGGGGCACGACATGCGAGCGTGCTCGCACATGCCGAGCTGTATGAACGCAGCGTCGCTTGTTATTCCTTCGGCAAGACCATGCATGCAACGGGCTGGCGCGTGGGCTATGCCGTCGCGCCCGTCGATCTCACGCGCGAGATCCGGCGCGTGCATCAGTTCAATACCTTCGCTATCGCCACGCCCTTGCAGTACGCCATCGCCGACTTCCTGAAGCAGGCACCGTCGCACAGCAACGAGCTGTCCGGTTTCTACGAACGCAAGCGCAATCTGTTCCTCGACAAGCTGCGCGGCTCGCGTTTCACCTGGACACCGTCGGCCGGCACGTATTTCCAGCTGCTCGACTACAGCGCGATTTCGAGCGAGGACGACATGAGCTTCGCCGACCGCCTGCTACGCGAAGCCGGCGTCGCTTCGATCCCGGTGTCGGCCTTCTGCCAGGCGCCGCCGCGACTGACCGTCGTGCGTTTCTGCTTCGCCAAGAACGATTCGACGCTGGAGGAAGCGGCGGCACGGCTGTGCCGTATGTGACGACTGAGCCGGTCGTCACGCGGAGGGCGTGACAGGTACCGGCTGCCGGCGATTGATGATGTAGATGCCCGCTGCAATGAGCACCAATGCGGCCAGCAGGGCCATGCTCAAGGGTTCGTGCAGCAATGTCGTGCCGGCGATGACGCCGAAGACCGGTGTCAGGAACACGAACGAGGCGACCTGCGACGCTGGGTAATGGGCGATGAACCAGCACCACAGCAAGTAGCTGGCGAAGGCGATCACCACGATCTGGTAGGCGAGGGCGGTCATCACCAGCGGCGTCACGTCGATGAAGCCGGGCTCGCCGATCGCTGCCGATGCTGTCAGCAGCGCCACGGCCGACACGACCAGCTGGTACATGAGCGTGCGCTCGGGTCTGATGCGGGACAGCTTGGTTGCTTTCACCAGCACCGTGGTCGCGCCCCAGGCAATCGCCGCGGCCAGCGTCATGGCATCGCCGATCACGGCGTGCCAGCTCGGCATGGTCAGTCCCTCGCCGAATGCGACCAGCACGCCGGCAAATGCGGCTGTGAGCCCGATGACCTTCGAGCGCGTCAACTTGTCGTGATCGATGGTCAGATGGGCGCCGAGCGCGACGAAGAACGGCGAGGTATTCAGGAACAGTACGCTGCGCGCGGCAGTGGTGAATTGCAGCCCCAAGTAGAGCAGCAGGAATTCCACAGCGAACAGCAGGCCGGCGAACACGCCTGGCCACGCCGTTCCATCCTTCTCGAACAGCCGGATGTTCTGCCAGCGACACCAGGCGAACAGCAGGATCGTCGCGCCGCTGGAGCGCAGGCCGGCCTGCAACAGCGGCGAGATGCCGCTGTTGCCGACCTTGATGGCGACCTGGCCGAGGCCCCACACGGCGCATAGGCCGACCAGGGCGAGCGCCGCATTCAGCCCGATCGTGCGCTGCGGGCTTGCCGTCACCACGGCTACCGGGTCGTTACTTGCCACCGGCCAGCGCTTTTACCAGCCGATACAGGTATTCCTGGCCCTGGTAGAAGGACTTCACCAGCACGCGTTCGTCGCGACCGTGAGCACGCACGTCGAAGATGTCCGAGGCGAGCCCCGAGTGGCCGTACGTGGGTATGCCGGCGTTGCGCAGGAAGCGTCCGTCGGTAGCGCCCGCCGACATGATCGGCACCAGCGGCGCGCCGGGCCAGAACTGCTTGCTCAGTTTTTCGATGGTACGCATCAGCGCTGGATCGAGCGGCGAGGGCGGGCTCGCGCTATCGCGCGGTACCGGCGTGATCTTGATCTGATCGTCGGCCACTACCCGTTGCAGCGTTTGCTGCACGTCATCGAGCGGATGTCCCGGCAGCACGCGGCAGTTCACTGTCGCACGGGCGAGCTGCGGCAACGCATTGTCGGCGTGACCGCCTTCGAGGCGCGTCGCGACACAAGTAGTGCGCAGCTGGGCGTTGTAGTTCGGCTTCGCCGACAGGCGCGTCACGACCTCCGGGTCGGGGGTCGGTTGCGTGACCGCTTTCATGTCGGCGGCGAGTTGTCCGGATTCCATCGCAGCGATGGCGTTGAAATAGGCGCGCGTGGTCTCGTTGAGCATGACCGGAAAATCGAAAGCCGCCAGTCGCGTCAGTCCCTGCGACAGGTGATAGATGGCGTTGTCCTTGGTCGGCAGCGAGCTGTGGCCGCCCGGATTGCGCACTTCGAGGTGGTAGCTCTGGAAGACCTTCTCGCTGGTCTGCACGCCGATCGATACCGGCTTGCCGTCCTTCAGGCCGACGCCGCCGCCTTCGTTCAGCGCCAGCTCGGCATCGATCAGGTCGCGATGGTGCTTCAGCAGCCAGCTGATGCCCCGTCCGTCGCGATCGGAAATCTCTTCGTCGGTGGTCAGCGCCACGATGATGTCGCGGTCCGGGCGATAGCCTTCCTGCTTGTAGCGGATCAGGTTGGCGACATACGCGGCGGCCATGTACTTGTCATCGCCAGTGCCGCGGCCGTAGAAGTAGCCGTCTTTCTCGACCAGCTCGAATGGGTCGGTGGTCCAGTCCTCGCGCTTGGCCTCAACCACGTCGATGTGCGCGAGCAGCAGCAACGGCTTGCGTTTGCCGGTGCCGCGCAGGCGCGCCACCATGTTGCCGCGCTTCGGGCCGGACTCGAAGGCCTGCACGTCCTGGTCGCTGAAACCGGCCGCCTTGAGGTGCGCCGCCATCGCTTGTGAGGCCTTGGCGGTGTCACCAACCGAGGCGGTCGTATTGATCTCGACCAGTTCCTTGTAGAT
>Ga0182745_1004294_pt1 | contig 11884 bp, 6 predicted proteins | sample eDN3rd30CKraftBY_FD_128523 | JGI IMG/M metagenome (GOLD analysis project Ga0182745, IMG submission 128523) | Enriched backyard soil microbial communities from Emeryville, California, USA - eDNA 3rd pass 30_C Kraft BY (version 2) (version 2) | ecosystem: Environmental > Terrestrial > Soil >... | reverse complement strand
GGGCCTCGCTACGACGCGGCGATATCAGGCGAGCGCCGGCCGGTGAGAGAACAGCGACAGCGCGGGATGGAAATAACGGTCGTCGCGGATGACATGCGCCCACCGTTCGATGAAGAAACGGCGCTCCTTGTCATAGACCTTGTAAGGCTTCACCTGAAAACCGCGGCTGGCGGATTGCAGGTGGCAGAGCACGGACTCCGGTGTCCAGAGCGTCGTCAGCCCATGCTCCGCGGCGCGCAGGCACAGGTCGATATCGTTGAGTTCGACCGGCAGGTTCTTGGCATCGTATCGGCCGATGGCGTCGAACTTGCGCCGCTCGATGGCGACGCAGGCGCCGGTGACGGACGAGACTTCGTGCGGCACGGTCAGCCGGCCCAGATAGCCGGGAATGTCCGCCGCCTCGCCGCGATAGATGTGCCCGGCGATACTGCCGAGGCCGAGCACGACGCCGGCGTGCTGGATGCGGCCGTTCGGAAACAGCAGCTTGGAGCCCACGATGCCGACATCCGGCTCCTGCGCCAGCGCGACCAGGGGCTTCAGCCACTGGTCGTTGAGCATCACGATGTCGTTGTTGAGAAACAGCAGCATCGGCGCGTCGCTCGCTGCCGCGCCATCGTTGCACAGGGCGGAATAGTTGAACGGCCCCGGCCGGTGCAGAACCGTGTAGCGCGGGTTCGTTTTCAGTTGTTCGATCAGCGCCAGTGCCTGCTTGTCGATGGTGCCGTTGTCGACCAGGACGACCTCGAAGTCGGGATAGTCCGTCAGCGTTTCCAGCCCTTCCACGCATTTGGCGAGCAGCCTGGGATGATCGCGCGTGGGAATGACGATGGCGACCTTGGGAAGCGGCATTGTCGCGGCCTCCGTCCGCGGGCTCGCGGCTGACGCGGCGGCGGGCCGGGGCGGGCAACTGCACAGGACGCGGCGGATGTGCCGGATCGTGGCGGGCGTGCCTTGCGCGCAGGCGGCAGCCAGAATGCCATCGTGATTCATGGCGAATGCTTCGGCGCTTTCCGCCATCGCACCGTCAACGCCGGCGATTTTCAGAAAGACGCCGTCACTGAGATAGCCGGTGCGCGCCTGAAAGCGCGGACTCCAGACCGGCTTGAAGCGGGGTGCTGCCACCTGGCCGGAAGGCGGCAGCGTGTCCTCGTCGCCATAGAGAACGATCGCCTCCGGTGCGCGATGGGCCACATCGGCCACGACGGCAAGGGCATAGGGCGCGAGGCGGGTACCGGGCCGGACGCGGCTGACGAGATCGTTTGCAGCCATCTCCTGCAAGTCGCCATCCACCGTGATCCGGCCGTCATCGCCTGTGAGACCGGACAGGGCAGGCGACAGGGGACCTTCATGGCTTCCGGTTATCGTCAGCCGCCAGCGCGGGTAGACCTGTGCCTGAAGGCTGGCGATGGTGGCCGCGACGGCCTGCGGCGTAGCTCCTCCTGCCGGCATCACCAGATGAAAGGTGGGGCCCTCGGCCCAGTCGAAACGGGGGCGGTCGAGCCCCTCCGGCTCCCATGCGCGCAGCATGGCCTTGCGCCATGCGGCATAGCCACTGAGCGGCGTCGCCGTGGCGGCAAAGCGCAGCGTCTGCCAGGCTTCGCGATGGGAGCCGATCAGTTTGGCCCCGAAGGCCCAGGGCAGCCAGGCGGGATCGAAGCCCAAGCCGCGCCGGATCATCCCGACCCGGGAGACCGGGGCGATCCCGTCGATCCTGAACCCGAAACGGCCAAGGTCGGCGACCGGGCTGATGGCGATGCGCTGCGTCTTGTCCGGAATGCGGCCGATCCATGCGCCACGGCCGAACACCGGCCCGTTCATCGGTTCGGTGACAGCGGTGCCGTCGGCCAGTTCGAAACGGATCAGCGGCCGCACCGGATCGTCGAAGAAACTCGTGCTGTAGACGATGCGGACCCACCGCCCGCCCGGAGCCCATGCCGCCTCCGGCACGTCGAGCCAGCAGGGCGTGGCGGTGGCGAGCCAGCCCTCGGCCTTGCGGGAAGCGCCGGTCCGGGCCGTCAGGTCGATGGCGGTTCCGCCCGGGAGCAAGGGTTTCATCATGGGGGTCCGGGAGGCAGGGCCTGAAAAGCCGGTGGGCTTTGCTGCATCGGCATTTAGATGGGACGAAGGCGCCGGTGCAACGGCCGGGCGAATCTCATATTGCAGGCATGGCGGGGCATGGAGGCGTTTTTGCGCCATCTTTGCCCCTTATGTCACGCCGCTTCTGATGTTTAACCTTCTGTCACAAGTGACTTTTTTCGGTTGAAGAGCTAGAAGACGCGGATGCGCCCGATCCTCAGGATTCCGGATTTGCGGGAGAAGTCGGCGGCCTTCACGGCGACGCTGCCGGACCGGCTGTTGCGAGGCTGGCGGCCGGGCCTGCGCCGCCCGTTGGCGCTGCCCCGCGGGGGCATCAACCTGTTCCGGCTCAGCTTTCTGGTGCTGGCGGTGGTGCCGGCGGTGCTGGCGTTCGTTTATTTCGCGCTGATCTCTTCGCGCGAATATGTCTCCGAGGCGAGGTTCACCATCCGCGCCGGCAACGAGGCGCGGTCCGCCGTGTCGGATGTCGTCTCGGCGGTGACGGCATCCTTCGGCGGCGCGCCGAAATCCACCACGCAGGATATCTTTATCGTTGCGGACTACATCCGCAGCCGCACCATCGTTCAGGATGTCGGCGGCAAGCCGCTGATGACGTCGCTCTATTCCCGGCCGGAGATCGACTGGCTGTCGCGCCTCGATCCCGACGAGACCGCCGAGGGCATCTGGAAATACTGGCGGCGCAAGGTCGGCGCCGTGATCGACACGCCATCCGGCGTCATTACGGTTTCGGTCCGTGCCTTCCGGCGCGAGGATGCAAACCTCCTTGCGCAGCTCATCGTCCGCCGCAGCGAGGCGCTGGCCAACGAGATTTCGGAGCGCAGCCGCCGCGATGCGCTGAACCGGGCCGAGCGGGAGATCAAGCTGGCATCGGACCGGCTGGAAAAGGCCCGCGCCGTGATGCTCGCGTTCCGCAACGAGAATAATCTGATCGATCCCGCCCTCAGCGCCAAGGCCACCAGCGAGACGCTTGCCAAGCTGACGCGCGAGAAAATCACGCTCGAATACAACAAGGCGAGCATTTCCGGTGCGCTTCAAAAGGATTCTCCGACCCTCCGGGTTCTCAACGCGCAGATCGACGCGCTGGACCAGCAGATCGCCAAGGTCCAACTGGAACTGACCGGCAGAAGCGAGGATGGCGCGCTGTCTGGCCGTATTGCCGGCTACGAGAGCCTTCAACTGGCCGTCGAGTTCGGGGAGCGGCTTTATACCATCGCCCAGGCCAGCTATGAGAAGGCCCGCGTCGAGCAGGAGAAGCAGCAACTCTATCTGGTCACGGTGGAGAATCCGAGTATTCCCGAGCGGGCGAGCTATCCCCGGGTTTTCCTCGATACCGCCCTGATCTTTGCGGTATGCCTCGTTATCTGGTCGATGCTGGCGCTGCTGGTGGCCTGGATCAGGGATCATGCGGGCGGGTAGGGCAAAGCTCCGGGGGCTCCGCCTCATCTGTCTGGAAGCCGGCCGGCCATCGCGGGGTGAGATCGTCTGATGCTGTTCCATATGGAAGTGGTGCCTGGACCGGCCATCCAGGGATGGGTGTTGCCGAACAATCCGTCCGGGGTTCCCCGTGTCACCATTGCGCATGGCGACAAGCTCATCGAGTTCGAGGCGAATATCCTGCGCACGGACCTGCGCGATCGCGGCATGCACGACACCGGCATGGCCGGTTTCCATATCACCGAGGAGGTGATCCCCGACCTTCCCGCCGTGATAAACGATGTTGAGATCCGGGATGTCGAAACCGGCGCGCTTCTGTTCCGCCAGTTCGATCCACAGAAGCATGTCCAGCAGAAGGTGTTCCGGTTTGAGCTTCAGGCGATGCCCCATGCGCAGACCGAGGCGCTGTTCGCCCAACGTTTCGCGCTGAGCTATGGCGGCATCGAGCGGCAATCCTTCGACACCTTGTTCGGCATCCTGAACAACCCCGCTGCGGTATCGCTCTACGCCTGCGGCCGGCCGAGCTTCCAGCGCTACGAGCAGTTATTTCGCGAACGCGACTTCAAGGTGCTTGCGCTGCTCCGTGACCCGTTCGAGGAGATGGCCGAGCGGCTCCTGTTCGTGCGCTATGCCGCAAGTCCGGAAGCCCCGCCGTTTCTGGCCGATCACCTCTCGGGGCTGGAGCCGCTGGCCGAGTTCGTCAAGCCGATCCGGTTCGACGATCTGGAATCGATCCGCTCCGCTTTCAACCGTATGAGCGACGAGCAGCGGGCCGCGCTCTCCAATCCGCTCGTGAAGGCGCTGGCCTGCGGCCCCGATGAGCCGCCTAAAAGCGGCCATGTCGAGATCGCATTGTCCAAGCTGGCGCGGATGAGCCTGGTCGGCCTTCGAAGCCGCTTCAACGAGTTCAAGGCGGTCCTGCCGGAGGTGATCGGCGAGGACATTCTGGGCGGTCACACGCTGACGACGATTTCCTGGGTCGAGCGCCTTGCGCGGGATCTGCGGCAGGTGCGTGCCGCCAAGAATGTGGTGTCCATCGACCTGGATCTCTACGGCCTTGCGGCGGAGGCGGTGGAGGATGTGATCGGGCCGCCGCAGACGACGGTCGAGGTGGTCGGCGCGTAGCGGCTTCGAATGGCGGAACAGGCGCGCAGGCTGCCGGCGCGGTCCGGTGAACGGCGATGATAAAGTTCGATCAGGTTCTCAAGTTCTACAAAATTCGCGGGCACAGGAAAGTCGTCCTGAACTATGTGTCCATGAATTTCGAGCCGGGTTACAGCTACGGCATTCTCGGGGTGAACGGGGCGGGCAAGTCCACCCTCATGCGCCTCATCGCCGGCGCGGAGCTGCCCAACAGCGGGCGGATCCAGCGGACCATGCGGGTGTCCTGGCCGCTCGGTTTCGCCGGCGGGCTGCATCCCGGCCTGACCGGCAAGGAAAATGTCCAGTTCATCGCCCGGACCTACGGCGAAAACCCTAGGGAAGTTGTTGATTTCGTGGAGGATTTTGCGGAGATCGGCCCCTACATCAACGCCCAGGTGAAAACATATTCGAGCGGCATGATCGCGCGCGTGGCGTTCGGGCTGTCCATGGCCATCAACTTCGACTGTTATCTGATCGACGAAGTCATGGGTGTCGGCGACGCCCGCTTTCAGGCCAAGTGCAAGGCGCAGTTCGATCGGCGCAAGGAATTCTCGGACGTGATCATGATTTCTCATGACCCCCTCACGATTCGGCAGTATTGTGAGCGGGGCGTGGTGCTCGCGGACGGTCAACTCCATTTCTTCAATCAGGTTGACGATGCTATCGACCTGTATAGACGCATCAACATGTGATCGCGCGGTCTGATCTCACGATGTCCGACACTCGGGTCGAAACTTCCAGCATAGGCGCTGCCCGGCATGGCGGCGTGACCGCCGGCAAGCCGCAGGCGGAACTGATCGCGCAGTCGCTGAAGACCATTGCGCGCCGGTCCCGCAAGAACGGCTCCTGGGTTGCGCCGGGCGGTAATCAGCGTCGCTGGCAGCGGGTGTTTCCCCGCGCCGTGATCGGCGCCTTTGTGGCCCTGGTTCTGACCCCGAATATCCTCTCCAGCGTCTACCTCGCCTTTATCGCGTCTGACCAATACGTCTCCGAGACGCGCTTTGCCGTGCGCGGCGGCGAGCGTGGACCGCTCGACGGGCTTGGCGGTCTGATGGGCATGCAGTCCATCGAGCGGTTGCAGGATTCCATGATCGTGTCGGACTACATCAAGGGCCGCGCGCTGGTCGAGGAAATGGACAAGAGCGTGGGCCTGCGCCAGATGTTCTCCGGGCCGGCGGTCGATCTCTTCTCGCGCTTCGATCCGACGGATTCCATCGAGGAACTGGTCAGCTACTGGCGCTGGAAGGTGAGTGTCAGCATCGACTCGATGTCGGGCATCATCACGGTTCTGATGCGCAGCTTTTCGCCGGAAGACTCGTTGAAAATCTCCCAGGAGATCATACGCCTCAGCGAGCGGCTGGTGAACGACCTTTCCGAGCGTTCGCGGCAGGATGCGCTGCGCCTTGCGCAATTCGAACTGACGCGGGCGAATGAAAACTTCCAGCAGAAGATCGGCGCTATGCGCGAGTTGCGGGAGAGCGAGGGCGTGCTGGATTCGGCCAAGACCAGCGAGGTCATGACCCAGACGCTGGGGGACCTCAGGCTTGAATTGATAAAGCTGGAGCAGGAATATTCGGCCCAGCGCCGTTCGCTGTCGCCGACCTCGCCGCAGCTCAAGGTGCTGGAGGCGCGGATCGAGAGCATGCGGGAGCAGGTCCGCAAGTTCGAGGCGCAGATGACCACCTCCCCGGGGGGGCGCCCCGGCGACGGCAGGGCCCTGTCCCAGACCATCAGCCAGTTCGATATCCGCCGGCTGGAGCGGGATGTGGCCGAGAAGCAATATATCGCAGCCGCCGCTGCCTATGAGCGGGCCCGCGTCGAGACCGAGGCCCAGCATGTCTATCTGGCGACATTTCTCCAGCCGGTGATGGCGGAGGAGGCGCTTTATCCCAAGCGCCTGTTGATCTGGTCGATCATTCTGGTCACGTCCCTGCTGCTCTGGGGCGGCGGAGTCGGCGCGGCCGTGCTGATTCGCGACCACGTGGCGCTTTGACGGCGCGCAGTCTCCATCCGTCGCTGGAAAGTCTAGAAACAGGGAAGTTAACCGGTTCGGAACTTCCTATATTGTGCAGCATTCGATTCTACTTTATCCCGTGCCCATATCTGCTTGTTTTCTGTTTGGAACTGTTAAACGATCTGGCGCGGGTCGATCGTGCGCCAGCCGGTTGCGCTTGACATGCCCGCACGCCGCGGGTGTGCCACCTTAAATGTGAGTGTCATATTTCCGCGGCAATGAAACGCAATAGCCTTGGCCTTCAGCCCGTCCGTCGAACTCCCCTCCATTCTCAGGCCCGCGATGAAAATTGCTATCGACTGTTTCAATTTTGTTGGAATGGACGGCGGAAGTGGAGGTGCGGGCGCCTATATCCTGTCGCTGATGCAGCATATTCCGGCGCATGCGGACATGACGATCGTCTGTTCGGCTGGCAATCGGGACATCTTCAATGAACTGATCGAGCAGCATCCCGGCGTCGACGCCGTGGTTGCGCCGGAGTTTCATGCCGTTCCTCATGTCGTGGCGGGACAGGCGGACCTGCTCTACGCGCCCTTCACCGAAATCTATCGTGACATTCCTGAAGACGCGCCTCCGGTCGTGACGGCGATCCACGATCTCCAGCACCGCAAGCTGCCGGGTTTCTTTCCGCTCGAAGAGCGCCGCCACCGGGACGCGATGTTCCTCGATGCGGCGACCCGTGCAGGCGGCATCGTGACCTTTTCCGAAATCGAGAAGAACAACATTCTCGAAGCCTATGCGCCATCGGCACCCATCGGCGTCGTGCCTCATGCGCCCTTCATGATCGATGACGTGGAGGCCCGCTATGGGGCGGCCTTGCAGAATGCCAGGCCGCCTTCCGAACGGCTCGGGCGTTATCTGTTCTATCCGGCCGTCGATTGGCCTCATAAAAATCATATGCGCCTTCTTCAGGCGTTCGAGATGCTCGTTGCCGTTCACGGCATGAAGGATCTCAAGCTCGTCTTGTCGGGAGCCTCCTGCGTCGAACCGCGGACCCAGCATTACAAGGAGTTTCTCAGCAGCTCACCAATGGCGGAACGGATCGTCCATCTCGGCTTTCTGTCATCGCGCCAGCTTTATCAGCATATGAAGCACGCTGCGGCGGTGGTGTTTCCGTCGCTCTATGAAGGCTTCGGCATCCCGGTGCTCGAGGCGATGAAGCTGGGTACGCAGGTTTTCGCGTCAGATCTGCCGGTGTTTCGTGAGTGGTTCGATGGCCGCTATATTCCGCTCAGCGAGCCGCTGAATGCCGGTCTCATGGCCCGGGAGCTGGCGGAGGGGCTTCAGGGCCGGCAGAAGGGCGCGGGCGTGGTTCCGCTGGCCGACCGGTTCAATGCGCAATCCATGACGCGGGATACGCTGAAATTCTTCGAACAGGTCGTGCGCAGCCGCCGGACGCCGGTTCGGGCCGAGCGCCGCATGACGCCGCTCGCCAGCCGTCCCGCCTCCCGTGTCGTGACCCTGCTCGATCTTTCGCAGGCGTCTTCCGCCGAGATCGAGCGGTACGCCGGACTGATCGAACAGCGCGCCGGGGCGGCCGCGGGGTTCCGGCACCGCTTTGCCATGCTGCTCCCCGCAAAGCAGACTTTCGCCAGCCGGGGCGGTCTCATCGATGCGGTCTATGCTCCGGCGGTGGCGGATGCCCGGCGGCTGGCGCTTGCGATTTCCGATTATGCCGCCCTGCTGGCGGACGCGGAATGCATCCATGTCCTGCCGGAGCAGGATGCCGCGCGCCGTCTGGCCGAGCCGCGCTTTTTCGATGACGTGGCGGCGCTGGCGAGTTCGCTTGAAAACGAGGACGATGTCGTTCTGCCGGACGAAACGGCGGAGCAGGATCTCGCTGATCTGGTCGGACGTCTCATGCAGGATTCCACACAGTCCACGCGCAGCGCAGGCATCGAGTTCGTCTCCGCGCCCGCGCGTGTCGCGCGCGCGATCGCCTCGCCGTTCTCCTCGCTGTTTCTGGCGGAAGCCTCCTTCAGGCGCGCGGCCAGGGTAGCGAAGCCGAAATTCGCCTTTGTCGAGCCGCAACTGCGCGGCCATGTCGGCCATTTCTTCTCCGTCGTGTCGAGCATCTGCGGCTGCGCGCAGGAACTGGATTTCGAGCCCATCGTCGGCGCGCATATGGATTACCAGCCCGCAGCGGGGCTGCGCTTTCCGGTGGATTCCGGCTTCTCCTCCTATGCCTCGCCGGAAGGCGATGCGGCCTCGGCATCGATATTCGCGCGAGAGCTGGAACGCTTCATCGAGCGCAACAACATCGGCGCCGGCGACTATGTTTATCTTCATATGCCGTCGCCCTATCTCATTCTCGGCGCGCTGGAATATGTGAACCGCGCAAGCGAGCCGCGCCTGCCGGTATTTCTGATCCGGGTGTGTTCGACCGATGAATCGTTCCAGTGGTTCGGCCTGAAGATGAGCCGGATCTTCGAAGCAGCGGCGGAACTCGGCGCGCGCCGCAACAATTTCAGGGTCTTCGTCGAGTCGAAGCCGCTTCAGACCTATTTCGAGAAGCGGACGGGCATCTCCTTCCCCGTGCTGTTCAACCCCATCACGCCTGAAATGCAGATCGTGCGCACGGCGCGCACCGCGCGCAGGTCCGACCTCAAGCGCGTGGTGTTCGGTTATTTCGGCGAGGCGCGTGAGGAAAAGGGCTTCCTGCTGCTGCCGGCCATCATCGAGAATGTGATCGCCGAACTGGGACCGAAGGCGGTGCAGTTTCTCGTTCAGGTTTCGGCCAACCAGAACAACCGCACGCCAGCGTTGCAGACGGCGGTGGCCCAGGTCCGCAAGATCGCCGAGAAATACCGCGACGCGGGGACCATCCGGATTCTCGAGTCCGTGCCTGACATGTATCGCTATTACGAAGCGATCGGCTCCTGTCATGGTCTGATCCTGCCGTATGATCCCAAGCCCTATGCGATCCGCGGCTCCGGCGTGGCGCTGGAGGCGCTGGCGCTGGGCACCGTCGCCATCGTGTCGGCAGGCTCTGACATGGCGACGACCTTCGCCGGCGGCGGCTGCATCGTTTCGGAAAGCTATACGGCCGCCGGCATGGCGAAAGCCTGCGTGGCTTTCGTCCGCGATGCGAAGCGCCATCTCGATGCGGCCTGGGCGCGGATGGACGATCGCGCCATGTTCCGGAACGAGAAGGAGTTCATGCAGGCGCTGGTGACACCGGTCGCCGAGAGAGCCGCGCGCAAGCCGGTTTGTGTCTGGATCGGCAACGACGTGCTGGGGCAGGGGTGCAGCTCGGTCTATGCCAGCCAGCGCGAATTCCTCCGCCAGGCCGGCTACGAGATTTACAACGTGTTCGTGCCCTGGCCGGAGGAGCATCCGCATTCGGACGTTGCTCTGGAAAAATATCTCTCCACGACCGCTTTGGGCTGGCGTGAGGATGGCTATGATTTCGGCTGCTATTCCTGGACGCTGAACCAGACGGAAAGTCCGGAGCGGACGCGCGTGCTGGACGCGCTGCGGCGCGGCGCCGATACGCGGCTGCTGCACCGGCTCAACCAGTTCAACACGCTGCCGCAGTCGTTGCTGTCCTTCCTGCGCAACCGCAAGGTGGACCGGATCGTTCTCAATTATGTCCATCTCGATCCCGTGCGGCGGATGATCGATGCGGAAGCGCCCTATGTGCTCGAAACCCACGACATTCAGGCCGAGCAGCATGCCATCCGCAATTCGCGGCCCCTCAACCTCGAGGAGGTCGACTGGGAGCTCGATCGCGTCGTGCAGGCCGACCATGTGGTGGCGATTTCCGCGCATGAGGCGGATCGTTTCACGGAATTCGATACGTCTGCGAAGGTCTCCTGGCTGCTGCCGCCGCCGCGCGAGCCTGCACGCCGGTCGGCAGTACTCGCCCCGCAGCCCTGGCTGACGCCGGCGGCTCTGGAGGTATGGCTCAAGCGGCCCGATCTTCAGGCGGAATTCGATCTGCTGTCGCCGGAAGCGCTGGAAAACTATTTCCGCTGGACCGTCCTGAGCGGCCGCTTCGAGAAGGGGGCGGACTTCCGTTACTCCGACAGGCAAGTGGCTTTCGCGCAGGCATCGCGCAAGGATGGCGGGCTGCCCCGCTTGCAGGAGTGGATCTGGGAATCGCGTCCGGATGTGCAGCAGGTGTTTCCGGAGCCTGCTGGCAAGAATCGCGCCGGCTTTGCCAACTGGTTCGCGAACCATGCGCCCGCCGAACACAGCCTCGGCCCGTCCGGGACGCTGCCGGTTTCGGGCAAGGCCGATGCAGACGTTTCGCTTCGGCTTCTCGAAGCGCTGGTCATGGCGCGCCCCCGGGCGATGATGGATGGGGACGGTATCCGCGCTCATGAAGACTGGCTGCGCGAGGGTGAGGCCATCGACGTGCTGGTGGTCGGCAGCGATCATCCCTCCAACGTGCAGTCCATCCGCTGGTTCGTGGAACAGGTCGTCCCGGAGTTGCCGCGCACGGCGAAGATCTGCATTGCCGGCCGCGTGGCGCATGCCCTCGATGTCGCGACGCCGGCCAATGTCGCGCTGCTTGGCGAAGTGTTCTCGCTGGACCCGCTTTATGCGGTGACGCGGGTCGTGGCCGCCCCGGTCATCTATGGGACCGGCGTGCCGATCAAGGTGCTCGATGCGATCATGCAGGATCTGCCGCTCAGCACGACAGAACTCGTCGACCGCGGCACGCGCCTTGCGTCGGCGGGCTTCCCGCTGGCCGTGACGGCGCAGGACATGGTGGCCGATATCACCGCCTTGCTGGGTTCGGAAAAGGCATGGGCCGCGCGGCGGGACCTCGGCCGCAGGTACAAGCGCAAGTTCCTGACCCGCGATGTCTATTTTGCGGCGTGGACCGGAATGCTGGACGGCAAGGGCGTGAGGAACGGCCGATCGACGGGCTGGAACTGGCTGCGCGGCCGCGGATCGCGGGCGGCCCAGTGAATACGGTTCATATCAGCGGATATTCTCCATGACGGACAAGATCATCCCGGTGGTGATGTGCGGCGGGGCCGGGACACGGCTCTGGCCCTCGTCGCGCGAAAGCCGGCCCAAGCAGTTCCTGCCCCTGATGGGGGACCTGTCCACATTCCAGCAGACGCTGATGCGCGTGAAGGACCCGGAGACTTTCGGCCGGCCCGTGGTCGTCACCAATGCGACCTACCGGTTTCTCGTTGCCGAGCAACTGTCCAAGATCGGGATCGAGGCCGATATCGTGCT
>Ga0182745_1004293_pt1 | contig 11885 bp, 7 predicted proteins | sample eDN3rd30CKraftBY_FD_128523 | JGI IMG/M metagenome (GOLD analysis project Ga0182745, IMG submission 128523) | Enriched backyard soil microbial communities from Emeryville, California, USA - eDNA 3rd pass 30_C Kraft BY (version 2) (version 2) | ecosystem: Environmental > Terrestrial > Soil >... | reverse complement strand
TTTTGAGAGATTTTTGAGGCGATTTCCCGCAGCCTGTCTGAAGACAGGCGAGGACAAGTCGACTCGAAAAGATCCAAAAATGACCAGCTTGCATCACAACTCGATTTATTCAGTGTGTCCCTAGTTTGGGCGATATCGCGCCAGCCAAAGTGCTTGGTAGAAAGGATCGGTGGTATCGCTGTATCCAAGGAGATCCTGCGTAAACGAAGCAGCGTGTCCGTCGGCATAAAGAAAGTTGGGAAATCCGCTATGCCGCCGTGTCAGTTTATTGACCTCGACCATTTTGGTCTTTCTCCCCGAGGTGATCCAACTGCTACCATGAGCATCGGCGATCAGGACATATTTTGATGGGGAGACGATTTCAGCCTGGCGAATCAAAGATTTGTCTCCCTGGGCGTCAATCCGGAATTCCTGGTTCAAAGCATAGCAGGTCGCGAGGGGGGGAGGTTCGGATGGACAGATAAAGATCGATCTGGTGACCTTCGATTTGCCGAGATTGCTGAATGCAGGTGTGATGTAGTTGTCTAATGCGTTCTGCCAATTCACGACGACGCCATTGCTGTTGTACTCGGATCTCGGAAGGCGTCTGGAGTGATCGGCAGCGTAGGATGCGAAGGTAACCCCAAATTGGCGGAGGTTGTTGATGCAACCGATCGATTTAAATCGCTCCTGAATGACGCCAGTTGCAGGGATTGCGAGGATGATCAGAACGGCAACGACGGCAATGGCAATCAGGAGTTCCAAGATTGTCAGTCCGGTCTCGGTATCGGTTCGACTGTCCATGGGGAGGAATTTTCCTGGGAGTGCCATCAAAAAAGAGAATGCCGAACCTGTCCGACCGGCAGAGATGGGACTTGTTGGCTCAAGAGGGGGATCTGCATTGAGTAGAACGTACAAACAGGTGAATCGATCTGTCAATGATTATGTTTGAACGTAACAATAATCGCCAAAACGGACTCCCTGAGTTCGATTTTCCGCATGTGCAGAGATGGTAATCGAGTCGTTAGGATTGCCGGCTCGAGCCCTCATCCGCGACAATGAGAATGAATACGCCAAACTGAATCTCGACGATCCGGGAAAGAGCGACTCTGCATTTTTAGCAGCGATTGCTAACACGCCGTAGCCTAGCCCTAGCCTAGGCTAAAAGAGCGTCAGTTGCTCCCCCGGGCGGCGGAAGGCCGCGGTAGAGAGGGACGGACGCGGATGGTCGAGCCCCGCTTTGCGGGCGGCAGTCGAGAACATCTTGCGGATCATTTCAGCGTGGATGCCCTCTCCTCGCATCCGGGAGCCGAAGCGCGAATCGTTGAGCTTTCCGCCGCGCATATCGCGAATCCGCTCCAGGATCTTCGTCTTGCTCCCCGGGAAATGCTCCTCCAGCCATCGCTCAAAAATGGGACCCACGCCGAGGGGCAGGCGGATCACCACGTAGCCCGCCCCGGAAGCGCCCGCTTCTGCGACTGCTTCGAGGATCGCCGGGATTTCGTGATCGTTGAGCCCGGGAATGACAGGCGCGACCATCGCCCGCACCGGAACGCCCGCGGCGCTCAATTCCCGGATCGCGGCGAGCCGTCGCGAGGGGGGCGACGCGCGCGGTTCGAGCACCCGGGCCAGCGCGGGGTCGAGTGTGGTCACGGAGAGATTCACCGCCGCCGCACGGTGCGAGGCGAGCGCCGAGAGAAGATCGATGTCGCGGGTGACGAGGTGGTTCTTGGTGATGATTTCGACGGGGTTGCGGAATTCCACGAGGACGCCGAGGCAGCGCCGCGTGATCTCAAGACGGCGTTCCACCGGTTGGTAACAGTCCGTGACACCGCTCATCACCAGTCTTTGCGGCTCCCAGCGGGGGGAATCGAGCGCTTTGCGGAGAAGCTCCGGGGCGTTTTGCTTGACGAGAATGCGCGATTCAAAATCGAGCCCCGCCGACCAGCCGAGGTATTCGTGAGTCGGCCGGGCGTAACAATACGAACACCCATGCTCGCACCCCCGGTACGGGTTCACGCTGACTTCAAAACCGACATCCGGCGATTCGTTGCGCGAGAGGATCGACTGCGTGTCATCCCGGAAAAATTCGGTGCGCGGGGCGGGCATGGGTTCGTCGTATTCCCCCGGCGGATCGGGCGTGTATTCGAGCTTTTCGAAGCGGTTTTTCGGATTCCATTCCGTGCCTCTCCCTCTTCTTGCCGGAGCGCGGGCGGGTCGGTTGGGATCAGGTTCTTCCACGGCGAGAGCATCGCCGCGAAAGAGGCGCAATGCAATGGCGGGATTCGGGAAGAAAGTGAAGTTTCCGACAATTTTGGCAGCCTCGGGAAACCTTTCGGGATCGTCTGCGCCTTTATTAGCCATTAGCCTCGATTTAACCAACTTATCCTCGGCGTTGGCTCGATAGTTTGAGCGAAAAAGGGTTCGACCCGTCGAGCTTTGCCGGAAAAACTAGCATCGTGTCGAATTCCTGCTTCTCGTTGCGGGGGCCCTTCTACCGGCTGTTTTATTCAATGGAGCAGCAGCCTCTCTTCCCGAATCGTCCTCAGCCCGAAAGCGAATGGGGTTCAACTTCGGCATGTGGGCAGGAACTGGCAACCCCCGTTCCGAAGGCCAAAACAAAATACGTCATCATGCTTCGTGACTCACGGGTGAACGTAACCGAACAATCCATCTGAGAGGTCTGTTTTGCGATCGAGGAGCGAAGCGCCCTTCGGATAGGAAGATCCAAGTTTCAGTACTTATTCTATTCCCAAGGAAATCTTGAGCGGACCTGATCAGTAAGACCCGCGAATAAATCATTCGGGTCTGCCAGGGTGCATTCAGCGGCAAAGGTGGCGGCCGAAGGGAGAAGCGGTTCATCGCCCCGAACGAATTTCAGAAGGATCTCGTTCCAGCCGGATTGGAGTTCCAGATCGGCGTAGTAGAGGGCTTGCCCATCTATATAGCCTGTATAGTTTGGGCGAAGCGGACGGTAAACAAACGCTTCATGACAAAGCTTGCCATTAAGCCAAATTTTGACCGGAGTATTACAGGGCGCACCGATGCGGACCGCCTGCGCTCTGGGGCTCCATGTAAAGGTCTGCGCATAGAGAACGCCTGCCTGGGCAAACGGCTCCTTGAATGGAATAGCATTGTCTTCCGAGTCTGCCTCGTACCATGATCCCGCACGGGCGCTCGGGCAGGTCAATGGCCCCGTGAGAATTTCGGGAGGAAAGGCCACGTCGAAAAGCTCCCGGTCGCTTCTGCCTTCCGCGAGCAACGGTGCCAGCAGGCGCCACCGGCTGGTGCCAAGGAGGACAATGGGAATGGAGGGCAACGCGGGGCGTTTTTTGGCCGCGAGAGCCAGGTTAAGCCGCACGCAGGGGTCAAGAGGGCTCGATGCAGAAACATCCCACGGGATCGAGGCTTCACTATTAGGCCCGAGGACGACAAGGCGGGATGGGTTCGCCACAGAGAGAGCCCCGGCTCCCTGTAACTCCACATGCAGTTCGAGAGTCGCCGGGTGCGGATTCTCCAGATGGGTGATGATTTGCTTCGTCTGCCCGGGAGCAATGGCCGCAGATTTTGGATATTCCACGCCCAGATTGACTACCTTGGTCCGATGTTCCAGCCGCCAGGGATTGCGTTGCCAAAGCTTGCGAATTTCATCGTCGGCTTTGAGGGCATTGAGATCACCAGGAATCGAATTGAGGGAGAGTCCATGATAACCGAGCGTCCGTTGAGCTACCGCGATGGTACGCTCGGTCAATTCCACGGTATCCTTGGGTATTGGGCGACGGCTCTTTTCGAGGTTTTGAAGCCCTCCCCAGGAGGCATTTGTGGCGATGAGCGTGCCGAGGGGTTCCATCCATTTCTTGGGGAGCCCGCGATTCCCGGAAACAATGCCTATATAGCTGCCAACAGTGGCTCCGGTGCAGTCGGTATCGTAACCGCAGTTGACAGCCTTGCAGATGGCGTCGCCGAAGTCCTCCCCATAAAGCCAGCCGATGACCTGAAAGCCCATATTGACCGGGGCATACTGGCTGCAATAGTGCGGAGCCGCGTCAAGAACACGACGGCGGGCCTGCTTCCAGTCATCGCCTGCGGCGTGGGCTTTGAGGGCGGCCTGGATGGCTGCATAGGTTTTGCTCTGTTCAGGGACATAAGAGAGACCGACGTCCAAAAGCGCGTGCTTGTCGCCAAGAATGAAGGCGGAGGACTGGATGGCGGTATTGAAGAGTTCGCCATAGACGCCTTCGCCTCCTGCGTGGTCGAGAATGGCGTCTTCGTAAGCATAGCGAACGGCCTTACGAGGAAAGCCAGGCATGATGCAGGCCCAGATTTCGGACCTGATCGGGCACCCCATGCAATCCTTGAACCAGTTATTATGCACGGAGGAAACGGGCGGTTGCAGCCCGAACCGCAGATTCGTTTTTTGAAAGCCGTACTCGTCCCAGTTATAACCCACGTAATCGAGCCAGTATTGGGCGAGGTCCGAAGCATCGAGGGTCGGGCCGATTTCTTCCAGCGCAAGAAGCCAGATGAGTTGTAATTCAAGGTCGTCATTCGGGATGCCGCCTTCTTTCAGTTCCGGGTACCACCAGACGTCAAACGGCTCCGGCTCGCCGATACCTTTCTCCAGGGGTGTTCCGAGCGTGCCTCCTGAGTTTTTGCCCATCCAGCAGCCATAGACTTTGTCGCGAAAGGTTTCGGGAGAAAGGGAGAGAATCATGAGAGTAAGTTTGATGTAGTAAGTTTGATCTAGCGGGTTCAGTGAAATTGAGTTTATAAAATGTCAAAAGCTTGAGGCATCTGTTCGCTCTTGAATATCTTCACTTTGAGTGGAGCGAGTTCTTCATGAAGGGAGATCTCAAACACGTTTCCGGAGGCTTTCGTCCGTCCTTCGCAGGTTTGCCAATGTCCGGCCATGTCGAGACTCAGCCATCGTCTTCCAAGGCGGCTTGAGCTTATGAAGTTAATCTCATCAACGGAATCATCGGTAGGGTTCAATACCGCAATGATTGTGCCGCCCTCCGCTGTATGACTATAACAGCGAAGGCCATCCTTAACAACGAGTTGATGCCCCGGCCCTTCCATGATGAGATTCGCAAGGAGACGTTGGCGATAGACATTGAAGAAACCGACAAAGAACTGTGAACCTCCGTTCAAAGGATAGCAGAGGACAGTCACCACGCCTCCCTGCGGCGATGAAAATGTGTAGGCACCCGGCCATAACGGAAGCCTCTCAGCATTATAGATCTGCGTGAGCAATCGCGAACTGGAATCGGGCACCAGCGCCAGCAGACACTCGGAGCAGCGCTGGGCGGTCATGCGGGCCGAAGTGGGGATTCCAATGGGGTGTTCCAGAACCTCCTCATAGCTATAGGCTGTCTCTTCCAGTGTCTTCCATGAAGCGCCCACCAGCCCGATATCTCTTCCTCGTCCTTCTTGAAACAACATCATGGCAGCTTCCGCGTCCAAGAATACTCTACCGGAAAGGAGGGTGTCTATTTCATCGGGTCTGAAAGCCCGAAGAGTTTGCCCGCTGACCAGAATAGGCCCTTTCCCGGGTTCAATTTTCTGCGTAAACCGGTGAGCGATGCCGAAGATAGCGCAAACGTCGCCCCATATTATTGAAGGGTGAGCCAAACGCTGGAGCGTGCATCCTTCGCCAGTGCCTCCACCGCTATAAGAAGGGTCCTGCATTTTCATGGCAAGCTCCCGATTTCCTGATGTAAGTCCTGTTGAAGATCCCTCCAGGTAAAGGTGAGAGGCTATCTTTGGAGAAAAAAGAATCTGGACTCCGTGCGCCGACCGGTCGTCCAGGCGGAGATCGCCAATCGCATTGAGCAAGGGCTTGGCCTCGGCCAGAAAGCTTCCGAACTTTGGATCGAGAGAAGTGCCGTTCCCCATCATGTCGAAGTGATTAATAGTGATGCCGTGACTACCCAGCAATGCGGCTTCAAGCATTTGCCAGACTGTGTAGGTACCGCTTTTTGAGTAGATGCCCGACCGGGGAGAATTCTCCAACTCGGGGTAGATCTCCGCGCTTTCGCTCAAACAGGCGATTGTTTGCCGCGTGATTGAGGAGGTCATACGCAACGCTCGTTCTTGCGTATAGGGAGGCATATGAGGGCGAAAAATCCCCGCGCCTCCGAATATCGATTCCAGAGCGGCCCAGTCGCGCCCTTCGATGGAATGTTGATCCGGCATGGAGGTCATCAGCCCCAGGTTCGTCGAAGGGTTGGCCGCCTGCACTGATGTAGAGAGGCGGCGCAAAGGAGCAAGAAGAGTTTCTCGGGAAAGCGCCATCCATTCCGCTCTCCACGGATGCGGTGGACCGGGTTGCAGAATCGTTTCAAGGAGTTCAACCAGTTGGACATCCTTTCCCACGCGCCGGGAGAATAACGCCAGGTGGCTTTCGCAGAAGCAGCCTCCCCAGCCAAGCTCGCTGCCGTGATTGTGGAGTCTCCAGTCATCCTCAATCCAGATAACGGTGGGGGCAACTTCTGATGCCATCCGCGCAAAAGACCGGCAAAGGTCTTCCTGCCAGATGTCGCATAAAGGACACGGAACAATGGGACTAAAGACCCCCGTTTCACCAACCATCAGGCGAAAGTTCTGACCGCCGCGAAGCTTCCGGCCGCGAGGGACAGAGTAGAGGGCACTCCACGGGTTCAGGCTTAATGAGACTCCACCTTGGGCCAGGGCACGCTTCGCTTTCTGCGCCAGCGTGATATAGGAAGAGATTTCTGCTTCAGTGGGGTAGCCGGGGCTCAGTTCTTCGGGCGTAATAAATAGCATTACTTCTTCCACGTTGGCGGTCCTGCAGAAGTGGCTTAATTCGCATAACCGCTCATCGGGAGAATAAGCAGGATCGATAAAATATCTTAAAATATATCGGTAGCTCATCGTAGCGGTTCCAAATCAATGCTATACATTTGCCGCGTTCCTTCGTGAGTGGAATCGATACAGATTTGCTTTCCGTCCCGATTCCAGCGCGGGTGGAGGTCGCACCTCAGCGCATCGGCCATCGGTATGGAGAACAGCTCAACCAGATCGGTTCTTTCACTTCCATTTATATCGTACAGAATAACCCGTCTATGAGACTTTGAGCACGGATAGGTATCGGTAAGAATCATTTTTCCATCTGGGGAGAAAGAGCAATGGCCGTCATCATCAAAGGCATCCCGCCCGACAGGAGTGATCAAATCGGTGCGATCTTCAAACAGATAATAACCGTCTCCCGATTCATGTCTTCGAGCCCACGCAATAAGCTTCTGACCGGGGCCCCAGTCATAGTGCGAGACCATTTCGTGATCGGATAGCCTCCACAGCTGATCTCCATTCCTGGAAATAGTCAAAAGACGAGTCTGGTGGCAAGGTTCGGAAGGGGCTCTGTAGCGATGGAGAAAGGCGATTCTCTCTCCATCCCTGCTGATTTGCACATGGTTGAAGCGATGAATCCTGCCCTCGAATGCCGGCATCCGCTCGAAGACCGCGGCCTCCGCCAGACTCAGCATGAGATCAAAACGGCCAGTGCATAGATCGATCCGATACAAGCCATCATCCTCAGGCGCATACTGATCCATCCAGGGGTCGACGACGCCTGCATAGCCATAGCCGGGGCGTTGATGGTGCAGGCGGGCAAAATTCGTCGATATTGCATAGTCTCCATTGGGACTCACACCATAGATGGGCTGCTCCAAGAGCTTTTCCTTTCCGGTGTGAATATTGTATATTCTCGAAATAAAGCGCCCATCTCTCCGGTCGTTAAAAATGATTTCATCGCCTTTTTGTCCCAGCCATTGAAGCATACACCCTTGCTGCCAATTCCAGGTGGATGTGGTCGCGAGGGGCGTCCATTGATTATGGTCAGCGGTGTCGATCAACCCGATCGTCGCACGATCATGCTCAGAGGGGGCGCGATCCATAAAATCAACCTCCAGCGCCAGAACCCACCGCCCCGAGGGGTCCCAGGGGGATTTATCATAGTACCCAAAGAAATGGTGCTTTGGGCCCGAAGTAAGGGGAGTTATCCTATCCTGGGCAGGGAAAAAGGCGAGGCTGGTTGAGGTGTTCTGATGCATTGCTGATTTTGCCATTATTGGAGATTGGGAATACTGGAGCGCTTGTGAAATGATTGCGAACACCAGTGGGTGCAGGGAGTTCCAGGAATGCTCCATGTGGCGGTAGCGCCTGGATTGCTTACCACGCCCTGTTACTCTCCGATGATCAGGGTCACCTCTCCGGTAATACCGCTGTTTTGACTTTCGCTTTCGACCCGGAGCATCAATTCGTTTTGAGGGCCCGGCCTTGCCGATCTTGAAATATCGACATCAAAAGGCTCATTCCAGGAATCATAGTTGCCGTTATGCGGATAGCCTCGTTCATTTACCAGCGTTCCGTTTACCCAGATTTTAGCCTCGGCATCCACAGACTTGAAGTGTAGCCGAATCCGCTCACCGGTATCCTTGATTTCCGGCACCTCAAATGTAATTCGGTACCAAGCGATGCGGCTGCCATTTTTGCTTTGGCCGGGCAAAGCCTGTCGCCATGGCATCCCTGTCTGGGTCGAAGTCCAGCCAGCCGATGTAAAGTGATTCTGCCACGCCTCTCTGAGGCCCTGGTTTGAGGAATCGAGCTTCAGCTCCCATCCCTTTGCCAGAGAGAAGCTCTCCTGTTTCGTTGCTGGAGCGTTTTTAACAAATGCTGCCCAGATGCCGAGTTGACGTTGCTCTTCGACGAAAAGGCGGACAACCGGCACAGCATAGTCAACTAACAGGTTCTGTCGATAATCCCAGAGGGGCTGCAGAATTGCTCGCGAGGCTTCGTAAGAAGCTTTCTTTGTGGGGTCTTGCAAGTTCAATTTGGCAAAAGTCTCCGACATGAGCCTGGCATGGAGAAACCCCCTTTCCACAAATGCAACCCGGTCGCGATAGATAGGTGCGCCGCCTTCCGTGGCCTTTTTTGCTTGTGCAAGCATTGCTTCTGCCTTCTCTGCTACTTCGGGCGTTAATAACAAAGGAATGACGCGAATGTGCCCCGTCCACCAACCACCCCATGTTTCATTTGGGACCAGACCATGCTCGCGGAGGAGTTTTGGCCCTTTCTTGCTCTCTTGTTCAAAGAACTCATGGTAGGCACGAATAGCGGTACTTGCCGGGCCGAATGCATCGAAATATTCGGCTGCCAACTCTTCATAAGAAGCCTCATCGCGGGAATGTTGTTCGGCCAGGATATAGTAGGTCAGCCCCTGTCCGGCCCAGTTCCCCACGACGTTATCAAAGTTGGTTCCCTGCAAGGAATGTTGCTTGAAAAACTTAAAATCTTCAAATATTTGCCGCGAGAAGAGATAGGGAATGCCAAATCCGGCGTTGAGAACATTTGGCCTCCAGCATAGCTTCGCCCCTTTTTCGGTCCATTCTTTCCATTCATCTACGATAAAGCGCTCGTCAGGATAGTACCCCTCAGCACCGACGTAGCCGATGACGACGTTATCTTCGATCTTTTCATTGCCAAGTGGTGGTTTTCGATAGTTCCGGTATGCGTAGGTGGAAACCTTTGCCTCGGGGTCGACGTCACGAATCCTTCGGGCCAGGATATTCCAGAATTTCACGTAGCGATCGCTCAGAACCGGGGCACTTCCGTTGAAGATCTCCTTATCGGAAAAGGCTTGCATCCCGGGTGCATCCCACGCGCGAGTTTCAGGTCGGGTATCGAAGCCGCGACTGTCGTTGGGAGCGATGTTGAGGTATCTGTTTTCGCCGGGGGCGGCATTCCACGCCGCCTTCCAATTGTTAAAGATTTCGTTTTGAACCTCGATATTGGAAATATTGAGCTTCACCCCAATGCCCCCGCGCTGAGTGATTCCTTCCGGTGGCTTGGCAAACCAGTCAGGATGCGTTTTCGAGTATTTGTCCCACCAGTCTCTGAAAGAGTGGTTAAACTTGACGTCGGAGCTTTTGTTCATCCTCTCCCTCTTGAGCCACTGATCCTGAACATTATAAAGCTCTGCCCAGGCATCGGGAGGAACAGGAAGCCCCAGCGTATCAGTATGAGTCACACTCTTTGCTCTGATGGGCGAAGCGTAGCCATTCCACATTCCCCGAACGAGCGTGATTCCCGGCTTCCATCTCCAGGAGCGAGCGTTCACCTCAATCGTCTTGCGGGGAGTAAAAACTTCGCCTAACTCCCCCGGCCAGATCCAGCGGACTCCCAAGGCGTTTTTCACAAATTCCAGCGATGAATAGTAAGTTCCGCTCCACGATACTCCGGTATACGGTGCCTCGTCATTTCCAAGCAAGCCGATCCTGCCCGGTTCGATGAATACACGAGCTTCCTCCTGAGCAAATTCTCCGGAACTCCAACCGTTTTCTTCCGTTAATTTACTCCGGCCGACGGCGATGTACGGCTGCACTCCATCCCATTTCGAAACAGTGCTTACCGCCAGGGCGGTTCCGCTGATCCGTTGAAACCAGTAATTCAGCTCTTTAACCGCATCCCGGGTGGCTGGCGACGGAGTTTCATCGGTGAGAATGACATATTGAGGAATACCATTCCGAATCAATGGAGAGACTACGGACGTGCTCTTCTTTTTTGTGCATCCTGGCTGGGTGGAGAACACGACGACCAGGCAGAGCCCGGCGGCGAGGCGAAACAAGGTTTTTATCATCATGAACGAGGGGGCGAAAAGGAGCCTCTTCAGAAGCTTGGGAAATGGTCAGTGTGTCCTTAGAGCTGCTTACGCTGCAAGCCAACAGCAATCAAACCAATGCCTATCACCGCCACATAGGCTACCTTTGGCTCCGGAATCGCAGTGGTAATATTGACATCTTTGAAATAGGTAACCGTGTTGGCTCCCTGATTGCCCGCTCTCGCTCCAAACAGCCCGCTTTCGTAGTATCCAGCGTCCAATTGAAGCTCCAGAGAGGCCAATGAGGTCGCTCCATCAGCGGTGGTCAACTCCGCTTTCAAAACAGCTCCAATCGCAGAAAAATGGAGAACATAGTCGACACCCTGTACAATCGGCTGCGAGAATGCAACAAAGTCTAACTGAAGGCCATTGTCCGTATGGCTAACCGGGTCCTTCCATATGCCTAACCCTCCCGGATTGTCTGCGTTTCCCCCGTAAATGGCGACGAAATATCCCGAAGCGCTGTAACTGGCCGATTGGGCGCGAAGCATGACCCCCCGGGCACTCATCGAGTTCGCCACGGTAGTAAGATTCATTGTTACCATACCGCTGAAATCGCTCAGAACCCCATTTTCGATACCATCGGTGGAACCTGTGTAATAGACCGCAGCCGAGTAATCTGATGCATATCCTTGCGTCACACTACTGGGCCTTTCAATAGACAGCCAACTTCCACTACCAAATGGAACGACCTGCGCGACACTATCTGGCACTGAGATGGCTTTTTTGCTCCGGACCCACCCGGTTGGAATTCCCTCCAACGGCGCCGAAAATGGCTCAATCAATGTGCCTGCCATCAATGATCCCATGGGAATAACGAGGAAGGCTGCCGCTATTAGTGATTTCAGACTGAATGCTGTAAAATTTGCGATGCAAGGGGGTGTTGAGTTCATAGATAAATAGTTGGTAAACGATGTCTTCATTTATATTTGCCCCAAAACTCTGAATATCTTGGTGTTGCCGGATTGGTAATTTCTTCGAGATCACTTTGGGAGAGAGGGCTCACGTGACCGTCCATGTAAACGACATGGTTCTTTTTTTTGTGGGGAAATTTGATGTTTGTAACATTGTTATTTCCAGGCAGGGGAGGAGGAAAGGCGAATGCGGCATACCAGTATCTGATTCCCGCCTGGGGGACGTCGCTGAGGGAAAATCCATCCATGAAATGAGCGCATTTCGAGAGATTGGTGATACTGTTCCATGAAGGGGGGCCGTCCTTATAACTGCC
>Ga0182745_1004292_pt1 | contig 11890 bp, 10 predicted proteins | sample eDN3rd30CKraftBY_FD_128523 | JGI IMG/M metagenome (GOLD analysis project Ga0182745, IMG submission 128523) | Enriched backyard soil microbial communities from Emeryville, California, USA - eDNA 3rd pass 30_C Kraft BY (version 2) (version 2) | ecosystem: Environmental > Terrestrial > Soil >... | reverse complement strand
TGAGGTGGCCATGCTGCATGGCATCAGCATGCTGGCGTTCGGGATTGGCGACACGATCTCGGTTGGGCTGGATAGCGTCCCCAACCAGATCCGGCAAGGCGACTTCGACAGCATCCTGATCCGGCCCTTGTCATCGTGGGTGCAGGCGCTCGTCAACGAAGTTTCCCTGCGCCACTTCGGGCAGCTCTTTCAGGGAGCAGTGGTCCTGATCTACGCATTCTCCGTGCTGGATATCGCCTGGAGCCCGGCCAAGGCGGCCGTGCTGGTTATGGCACTGCTCACCGGCATCGCGCTATTCGTGGCGCTCTTCACCACGGTGGCGATTCTCAGTTTCTGGACCGTCAACTCGGTGGAAGCGGTCAATGCCTTCACGTACGGCGGGTCCGATCTCGCCCAGTTCCCGTTGCACATCTTCGATCGCTGGATGCGCAACCTGTTCCTGTTCATTATTCCGGTCGGATTCATGACCTATTACCCGGCACTTTTCATCCTCGACAAGCGGGACCCGCTTGGCATGCCGAGCTGGTTCCTCCTTCTCGGTCCGCCAGTCGTGGGGGTTTTCTGCCTGGTTATTTCCCGGGCCTGGCAACAGGGCATTCGCCATTATCGATCGACAGGATCGTAGGCATCCCATGTTGGCCGGAGTTTGCCTTGCCAATACACAGGAATCGCCTCAACAGATCCACAATTGCGATTGGAGAAAGACATGAATGAACCAATGATCGAAGCGAGGGGACTGGAGAAATCGTTCATGGTGCGCAAACATCGGGCTGGCGCCCTGGGTGCCGTCCGTAGTCTGGTAGATCGCGGCGGCCGGGAGGTGTTCGCGGTCAAGGATGTCTCGTTCACCATCAACCGGGGAGAGATGGTCGGTTACATCGGCCCGAACGGAGCCGGAAAATCGACCACGATCAAGATGCTGACCGGCATCCTCGTCCCGTCTGATGGCGAAGCCACCGTCGCCGGATTCACGCCGTGGGAGAGCCGGAAGCAGCTCGCCCGGCAAATCGGGGTGGTGTTCGGCCAACGAACCCAGCTTTGGTGGGACCTCGCGCTCTCCGACTCCCTGGAACTTCTCCGGCATCTCTACCGGGTGCCGGAGAAGCGATTCCGCGAGAACCTGGACCGGGCACGGGACCTCCTCGGGCTCGACGAATTCCTGCAGACCCCCGTCCGCCAGCTTTCACTGGGGCAGCGGATGCGCGGCGATCTTGCCGCCGCCCTGCTGCACGACCCGAAGATCCTCTATCTGGACGAGCCCACCATCGGCCTGGATATCATCGCCAAGGCCCGGATCCGGGAATTTCTCGCTGCGCTCAACAAGGAAAGCGATGTCACTGTCCTGTTGACGACCCACGATCTCGCGGATATCGAGCATCTCTGCAAGCGGATCATCGTCATCGACCATGGCCAGGTGATGTATGACGGCGATCTCGATGCCCTGCGGACCCGGTTTGGCGCCAAACGCCACATCATCGTCGATTTCGACAAGGATCCGGGGAATGCGGTCCATGCGCTTTCCAATGGCGACCTGACGATGGTCGAGCATACGGGGCCCCGGGTGCGAATCGCCTTCGACCGTCAGGCCATCAGCGCTCCCGAGGTCCTCTCCCGGGCGGGCGCCTACGGGAGCGTCACCGACATGTCGCTGGAAGAACCCCAGATCGAGGACGTCATCCGCCATATGTATGAGGGAGGTGCCGCTTACCGGTAGCCGTGTGGTCACCATGCGGGCCTGAACTACAATGGGGTCAGTACATTCGACCGCATCGTTGCCCGGGACAAACCATGACCTCATCCACCGAAATCATCTGCCAGGATTGCGACACCGCATTTGCCTACACCGACGCCGAGCGCGATTTCCGCGAATCCCGCGGTTTACCCCGGCCACTCACCTGCCCTGACTGCCGCGGCAAGGACCGCGCGCGTCGCAATGGCGATCTCATCTCGCTCTATCAACGGACAGATTCCTTCGATCCGTTCATCGTCAACGGCGAGACCTACGGGAATGGACGTCATCACAAGGATCACGGTCAGCGGCAGCAATACTCGACCACCTGCGCCGCCTGCGGCAACGAAACCCGCGTTCCCTTCATTCCCCGGGGGGACAGACCGGTCTACTGCCGCTCCTGTTACAATGCCCGCAAGGGACGATAACCACCAGCCCAGAACACATGAAGACCGCCGTTTCCTGAATCAGGAAACGGCGGTCTTTCGCGTCACGATCGTGGAGGATCGGGATTGGCTATGAGAGTTCGGACGCGAACTCGTTCTCCACCTCGGTCAGTGCCTCGTCGGTGATCGCGACCATGCGGTCGATCTCTTCCTTCGTCACGACCAGCGGCGGTGCGAAGTGCACGACGTTCTGGGCGCGGGTAATGAGCCCCTTCTCGAACATCTTGGTGCCGAGCGCCTTGCAGAACTTGTCATTCTTGGCGAATGGCGTCTTGTCTTCCTTGTTCTTGACAACCTCGATCGCCTGCAACAGGCCAACACCCCGGGAGTCGCCCACCGAAGGGTGGTTACGAAGCTCCTCAAGCTGCTCCTTGAGGTAAACACCCATCTTGGCGGAATTCTCCACCAGGCCCTCGTTCTCAAAGATCTCGATATTCTTCAGCGCCGCCACGGCCGCAACCGGGTGACCGCCGAAGGTCAGGAGGTGACCCATTGCCACATCCTTCTGGGACTCAAAGACCTCGAACACCTTCGGGCCAACGATTGCGCCACCCATCGGCACGTACCCGGAGGTGATGCCCTTGGCGACGGTCATGATGTCCGGCACCACATCGTACTGCTCGATGGCGAACATCGTGCCGGTGCGGCCGAAACCGTTGATCACTTCGTCGGCGATCAACAGGACACCGTGGCGATCGCAGATCTCGCGCAACATCTGCCAGTACTTCTTGCCAGGGACATGCACACCGGCAGCGCTGGAGATCGGCTCACCGATCACCGCGGCCACCGACTCCGGACCCTGATTGATGATCTCCTGCTCGACGTATTTGGCGGCCATGATATCGCCCGCCTCGCCCTCGAGCCCGAAATCGTTACGGTACTGGTTCGGCGCCGGAACGTGGGAAACACCGTACATGAACGGGCCGAAGAACTTCTCATCGCGCGCGGCGGTGAGGCTCATCGCCCCGTGCGTCATGCCATGATAGGAACCGCGACGGGCAATGATCTTGTAGCGGCGGGGGAAGCCGCGCATGGCCTGAACCTGCTTGGCGATCTTGACGGCTGTTTCCACCGCCTCGGAGCCGCCGGAGCAGAAATACACGCGGGAGAGATCGCCCGGGGTAATCCGGGAGATTTTGTCCGCCAGCCGCGCCGTCGGCTCAGTTGTGTACTGCACGGAGGAGACGTAGGCAAGCTTCTTCGCCTGCTCGCCCATGACCTCGGCGATTTCCGCCCGGCCATGACCGGCATTCACGACCCACAGCCCGGAGATGCCATCGATGTAGGACTTGCCCTGGATATCCCAGAGCGTGCTGCCCTCACCTTTGGAGAAGATCTTCAGGCCATCGTGCTCGGTCACCTCTTCCCACGCCAGCTGATGCGGCCAAAGATGGTCCCGAGCCTGTTCAACGACCTTGTTCTGCGTATCAACTACCATGACCGCCTCCTGAAACTCACCGTATTTTGAATCGTCGTCCGGATAGATCCGGTGTTTGCATCATTCGCACATGATCATCTGCATCGTACCGCATATCGATCCGGTTGCGAACATCGTGCCTACCATGATGCTACCATCAGAGGAAGCACGGGACACACCAAATTTGTCCCCAACCCTGCGGATTTAATGGAGCATTGAAAGGACACGAGGTGAGCGCATCAGAGTCCTCCCGCATCGTCATTGATTATCGAAACGCCATGGCCGATGCTGTCGGCGAGGAACACGGTATTTCCGATTCCGAAATCGATGCCCTGAAGCCGTATGTACAGGAACAGCACGAGCGGATCGTTGCCGAGCACAGCAGCGGCGTACAACGCTGGCAGGATTTGCCAGATAACACTGGCCTGGCCGACGAAATCGCCGAGTTCGCCGCCGAGGCGCGCCAGAAGTACAGTGATTACATCCTGATCGGTATCGGTGGATCGTCGCTTGGCGCCATTGCCACCATCCAGGCGCTCGGACACCCGTACCGCAACCTGCTTTCGGCGGAAGAACGCGGCGGACCGCGCTTCTTTGTGCTGGATAATCCGGACCCGGAAAAGGTGAAGGCCACGCTGGAGATCGTCGATCTCCCGAATACCCTGGTCAATGTCGTATCGAAGTCCGGTGCCACCGCCGAAACCGCCGCCAATTTCCTGGTGGTGCGTGATGCCCTGATCCAGGCGGTCGGCCAGGAGCAGGCCGCGAAGCAGATCATCGCCACGACCGATCCGGAGACCGGTATCCTCCGGAAGATGGCCGATGCGGAAGGGTATCGAACCTTCCCGGTGCCGCCCGGTGTCGATGGCCGCCAGACGGTGCTCAGCGCGGTCGGCCTGATCCCGGCCGCACTCGCCGGAGTTGACATCCACCAGCTTCTCGCCGGTGCCGCCGCCATGCGAGCCCGGCTGGAAAGCGGTGATATCCGCGAGAACCCAGCCTACCTGCTTGCCACGCTTTCCGTCCTCGCGGATACGAAGCACAAGAAATCCATGCTGGTCACCATGCCCTATGCAGACAGCATGTTCGGTATTTCGGACTGGTTCCGGCAGCTTTGGGCCGAGAGCCTCGGCAAGAAGCTTTCGACCGACAACGAGGTGGTCTTTGCCGGGCAAACACCGATCAAGTCACTCGGTGCCATCGATCAGCATTCCCAGATCCAGCTCTACACCGAGGGCCCGAACGACAAGCTGATCCAGTTGATCGCGGTTGGCGAGTATCGTGATGCTGTCGCCATCCCCAGCCCGCCCGCATCCGGTTCCGAGCTCTCCTATTTCGAAGGTGGCGAACTCGGTCAACTGCTCGACCGCGAGCGATTGGCCACCGCCTGGGCGCTGACCGAAGCCCAACGGCCGAACATCACCATCACGACGCCGGTGATCGATGCCTTTGCGGTGGGTGAGTTCTTTTATATGATGCAGTTGCAAACCGTGATGGCTGGCGCGTTGTATCATGTAAATCCTTTCGGACAACCAGGCGTCGAAGCTGGCAAGAACGCGACGTACGCACTCATGGGCCGCGAGGGGTATGAGGAATTGAAGGACGAACTTCTGGCAGAGCCCAGTGACGCCGGAAAGTACGTCAACACGCCATAACCTGCGAACACCCGATCCCGGCTCGCCAGTCGGGATCGGGCATGACCGGTTGCAGGATGATCGCAACAAGGCAGTGACCAGTTGACATCGCAACAGCCCTACCTGACCCGGGTCATCATTTCCACGATCGCGATCATTGCGATCGTGGCTTCGGCATGGATGATCTGGCAAATCCGATCCATCCTCCTGCTCCTGGCGGTCGGCATCCTTTTCGCCGCCATCATCGAGCCACTGGTGTTCAGGCTACGCCGGGCGGGGCTCGGCCGTGGTCAGTCGATCCTGCTGGTGTACTTCGTCCTGTTCACCATTCTGGGCGTTGCGCTGTATTACCTCGTGCCACAGATCGTGCAACAAGTCACCTCATTCGATGACGCCGTTCCGGAAATCTTCGATAACCTCCGGCAACAGGCGCTCCATAACGAGAACAGCCTCGTTCGCACTTCAGGATTCCGGGTCCTGATGCGGATCGAACAGGCCTACAACAACATCAGGAACAGCCCGGAGCTTGGCCGGGACCAGGCCTTCAGCCTCGTGAACACCATTTTCGGGTTCACGCTCTCGGCCATTTCCATGCTGATCGTGACCTTTTACTGGATGGTGGAAAAAGCCACGATCAAACGTGTCATCCTCGGGTTGTTCCCATTCTCCCGCCGGGCCCGGGCCCACGCCATCTGGGATGAGATCGAATATCGCATCGGTGGCTGGACGCGTGGTCAGCTCTTTCTGATGCTCACGATCGGCACCATCTCCGGCGTGATCTATTACCTGATCGATCTCCGCTTCTGGCTGGCCCTGGCCATCTTTGCCGGACTCACCGAAGCTATCCCCTTCATCGGTCCGATCATTGGCGGTGCGACGGCAGCGCTGGTGGCGCTCGCGGATTCACCCGAAAAAGCGGTCATGGTGATCATCGCGGCATTCCTGGTCCAACAGTTGGAAGGAGCCTTCCTCGTTCCCCGGATCATGAAGAATGCCGTCGGGATGACTCCACTCACCGTCATCCTCGCGGTGCTCATCGGCAGCACGCTCGGCGGTCCAGCGGGCGCCCTGATTGCCATTCCCATCGGGGCGGCGGGGCAGGTGTTCGTCGGCAATCTCCTTCGCTCCCGGGATGATTTCATTTCATCGGAGCTCCGCACCCTCGATGTCGAACCCTTGTCCGCGAAGCAATTCGACTCCCCGTTCGTCCCTCCCGATCAACCCCGGCTCGTGCCAGGTGCGCAACAATCGCATGTCTCATCGCATCATGAGGTCTCCCCATGAAGTCCCCGGGACTCCTCGACCAGATGAATGATGAGGAACTCCGTCAGTCGTACACAGTCATGGTGCTCTTTGACGACACTATTGCCGCTGAAAGTTCGCTGATGTCACTTCGACGGTCGAAGCAACCGGCGGCGGAAATCTCCGTCATCTTCCGGGAGCGTGTGATCGATCCGGAATCGCGCACGCCCTACCGGGCCCTTCTTTCCGATGTTGTCGCCAAAAGCGCCCTGGAGGTGGTTGGCAGCTGGCTCCAGGGGCTCGCCTCGCTCGTCTTGCCAGATCGCGCAACCTATCTGGCGGCCGGTCCGATCGGGGCGATTCTGGCGACTTTGCGGGAAACGCGTACCCATGCGGATGAGATCGAGCATGACACCACCTCGTTACGAAGCCTGCCAACCCGCCAACTCACCCGTACCTTCCAGGCATTTGGCTTCGAGCGCGATGAGGCGGCCTATGTGGAGCAACGCGTCGTCGCGGGGTCACCGTTGATCGCGGTCACCTCGGACAAGATCGAAACGCTGCGTGCCGTCCACCAGATCTTTGCCCAAAACCAGCCGGTCTACATCGGTTTGACGCGTACCGAATCGGCAATTGCCTCCCAGGCGACGAGGCTGCTCGCCACCGGGCCACGGGGCACCGGTGCCGTGGTGATTGCGGATGCGGCTTCCCCGCTCATTCATCTCCTGCGGGAGCCAACGCTGTTCCGCAGCCCGCGCGATCTGCGGAACAGGGCCGTGATGTCACAATACGGCGAAATCATCGGCCGGGTCGAAGATATCCTGTTCGAGCCCGAGCCCGAGAATCCACCACTGGATCTCCTGTTCGGGGACATCAGCACGGAAAAATTACTGGTGAGATACGTGGTGGTCCGCGTCGGTCGGCGACTTGGACGCCAGCGACTTGCCATTCCCAGCGAGAGGATTGCCCTCGCCACCGAGGGAATCGTGGTTGCCGTCACGCATGAGGAGCTGGTTTCAGCCCCTCGCTATGTCAACGACACCCAACTCAGCCGACAGGATGAAGCCTCGATCCGCAGGCACTTCAATGAGCCGTTCTACTGGATCACCAGCGTCGAGAATGGTTAACGGAAATCCTCACCCTGATTGACAAAATCGCCAATGCCCGTAGGCTGGAGTCAGGTTCTCTGCTTTTTACTGACTCGAATGCAATGCGTGAAATTCTGCGCGCCGTGAAGGAGATATCATGCCCCAGGCATTACTGAAACGTAAGCTCACGCGTCCCCGGATGCTGCAACTCATGGCGGCGGGAGTCATGGCTGGTCCCGCACTGCAGATCTCATCCACTGCCGCCCACGACGCCACGCCTGTTTCGGCCACGCCGATGGCATCCCCGGTGACAGGTCCACCGGTTGTGCGACGTAACGCAAGCTCGCTCTCCAGCGAGGAGAAGAAAGCCTTCACCGATGCAATCCTGTATCTGAAAGCCACCCCATCTCCCTGGACACCGGGACTCAACACCTACGACCAGTTCGTCGTCTGGCATCGGGATGCCTTTGAATGCGACAACATGGCCGCGCACATGGGGCCAGCGTTCTTTCCCTGGCACCGGATGTTCGTGCGCCTCTTCGAGCTGAAGCTCCAGGAGTTCAACCCGAACGTGACCGTGCCCTATTGGGACTGGACGGTGGACTATGAGGAGGATTCCTTTCTCTTTCAGGATGACTTCATGAGTGGCGATGGGGACCCGGACGATGACTATGCGGTCAAGACCGGTCCGTTCCGGCGGGACAACTGGAAAATCACCGTCTTCGATGAGTTCGATGACCTCAAGCACGATTTCCTGATCCGCAATATCGGCATCGGGGAACTTGCCCCGGATTTGCCCACCGCCGCAGATGTGGAACGAGGTCTGGCGCTTTCAACCTACGACACTGCCCCCTGGACCGAAGTATCCGATCCGGCAGTGAGTTTCCGCAGTTACATGGAGGGATGGCGTGATTGCGAAGGGGACACCTGCTCCCTCGATCCCGAGGATCATCCCAAGTGCCACGGCTCGCACGATATGCACAACCGGGTGCATTTGTGGGTTTCCGGCGAGATGGAGTTTGCCAGTGAGGGAGGCTACGAGAAAGTAGGTCCATTCGGGACGATGGCCATGAACTCTTCCCCAAACGACCCCGTGTTTTTCCTCCATCACGCCAATATCGATCGCCTGTGGACCGAGTGGATGAAGCGCCACGGCCAGGTGTACGAGCCGGAATCCGGTGCCATGCACGGTCATAACCTGAACGATGCCATGTGGCCATTCCATGACATTGGCATCACAGCCACACCGGCGATGATGCTCGATAGCCGCAATATCGGATACGTCTACGATACGGATTGACGGGCACTACAACGCATCGCTGGCGCGTTGACAGGGGTGGTATATACACCCACCTCGTCCACCCCCTGTCATGCCGAGCGCCGTCGAGGCATCCTTGCATCACCCCGCATCCGGATGCGCCTTGGCGGATGATCGGGAGATAGCAGGGCCAGATTCCCCGGATGAGGACATTGCAAACTGTGGCAGCGATGTCCTCTATCCGGGGGATCTGTATTCCCTTCTCAAACACTCGTGGCCGCACCGACCAGGAAGCGGTCCGGCCTGAAGTTGGCGATTCGCTCATCCATCTCCCCGGTAAGGATCTCCCTCGCCACAATTTGCCCGATAAAGGGTCCCATCGTTACGCCACTGTGCGTGACGACCACATAAAATCCCTCCAGACCAGACACCGGGCCAATTGCCGGCAGCCCGTCTTTCGTCAGCGCCCGAATCCCCACTTTGAAGGACTCGATTGCACTACCCGCCAGAGCCGGAAGGATTGATGTGGCGCGTTCCATCACCTCCTGGGCATACCCGCGCAGTGTTTCCTGCGGCATTTCCCACTCCAGCAGCGCATCGTGCTCGAAGCTCGCCATGATCACGCGCGATCCGCCATCCGGTCTCAGATTGACGGATGTCGTGTGAACCAGCGACCGCAAGGTCGTGGCGACCGGCTTTGACACCACAAGCAACCCCAGAGTCGGCGCCAAAGGGATTTGATGCCCGGTCAGGTCGGCAACCTGATCCGTCCACCGTCCCGTACAGGAGACGACAACATCAGCCAGATGCGTGTCTCCGGTAGCGGTACGCACCCCGACGACACGACCGGAATCCTGCATGATCTCAACAACATCCTGGTTGATGAGAATTTCGGCGCCACGTTCTCTCGCCGCAGTCGCAAGCCGGGCCACGAGATGCGGCACATCCACATGGCCTTCCGTGGGGAAATAAGCCACGCGCTCAACGCTTTGCTCAGGACGGACATCGGGATGAATCGCGGCTAGCTCGGCCGGAGTCAGCATCTCGACCGGATATCCCCACTCTCGCAGCCGCTGGATCTTCTTGTTGAAAAGCTCCCTGGACACGGGCACGGCAGGCTCATTCGATGCATCGCCTCGGGATGGACTGTTCCAGATCACATTTCCATCGACATGCAACCACGGTGCCGAACCAAACTCCTCACGAAGTCGGCTATGTTCCGCCATCCCCGCGACATTGAGACGGTGATACTCAACCGGCGCCTTATTGTTTGAGTTCATCCAGGCAAAGCTCGTACTGGACGTCCCACTCGCCAGTTCGCGCGCTTCCAACAGCGTCACCTGCGCCCCCGCCTGGGCCAGGCGAAACGCCGTCGAACAGCCAATGATGCCACCGCCAATCACAATTACCTTAACCACAATGCACCTCCCCGAATCTCATGTTGATCACATCCTTTCATGCATGATACGAAATCTGCCTGGATCCAGGACCTTATGACGGCATGCAAAATCTCCCGGAACGCATATGCATTCCGGGAGATTGTTTCAGTACAAATTCTCGAACAGGTGATTTCGGTGGCGGCCTATTCTTCGGGTTCGTCGTTAATCGGACGGATTGCGTTGAGGATGAGCTGCCAGGGTGGTTTGCCCTCTTTCGAGTAGATGACCTTGCCATTCTTGCCAACCACGAACACGGTCCGCAAGATGCCGTCACCATCCGGCTTCAGCGAATCGTACGCTTTCGCCACTTCGGCGTTCTCATCCACCAGCAAGGGAAAATTCAGGGCATGCGCCTCCCGGAACTTCTCGTGAGTCTCTGCGTCACCCGGGTTCACACCGACGGGCTCGATACCCGCCCGCCGCAGATGATGGATATTCTTGCGAATCTGGATCAGTTGATCCGTGCATCCGGGCGTGAAATCCTTCGGGTAAAAGACCAGCATCACCCGTAATTGTCCCTGCAGGTCACTGAGCCGAAAGTCCTCACCCAGGCTCGTTTTCAGGGTGAAATCCGGTGCGTCGGTCCCAACCTCGATCGGCATCGTCCATTCTCCTGAAACTATGGCACGGCAAGCATGCGGTCGAGTGCGATCTTCGCCGCCGCGCTCGTCTCCGGATCGACCTTGATCTCGTTGACGATCTCGCCGCGGACCAGATGCTCCAATACCCATAGCATATACGCAGGATGGATCCTGTACATGGTCGAGCAGGGACAGATCACCGGGTCCAGGCAGAAGATGGTTTTGTCCGGCATCTCGTTCTGGAGACGCCGCACCAGGTTGATCTCGGTCCCGACCGCCCAGGTGGTCCCCGACGGCGCATTGCGGATCATGTTGATGATGTACTCGGTCGAGCCGTCGTAGTCCGACGCCTGCACCACTTCCACCCGGCATTCCGGATGCACGAGGACATTCACATCCGGATAGTCGATTCTCGCCTTCTCGATCTGCTCGACCGAGAACCGGGCATGCACCGAGCAATACCCCTTCCAGAGAATCACTTTGGCCTTGAGCAGGTCTTCCTCGGTATTGCCTCCCAGCGGCAGGAACGGATCCCAAACCACCATCTCGCTCTGGAGAATTCCCTTTTTGACGGCGGTGTTTCGACCCAGGTGCTCATCCGGGAAGAACATGATGCGCTCGCCACGCTCCAGCGCCCAGTCATAGACGCGGGTCGCATTGGACGACGTGCAGACAATGCCGCCGTTCCGACCACAAAACGCCTTGATCGATGCCGCGGAGTTCATGTACGTAATCGGGATCACATTGTCGATGCCCAACGCAGCCAGAGCACTCCAGGCCGCTTCCACATCGTCTGGCTTGGCCATGTCCGCCATTGAGCAGCCAGCTTCCATGTTCGGCAGGATCACACGCTGACCCGGCCGGCCAAGGATGTCCGCGCTTTCGGCCATGAAGTGGACGCCGCAGAACAGGGTGTAATCCGCATCGGAGTTCGTGGCGGCTTCTTGCGACAATTTGTAGGAATCGCCCTGGAAATCCGCGAACTTGATAACCTCATCACGCTGGTAATGATGGCCAAGGATCGTCAGGCGGTCACCCAATTCGGCCTTGAGCTCG
>Ga0182745_1004291_pt1 | contig 11897 bp, 13 predicted proteins | sample eDN3rd30CKraftBY_FD_128523 | JGI IMG/M metagenome (GOLD analysis project Ga0182745, IMG submission 128523) | Enriched backyard soil microbial communities from Emeryville, California, USA - eDNA 3rd pass 30_C Kraft BY (version 2) (version 2) | ecosystem: Environmental > Terrestrial > Soil >... | reverse complement strand
TACAGGGTGCGGGGTGGAGCGATGACGGTTCGAAGAAAGTTCGAAGGCGGTTCGGTGACGATAAACTCCCCTCCCGCAGGCGGGAGGGGTTGGGGGTGGGCCAGCGGCAGTGCGGTTGCCCACCCCGCTGCGACTAACGAACGAAGTTCGCAAGTCTCGCTGCCCCTCCCGCTTGCGGGAGGGGGAATCAGACCCGCCTTATCACCAGATTCCGTATCTCGCTCATATCCTCCATCGCGAAGCGGATGCCTTCGCGGCCGAGCCCCGAATCCTTGACGCCGCCATAGGGCATGTTGTCGACACGGTAGCTCGACACATCGTTGACGACGACCCCGCCGACCTCGAGATGGTCCCACGCTTCCAGCACCTGGTGCAGATCGCGGGTGAAGAGGCCGGCCTGGAGGCCGAACTTGCTGTCGTTCACCTCGGCCAGCGCCGCGTCCCAATCGGTGAATTTCGACAGGATGGCGAGCGGGCCGAAGGCTTCCTCGCGATAGGCCGCGGCGCCGCGGTCGACGTCTTCGAGCAAGGTCGCCTCCAGCATCGCGCCCTCGCGCTTGCCGCCGACGAGCAGTTTCGCGCCGTTCGCTATGGCTTCCTGAATCCATCCGTCCAGCCGCGCGGCCTCCTTTTCGGAGATCATCGGGCCGATGAAGGTGCTGCGGTCCTTGGGGTCGCCCGCGACGAGCGTCTTCGTCTTTTCGACCAGCATGTCGCGGAAGCGGTCGTAGATGTCGGCGTGGATGATGATCCGCTGGACGCCGATGCACGACTGCCCCGACTGGTAGAAGGCGCCGAAGATAATCCGCGCGAGCGCATGGTCGAGGTCGGCGTCCTTGTCGACGATCACCGCGGCGTTGCCGCCGAGTTCGAGGACGATCTTCTTCTTGCCCGCCTTGGCCTTCAGGTCCCAGCCGACGCCCGGCGAGCCGGTGAAGCTCAGCAGTTTCAGCCGCTCGTCGGTGGTGAAGAGGTCGGCGCCGTCGCGGCTCGCGGGGAGGATGCTGAACGCGCCCTCGGGGAGGATGTCGCATTCGGCGAGCACTTCGCCCATGATGATCGCGCCGAGCGGCGTCATCGACGCGGGCTTCATCACGAAGGGGCAGCCGATGGCGATTGCGGGCGCGATCTTGTGCGCGGCGAGATTGAGCGGGAAGTTGAAGGGCGAGATGAAGCTGCACGGCCCGATCGGCACCCGCTTCCACATCCCCATATAGCCCTTGGCGCGCGGCGAAATGTCGAGCGGCTGGACCTCGCCATAGTTGCGCACCGCTTCCTCGGCGGCGATGCGGAAGGTGTCGATCAGGCGGCTGACCTCGCCCTCGGCATCGGCGATCGGTTTCCCCGCCTCGACGCAGAGCGCATAGGCGAGTTCGTCGAAACGCTCCTGAAAGCGCCCGACGCAATGGGTGAGGACGTCGCGCTTTTCATAGCTCGCGAGCTTCGCCATCGGCTCGGCGGCGCGCACCGCCCCGGCGATCGCTTCGTCGATCACGTCGGGGGTGGCGAGCGCGGTGCGGAACGCGACCTCGCCGGTATATTTGTCGGTGACGACAAGGTCGGTGTTCGGCTGCACCGCCTTGTTGTTGAGGTAGAGCGGGTAGACGTCTTTCAACTTCACAATCATTCTCCAAGGCTGTCATCCCCGCGAAGGCGGGGATCCAGCTTCTCCCATTTTCCTTCTTCGTGCCTTTGCGCCTTTGCGTGAGGAAATTATGGACTCACGCAAAGGCGCAAAGGCACGAAGAAAAAAGCTGGATCCCCGCTTTCGCGGGGATGACGGAAACGGGCGGTCGCGAAGCCTGTTACAACTCCTTCGACAGCTTCTTGATGTCGACGTTCAAAATCTGGTCGTTCTCCGAATAATCGACCGGGCAATCGATCAGGTGGACGCCCGGCGTGCTCAGCGTATGCGTCAGCAATTCCTTGAGGTGCGCCGCGCTTTCGACGCGATGCCCCTTGGCGCCGTAGCTCTCGGCATATTTGACGAAATCGGGGTTGCCGTAAGTCAGCCCCCAATCCTGAAAGCCCATGTTCGCCTGTTTCCAGCGGATCATGCCATAGCTCGAATCGTTGAGGATCAGCACGGTGATATTGAGGCCGAGGCGGACCGCGGTCTCCATCTCCTGGCTGTTCATCATGAAGCCGCCGTCGCCGCAGATCGCCATCACCTTGCGGCCCGGATAGACCATCGCCGACATCATCGCGCTCGGCAGCCCGGCGCCCATCGTCGCGAGCGCATTGTCGAGCAGCACGGTGTTCGGGCGATAGGCGGTGTAGCCGCGCGCGAACCAGATTTTATAGACGCCGTTGTCGAGGCAGATGATCCCGTCGTCGGGCATCGCGTCGCGGACCTGCTGCACCAGATGCGGCGGGAAGATCGGGAAGCGCGCGTCGGCGGCGAGCGGCGCGGTGTGGTCGACCTCGGCCTGGCGATAGGCGAGCATATGATCGAACGCCCAGCCGCCGTTGGGGACGATATCCTCCTTCATCTGCCAGATCGCGTTGGCGATGTCGCCGATCACCTCGATATCGGGGAAATAGACCGGATCGACCTCGGCGGTCTTCGTCGAGACGTGGATGACGGTCGGGCCGCCGCTCTTCATGAAGAAGGGCGGTTTTTCAATGACGTCGTGGCCGATGTTGACGATGCAGTCCGACGCCTCGACCGCGCGGTGGACGAAATCGCCCGCCGATAGCGCGGCGCAGCCGAGGAATTTCGGATGCCGCTCGTCGATCACGCCCTTGCCAAGCTGCGTCGTCAGGAACGGGATACCCGTCTTTTCGATGAACTGGAGCAGCATCCGGCTGGTCATCGTGCGGTTCGCGCCTGCGCCGATCACCAGCACCGGGGATTTCGCATTTTCGAGCGCCTTGACGGCCTCGCGGATCGATTTGACGTCGGCGGTCGGGCGGCGCGAGTGACTGCGCTTCAGCGGCAGGCTTTCGGTATGCTCGTCGGCGATATCCTCCGGCAGTTCGATATGCACCGCGCCGGGCTTTTCCTCCTCGGCGAGGCGGAAGGCTTCGCGCACGCGGCTCGGGATATTGTCCGACGAGGCCATCTGGTGCGTATATTTGGTGATCGGCCCCATCATCGCGACGACGTCGAGAATCTGGAAGCGGCCCTGCTTCGATTTCTTGATCGGTTTCTGCCCGGTGATCATCATCATCGGCATCCCGCCGAGCTGGGCATAGGCGGCCGCGGTGACAAAGTTCGTCGCGCCGGGGCCGAGCGTCGCGAGGCAGACGCCGGTCTTGCCGGTGTGGCGGCCATAGGTCGCGGCCATGAAGCCCGCGCCCTGTTCGTGACGGGTCAGGATCAGCTTGATCTTTTTCGAGCGCGACAGGCTGTCGAGAAAGTCGAGATTTTCCTCGCCGGGAACGCCGAAGATATATTCGACGCCCTCTTCCTCGAGGCATTCGATGAACAGGTCGGATGCTTTTTTCATGATGTCAGTCGCCCCCTCAGCCCGGCACCGCGCCGGTGCGGCTTTTCAGTCCGTGCCGGCGACCAGCGGCGCAATATCGGCGTAGCGGTTCCCGTCGTTGCTCGCGAGTCCCTGCATTGCCGGATGCGATTTGTAACGAGGGGGGAGGGGGTTGTCACGCGGGGCTTGGTGAGCGCGTAAACCATTCCTCTGTGCCCTCGTCATTGCGAGCGCAGCCATCCTATTCCCCTCCCGCAAGCGGCAGGGGCAGCGAGAGTTGCGAGCTTGCTCGCTACTCGCAGCGGGGAGGGCTTCGTTACCGCTGCATCGGATAAGATTCGCGCAGAGGCCGCAGAGATCGCAGAGAAAAAAGGGATTCACACGACAGCGCGGAAAAAGCGCGCGATCGTTAGGCGAGGCCTTCCGGAACCATGGGCAGGTCGTCGTCTGCCAGCCAAGGAACATCGTGCGATGTCCAGATATGAATCACGGGCCGAAGCACGGGGTCGGCATCGAGAGTGGCGACGCGCAGTATATATTCGTCTTGCCCGGTACGCATAGCAACGAGGTGCGACCCGCACCGGCCACAGAAATGCCGCACCTTGCCCGGTGAAGATTCATAGCCTTTCACAATCTCGCCGCCGACCAGCCAACGAAAACTCTCGCGACGGACCCGAGCGGTCGGGACAGCTACCGCTGCGTGGGCTTTTCTGCATGTGTGGCAGTGACAAAATCCGATGGGACTCGACAGTTCATCGATTTCATATCGGACCGCACGGCACAGGCAACTTCCTTGGATCGGCATCGCTTGAACCCTCCATGTTGGAGAAGCCAAATAACGGGCGCTCAATCGATATCGAACAACCCCGCCAGTTGCTCGACCATCGTGCCGCCCAATTGCTCGGCATCCATGATCGTCACCGCGCGGCTGTAGTAGCGCGTGACGTCGTGGCCGATGCCGATCGCGCAGAGCTCGACCGGCGACCGATTCTCGATCCATTCGATCACCTGGCGCAGATGCTGGTCGAGATAGGCGCCGTGGTTGACCGACAGCGTGCTGTCGTCGACCGGCGCGCCGTCGCTGATCACCATCAGGATGCGGCGCTCCTCGGGGCGATTGATGATGCGGTGGTGCGCCCACATCAGCGCCTCGCCGTCGATATTCTCCTTGAGCAGCCCCTCGCGCATCATCAGGCCGAGCGACTTGCGCGCGCGGCGATAGGGTTCGTCGGCGGGCTTGTAGATGATGTGGCGGAGGTCGTTGAGGCGGCCGGGGTGTGGCGGGCGTCCGGCGGCGAGCCAGTCCTCGCGGCTCTGCCCGCCCTTCCAGGTGCGGGTGGTGAAGCCGAGGATTTCGGTCTTCACCCCGCAGCGTTCGAGGGTGCGCGCGAGGATGTCGGCGCTGATCGCGGCGATGCTGATCGGCCGCCCGCGCATCGAGCCACTATTGTCGAGCAGCAAGGTGACGACGGTGTCGCGGAAATCGGTGTCGCGCTCGATCTTGTAGCTGAGCGACTGACCGGGCGAGACGACGACGCGGGCGAGGCGGGCGGCGTCGAGCTGGCCTTCCTCCTGATCGAAGTCCCACGCGCGGTTCTGCTGCGCCATCAGGCGGCGCTGGAGTCGGTTCGCGAGCTTGGTCACTGCGCCCTGCAGATGCGTCATCTGCTGGTCGAGATAGGCGCGCAGGCGGGTGAGTTCGTCGGCGTCGCAAAGCTCGGTCGCGGCGACGATCTCGTCGTGCTTTTCGGTGAAGCGGATGTAATTGAAATCGGGGACGTCGGTCGGCAGGCGGTTGGGGCGCACGGGGAGCATCCCCTCGTCGCCTTCGCCGCCCATCTCGGGCTCGCCGTCGGCCTCCATCTCCTGCGCGTCGGGGTCGGATTCGCCGTCGTCGGCCTGGTCGCCCGCCATTTCGGCGCGCGCATCGACCTGGCTTTCACCGCTGCCGCCGTCCTCGCTCTGCTGTTCGTCCTGGTTGTCCTCGGCCTCGGACTCATCCTCTTCGCCGCTGTCCTCGGAGCCCTGTTCGACCGGCTCGTCGCCCTGGATAAGGTCGAGGTGACGGAGCGCGAGCTTCGCGGTTTCGGCGAAGGCGGCCTGATCGTCGATCAGCATCGCGAGCGCGGTCAGGTCGCCGCCCGCGTCCTTGGTGATCCATTCGCGCACCAGCGACAGGCCGGTCTCGGTGCCCTGCGGCGCCTGCTCGCCGGTCAGCGCCTCGCGCAGCATCAGTTCGAGCGCGCTCGATATCGGCACATCGTCCTTGGTCTGCGCGCGGGCGATCGGGTCCGACCGCATCCGCATCGCGAGGCTGGCCGACAGATTGGCGCGCATTCCCGCCATGTTACGCGCGCCGAGCGCCTCGACCCGCGCGCGCTCCATCGCGTCGAACGCGGCGGCGGCGAGCGGTTCGGCGGGGCGCGCGGCATTGTGGAGCTTGTCGCTGTGATGCTTCATGCGCAGCGCATAGCTGTCGGCGAAGCCGCGCGCTTCGGCGACCTGATCGCGCGGCAGGGTGCGCGACGGGGTCGGCACCTTGATCGCCTTGCCGATCTGCGCGGGGGCGTCGGCGGTGAAGCCGACCTCGACCTCCGCATCGCGGGTGACCGCGCGCGCGACGCTCGACAGCGCGGTTTTCAGATCGTCGAGGGGAGATTGGGAGGCCATGACGAGTCGGCTCTAACCAGCTTTTGGGACGGAAGGAAGGGGATGGGTGTGGGACATCTCACATTCGTCACCCCGGACTTGATCCGGGGTCCCGCTTATCCACGTCGCCGAGCGGGACCCCGGATCAAGTCCGGGGTGACGCGGGAGGGGATGGGGGCTCTCGCGCTTCAATCCTCCTCGTCGCCCGCGGTGCGATGGCAGATCGCATTGTCGTCGGGCTTGGGGTCGGCGGGATCGGGGATCAGGCGGAAGGTATAGGCCCAAGGCGTCGCAACGCGCTCGGGCCGCGCGGACTTGCCTGCGATCACGTCGACGAAGTCGCGGCAGGCGACCGCGCTGCGCAGGAAATTGCTGTGTCCGGTCGATCCGCGTGAGACGTCGGTCGTGTCGATCACGGTCACGCCCGGCAGCGCCTTCACATAGCAGCGCTCGGGCAGACCTTTGGCGCGAAGGTCGGCCGCCTCGAACGGATCGAAGCAATAGGGCGACCCGAGCCGCGGATAGCCGTGCAGCGCGCGCGAAGCGGCGAGCGCCTTGTCGCGCAGCGAGACATAGATCGTCATATGCCGCCCGCGCTCGACGCGTTCGGGCGCCAGCACGTCGCCCGCGATGTCGCGCTCGAAGGTTTCGCGATCGATGTCGGGCGAGGCGAGGATGATGTTGGATATGTTCGTCGCGCGTCCGGCGCGGCGCGATAGCCGATCGGCGGTCGCGATCGCGGGGATCACCAGCCGCGCGCCGAGCGAGTGCGACACGACGACGATCTCCTTGACCCACGGCCGGTCGGCGAGCGTGCGCAGGAAATCGCCGAAATAGCGCACGTCGTGATACATGTTGGTTTCGTCGACCGCATATTTCAGCACTTCGCCCTGCGACGGCCAGCTATATTCGATCACCGGCCCGTCGAAGCCGGTCATGCGCGCGATCTGCGCCGCGTCCTTCGAGGTCGTCTCGAACGTCTCGCGATAGCCGTGGACATAGAGGAGCACGCGGCCCTGCTTGCGGTCCGTCTCGGCCTGCAGCGCCTGCCACCAGTCGCCCTCGTTCTGGAACGCCATCGGCGTGCGGAATTTTTTCTTGCCGCCGATGGTGCTCTCGCCCGGTGCGGCGAAGCGGCCGTAGCGTATCGTGTCGCCGCGATGGTTGGTGAGCGTGACCGCCTCGGTGCGGCAATCGGGCAGCCGGCTGGTCACGAAGAAGAGCGGCAGCGCCGCCGTATCGACCGGCGCCCCCGCCGCCGCGGTGCAGCGCGGGTCGGCGACATAGGCGGCGTGGCGGACATCGCCGTAATCGACGGGGGCGATGCAGGCCGCGAGGGGAAGGTAGGCGAGAGCCGCAAGGAGGCGCATCGCGCGACGCTGGCAGAGCCGGCCCGGCTTGGGAAGGCGAAAATGGAGCGATCAGGAGTGTTGATAGAGTAATACACTTCATCTATCGCAGCGGAACGCCGTGAGCGGCGATCGAGGGAGAATGTCATGTCGCTATTTGCTGCGCTGCTGTTCGTCGCGGGGGCCGGCGCGCCGCCGCCCTATGTGCCGCCCTTCGATCCGGCGGCGCTCAAGACCGATGCGGCGGGCGAACTGCTCGTTCTCGGCACCCCCCATTTGTCGGGGCTCCCCGACGGGTTTTCGGCCGCGAGCCTCGACCCGCTGCTCGCGCGGCTGGCGGCATGGAAGCCGCGGATCATCACGATCGAGGGCGTTTCCGGCCCCGATTGCGATATGCTGCTGCGCTACAAGCCGCTCTATCCCGACGTCTACGACACCTATTGCTGGGACCCCGAACCGGCTCGCAAGGCGACCGGGCTCGACGTTCCGGCGGCTACTGCCGAGGCCGGGCGCCTGCTTGCGGCATGGCCCGCCAACCCCGCCGCCGCCGAGCGGCGCCATCTGGCGGCGGTCTTCCTCGCGGGCGGCGAGCAGGCGTCGGCGCTCGTCCAATGGCTGCGCTTGCCTGCCGCCGAACGGCACGCGGGCGACGGACTCGACGCGGCGCTCGCGGAACGGCTCGACACGCTGACGACCCGTCACAACGAGAATTTCCTGATCGCCTCTGCGCTCGCGGCGCGGCTGGGGCTGGAGCGCGTCTATTCGGTCGACGACCACAGCGCCGATGCGACGACCGCGTGGCTGAACGACGATGCCGGATTCAACGCCGCCTTGCAGCGGATCTGGAACAATCCGGTCGCGAAGGAACGCGCCGCCGCCGACAAGGCGCTGGAGGCGAAGCTCGACGGGGCTGGTCTGCTCGACCTCTATCGCGCCTATAATAGTCCCGCGACGGCGCGCGTGGCCTATGACAGCGATTTCGGCGCGGCGCTTGCCGATACGACGCCGCAGAATTACGGCCGCCGTTATGTCGGCTGGTGGGAAACGCGCAATCTGCGCATGGCCGCGAACATCCGCGCGGCGATGGCGGCGCAGCCGGGCGCGCGCACGCTCAGCATCGTTGGCGTGTCGCACAAGGGCTATTTCGAAGCCTATCTGAACCAGATGCACGACGTCCGGCTGGTCGATGTCGAAACCCTGTTGAAATGACGGTGCGGGGCGGCGCGCCGCCGCCCTGGCCGCTTATTTGCCGATCACGCCCTCGGGCAGATCCTCGCCGAACACGCGCTGATAATATTCGGCGACGATCATCCGTTCGGCTTCGTCGCACTTGTTGAGGAACGACAGGCGGAAGGCGAAGCCGATATTGTGGAAGATCGCGGCGTTCTGCGCCCAGCTGATCACCGTGCGGGGGCTCATCACGGTCGAGATGTCGCCGTTGATGAAGCCCTGGCGCGTCAGGTCCGCGACCTTCACCATATTGGCGACGGTCGCGTCGTCGGTGCCGGGCACCTTGGCCAGGATGATCGCGCTTTCGGTCGCGGCGGGCAGATAGTTCAGCGTGACGACGATGTTCCAGCGGTCCATCTGGCCCTGGTTGATCTGCTGCGTGCCGTGATAGAGGCCGCTCGTGTCGCCGAGCCCGACGGTGTTCGCGGTGGAGAAGAGGCGGAAATGCGGGTTCGGGCGGATGACCCGGTTCTGGTCGAGCAGGGTCAGCTTGCCCTCCGCCTCCAGCACGCGCTGGATCACGAACATCACGTCGGGGCGCCCCGCGTCATATTCGTCGAAGACGAGCGCGGTCGGGGTCTGCAGCGCCCAGGGGAGCAGGCCCTCGCGGAACTCGGTGACCTGCTGACCGTCGCGCAGCACGATCGCGTCGCGGCCGACGAGGTCGATGCGGCTGATATGCGCGTCGAGGTTGACGCGGATGCACGGCCATTTGAGGCGGGCGGCGACCTGCTCGATGTGGGTCGACTTGCCGGTGCCGTGATAGCCCTGCACCATGACGCGGCGGTTGAACTTGAACCCGGCGAGGATCGCGAGCGTCGTGTCGCCGTCGAAGACATAGGCGGGGTCGAGGTCGGGAACGCGCTCATCGGCCTCGCTGAACGCAGGCACCTTCATGTCGATATCGACGCCGAACACCTCGCGCGCATCGACCTCGATATCCGGGGCCGCAAGAAGCGTCGAACCGTGATGGTCGGGGAGGCTGTTCGGGATGTCGGTCATGTTTCTTGTCCAGCGATAGATCAGGGAGAGTCGCCGCGCTGCGGCGCTTCGCCGTCGCGGTATCGCCATGGGTTGCGGCTTGCAACGGCTTATTCAGAAGATGTCGAGCGCCTTCATCACCGCCGACTGGTCATAATAGGGGCGTTCGCAGACGATCTTGTCGCTGCCGGGCGCGAATTCGAAGCTCGCTGCCATGCGGACGCGAAACGCCTTGCCGGTCGGCTCGACCGTGCGCAGGCCGAGCCGCAGCGGGCCGAGATGGGTGCCGGTCAGCCAGAATTCGACGAGCACGGTGTCGGTCGCCGCATCGGCGGCGATCGCAATCACCTCGTTCGCCTGGTCAGGAAAAGGCTCGCGCGACGCCGCAAAATAGGAGCGCACCGCCGCTTCGCCGTCGAAGACAGTGCCGGGGCCGAGCAGTTCGTAGCGCGGATGATCGAAGGTCGCGAGGACGCCGTCCCAATCGTGCGTGATCTCCAGCGCCATGTGGCGGCGGACGGTTTCGATACGCCTTTCGTCGAGGTCGCTCATCGCGCGTCTCCTAAGCGAATGCCTTCGTCTTTCTCAGCAACTGATAGGCCGCGACCACTTCGCCGAGTTTCGCCTCGAAACTGCGGTCGCCGCCGTTGCGGTCGGGGTGATATTTGCGCGCGAGTTCGCTGTAGCGGCGGCGAAGCGCGGCGCGGTCGGCCTCGGACGAAAGGCCCATCAGCTCCAGCGCGCGATGCTCTTCGCGGTTGAAGCGGGGGTCGGCGGCTTCGCGGCGCGCCTCGTACATCCGCTGGCGGAAGCGCGCGCCGAGCGCGTCCATCGGGTCCTTGAAATCGGCCCAGCGCGGCGGCTGGTCGGCGCTGCCCGCAGGGCGAAAGGCGCGGCTTTCGGTTTCCCAGCCCGCGGTCGGCGACTGCGCCGCCATGATCTGGTCGGCGTTCATGCCTTCGAAGAAATTATAGCCCGCGTTGAACTCGCGGACATGGTCGAGACACAGATAGCGATAGGGGGGCGGGCCGTCGGGCGAGCGCTGCTGGGTCGCGGGTGCGCGAAACTCGCCGGGCTCGCGGCAGCCGGCGACGGCACAGGGGGCTTCGCGCGGAACGCGGCCGTGGAATCGGGGGGAGCGGGGGGAGCGGGGGCTTGTCATGCGGAGTATCCGGTCCCAACATGGGGGCATGACGCAAAAAGGTCCAGTGCAACACGAGATGGAGGAGCGGCTGAGTGCGGCTTTTCCCGATGCCGATTTCATCCTCAGCAACGACAGCGCCCAGCATCACGGTCATGCCGGGGACGACGGTTCGGGCGAATCGCATTTCAGCCTGAGCATCACCTGGGCGGGCTTTGCGGGGCAGAATCGCATCGCGCGTCAGCGCGCGGTGAACAAGGCGCTCGGCGACTTGCCGGGGAACCGCGTCCATGCGCTGGCGATCAAGGCGACGGCGCCGGGAGAATAGGACGCGGCATGGCGGAGCATCGCATCTATCGGATGAGCTTTGCGAAGGTCTATCCCCTGCTCGTCGCGAAAGCGGAGCGCAAGGGGCGGACGAAGGCCGAGGTCGATGAAATCATCCATTGGCTGACCGGCTACAGCCAGGCGCAACTCGACGCAGAGCTCGCGGCCGGAACCGATTTCGCCGGTTTCTTCGCCGCGGCGCCCGCGATGAACGCGGCGCGGGCCGGGATCAAGGGCGTCGTCTGCGGCGTGCGCGTCGAGGATATCGCCGAGCCGCTGATGCGCGAAATCCGCTATCTCGACAAGCTGATCGACGAACTCGCCAAGGGGAAGGCGATGGAGAAGATATTGCGGGCGCCAGCGCCATGACGATCGACAAGGTCAATCTCGCCGAGGCCTTCGCGACCTTCGACGATCACTGGAACCCGCGTGTCGCCGGCGACATCAATGATTTCCAGGTCAAGCTGGTGAAGCTCGACGGCAAGTTCGACTGGCATCACCATGATATGGAAGACGAATTATTCCTTGTCGTCGCGGGCCGGATGAAGATGGCGTTTCGCGACCGCGACCTGATCGTCGGACCGGGAGAGTTCATCATCGTCCCCCACGGCACCGAACATTGTCCCGAGGCGCTGGGCGGCGAATGCCATGTCCTGCTGCTCGAACCCAATTCGACGCGCAACACGGGCAATGTCGAAACCGAAAAAACGCGCCGGAAACTCGAAAGGATTCGCTGATGTTCACCGTCATCACGCCCTCGACCCACGACATCGGCGCCTTCGACGTGCG
>Ga0182745_1004287_pt1 | contig 11909 bp, 7 predicted proteins | sample eDN3rd30CKraftBY_FD_128523 | JGI IMG/M metagenome (GOLD analysis project Ga0182745, IMG submission 128523) | Enriched backyard soil microbial communities from Emeryville, California, USA - eDNA 3rd pass 30_C Kraft BY (version 2) (version 2) | ecosystem: Environmental > Terrestrial > Soil >... | reverse complement strand
GGCCAGCGGATCACCGGCCCCTGTCGCGGCGCCAGCACGAGCGCGTGCGAGCGGCACGTCACGGCCAACAGGCCCCCCAGCGCCGCCATGCCGAAGGCGAACAGCCTGAGCACGAGCGACGGGGCCACCAGGGCCAGGAGGGCGAAGGCCGTCAGGGCCAGGGCCTCGCGGAAGAAGCGCGACTCCAGCCGGACCTCCCGCAGCGAGTCCAGCTCCACCGGGGGGACTCCCACCGAGGGGTGCGGTTGGTACAACAGCCGCCTCCCCTCGCCGAAGAGCATGCGCCCCCCGCCCAGGTTCGCGGCGAAGAAGGGCTGCGCCGGTGCAGGGCCTCCAGGCAACGGCGCTTCCGGCAGCGGGGCCTCGCAGGCAATGCACCGCGGGCGGCCCGCCGGTTGGGGCCGCCCACAGGCATCACACATGACGAGGACCTCGGCCGGCACCCAGGTCCCCGCTCAGGTCGCGACGAAGTTCACGAGCCGCTTGGGGACGAAGACGAACTTGCGCAGCGTCTTGCCCGCCAGGGCCGCCTGGACCTTCTCATCCGCCTCGGCGGCGGCGCGCACGTCCGCCTCCGCCGCGTCCGCAGCCACGTGAATCTCCGCGCGCAGCTTGCCGTTCACCTGCACGGCGTAGGGGATGACGTCGTCCACCACGAGCGCCGGATCGAACGCCGGCCACTCCTGGGCGACGGTGAAGTCCTTGCTGCCGTAGGCCTCGGCGATCTCGTCCGCGACGTGTGGCGCGAAAGGCGTCAGCACCACCGCCAGCAGCCGCACGGCCTCCGCCATGGCGGCCTTCTCCGCGGCCGTCTCCGGCGCCCCCAGGTCGGAGAGCGCGTTCAGCCCCTCCATGATGCTGGCGATGGCCGTGTTGAAGGACAGGCGCTCGATGGCCTCCCCCACCCGCTTGAGCGTCTTGTGCGCGGCGCGGCGCATCTCCAGCGCCTTGCCCTCATAGACGCCGTCATACGTGGCGCCCGCCGCCGCCTCGTGGTGGGTCGCGGCCAGCGCCCAGACGCGCTTGAGGAAGCGGAACACGCCTTCCACCTGCTTGTCGGACCAGTCGAAGTCCCGCTCCGGCGGGCCGGCGAACAGCACGTAGGCCCGCGCCGTGTCCGCGCCGTACTTCTGGACGATGGAGGCGGGCGCCACCACGTTGCCCCAGCGCTTGGACATCTTCCGGCCATCCGGACCGTTGACGATGCCCTGGGTGATGAGCCGCGTGACGGGCTCGTCCACCGGGCTCAGCCCCAGCGCCTTCATCACCCGCGTCCAGAAGCGGAAGTAGAGCAGGTGCATCACCGCGTGCTCGGGTCCGCCCACGTAGATGTCCACGGGCAGGAAGCGCTGGGCCTCCTTCGGGTCGAACGGCGCGGCGTCATAGTGCGGCGACACGTAGCGCGCGAAGTACCAGCAGGAGTCGACGAAGGTGTCCATCGTCTCCGTCTCGCGCCGGGCAGGCCCGCCGCACTTCGGGCACGTGGTGTTCACCCACGAGGCCACCTTCGCCAGCGGCGGCTCGCCCTTGCCGGTGAGCACCTCGTGGGCGTCGATCTCCGGCAGGCGCACGGGCAGCTGGTCTACCGGCACCGGGATGCCGTGGCGGGCCGTGTCGCACTTCTCACAATAGACGATGGGGATGGGCGTGCCCCAGTAGCGCTGGCGGCTGAAGCCCCAGTCCTTCTGGCGGTACGTCACCTTCGCCTCGCCCTTGCCGTCCTTCTCCAGCGCCGCGGCCATGGCCTTGCGCGCCTGCTCGGATGTCTGGCCCGTGTAGGGGCCGGAGTCGTCCAGCACGCCATATTCCGTGTAGGCCGCTTCCAGCTGCTCGCCGGCCGGCAGCCGCTCACCGGAGGCGGGCTGGATGACGACCTTCATGGGCAGGCCGTACTTGCGCGCGAAGGAGAAGTCGCGCTCGTCGTGCGCGGGCACGCTCATCACCGCGCCGGTGCCGTAGTCGCTCAGCACGAAGTTGGCGATCCAGATGGGGATGGCCTGCCCGGTGAAGGGGTTCTCCGCGTAGGCGCCGGTGAAGACGCCCTCCTTCTCCGTGCCCTCGCCCAGCCGCTCCCGCTTGGACTGGGCCGCCATGCGCCTGGCGAAGGCCTCCACCTCCGCGCGGCGCTCCGGCGTCGTCACCTGGGCCACCAGCTTGTGGTCCGGCGCCAGCACCACGTAGGTGCAGCCGTAGATGGTGTCGATGCGGGTGGTGAACACGCGCAGCGAGGCGTCATGCCCCTGCACGCGGAAGTCGGCCTCGGCACCTTCCGAGCGGCCAATCCAGTCCCGCTGCGCGGAGACGATGCGGTGGGGCCACTCCTTGAGCGTATCCAGCGCGTCCAGCAGGTCCTGCGAGTACCGGGTGATGCGGAACGCCCACTCGGGCATCTCCTTGTCCACCACGGGAGACTCGCAGCGCTCGCAGACGCCATCCTTCACCTGCTCGTTGGCGATGACGGTGTGGCAGCCGGTACACCAGTTCACCTTGCCCATGCGGCGATAGACGAGCCCGCGCTCCAGCATCTGGATGAAGAACCACTGGTTCCAGCGGTAGTACTCCGGAGCGCTGGTGTTGACCTCGCGGTCCCAGTCGTAGCAGTACCCCAGGCTTTTGATTTCCTTCTTGAAGGACGCGATGTTCTCCGCCGTGCGCACCGCCGGGTGAACGCCGTCCTTGATGGCCGCGTTCTCAGCCGGCAGGCCGAAGGCATCCCAGCCCATGGGGTGCAGCACGTCGAAGCCCCGCATCCGGAAGTAGCGCGCGTACACGTCCCCGAGCAGGTAGTTGCGCACATGCCCCATGTGCATCTTCCCGCTGGGGTACGGCAGCATCTCGAGCACGTACTTCTTGGGTGCGCCGGGGCGGCTGCCCGCCCGGAAGATGCCCGCCTCATCCCAGCGGGTCTGCCACTTTCCTTCAATCGCCTGCGGCTCGTAACGCTCGTTCATCGCCATATCTATCGAGTCTCTTAGAGGAGGGACGTGCCCCGGGCAACTAGTCTCGCCGGGGCGGATCCGCTCCCAACGGACGGGGCCTCGGGCGGGCGGCTGACCTGCTTCCCTGCCGGCCCGGCCCCCATCGTCGGCCCCCCAAGCACCGGCCGCCCCGGCCCCATCGTCGGCCCCCCAAGCACCGGCCGCCCCGGCCCCATGTGACGCAGTGGGCCTCCAGCACAGAGCAAACATTCTCGCCAATCTGGATTAAAAGATTAGCAATAAAAGTGAGGATATGCCGTTGACGACCAATCGTTGACCCAGTGACGATTCCCGTCGCCGGCATCCTGCATAGGGGGGAGCCGTCCATCCGCAGCGAGTGAGGTCCGAATGACGCTGAGAAGGGCGTTGATTCCAGGGTGCGTGTTTGCACTCTTCTCGTTGGAAACCCTGGCACAGGACGCGAGCAGCACCGCGCCCGCCGCCGAAACACAGACATCCGCGCCGGCTGCCGCGCCGCAACCCGACGTCACACCCTCGCCAGCGGCCGCCGCCCCCGCTCCGGCCGCCGTGCGGACGGTGAGAGGCCGGGTCGCGGACCGCCTCACCAATGACGGCCTGCCCCTGGTGCGCGTCATCATCAAGGGCACCACGCAGGGCGTGGAGACGGAGCTGGACGGCACCTTCACCCTCCCCAACGTCCCCACGGGTCCGGTGACGCTGCTGTTCTCCAGCCAGGACTACGGCGAGCGGGAGGTCCGGGTCGGCGCCAACCAACGCAGCGTGGAGGTCGCCCTCGAGAACATCTTCTCCGAGGAGATGGTGGTGGTGGGCCGCGCCAGTGAGGTGGCGCGAAAGAACCTGGCCAACTCCGTGGCCTCGGTGAACGCCGAGGACATCAACCGCGCCCCCTCCCAGACGGTGGACCAGGCGCTCCAGGGCAAGGTCGCCGGCGCCAACATCCAGAGCAACGGCGGCGCGCCGGGCGGCGGCCTCCAGATGCGGCTGCGCGGCGTGTCCACCATCAACGGCTCCACCGCCCCGCTCTACGTCATCGACGGCGTGCTCGTCAGCGACGTGGCCATCGCGTCCGGGGTGTTCGCCATCACCGAGTCGGTGACCGGCTCCAACCCCAATGCCACCCAGGACAACCAGGTGAACCGCATCGCGGACATCAACCCCAACGACATCGAGAGCATCGAGGTCCTCAAGGGTGCGTCCGCCGCCGCCATCTACGGCTCCAAGGCCGCCAACGGCGTGGTCATCATCAACACCAAGCGGGGCCGCTCCAGCGAGCCGCAGTTCGATGTGACCCAGCGCGTGGGCATGTACACGCTGGCCAACAAGATTGGCACCCGCCGCTTCGAGAGCCTCGAGGAGGCCCGCGAGGTCTTCGGCGAAGTCGCGGAGCAGTACTTCGTCCCGGGCCGGCGGTTCGACCACGAGTCCGCCCTGGCCGGGCGCCGCGACCTGTCCACGGAGACGCTGGCCAGCGTCAGCGGCGCGACGGGCAACACGAAGTACTTCGCCTCGGCGCTGATCAAGAACGACGAGGGCATCATCGCCAACACCGGGTACGAGAAGCAGTCGTTCCGCCTCAACCTGGGTCAGAAGCTGGGCGAGTCGGTGGAGGTCAACGTCGCCACCAACCTGGTCCACACGCTGGGCCAGCGCGGCCTGACGAACAACGACAACGCCACCATCAGCAACTACATGGTGCTGCCGTACGCGCCGGAGTTCCTCCCGCTGGAGGCCAACGCCGAGGGCGTCTATCCGGAGAACCCCTTCCTCCGCAACCGCGCCAACCCGCTGCAGACGGCCGCGCTGGTGAAGAACGACGAGGACGTGTGGCGCTTCATCGGGTCCGGCGACCTGACGTGGCACCTGTGGAAGACGGACGCCCACCACCTGCGCGTGCTGGCCAACGCGGGCGTCGACCGGTTCCAGCAGGAGAACACGCTCTTCTTCCCCCCCGAGCTGAACTTCGAGCCGCTGGACGACGGCCTGCCCGGCTCGTCGCTCTTCGGCACCAGCCAGGTGCGCAACCTCAACACGGGCCTCAACCTGGTGCACACCTACCGGCCCGCGTCCCGCAGCCTGGCGGCCACCACGTCCGGCGGCATCCAGTTCGAAGAGCGCAACATCGACTCCGTCTACATCGTCAGCAAGAACCTCAACGCCGGCCAGCAGAACGTGGACAGCGGCACCGTGGTCAGCCTGCGGCACAACCGCTCGCTGGTGCGGGACCGGGGCTACTACGTCCAGGAGGAGCTGCTGCTGCTGGACGAACGGCTGACGCTGGTGGGCGCGCTGCGCGGCGAGCAGAGCAGCGCCAACGGCAACCCCAACGCGCTCTTCCTGTACCCGAAGCTGGCCACCGCCTACCGCGTCCCCTCCTTCCACCCGAAGGTGAACGAGTTCAAGGTCCGCGCGGCCTATGGCGAGACGGGCAACCAGCCGCTGTACGGCATGAAGTTCAACGGCCTGCGCGCCACCGGCAACATCGCCGGCAGCCCGGGCCTGGTGGGCACCGGCATCGCGGGTGACCCGAACATCAAGCCGGAGCGTCAGCGCGAGGTCGAGGCCGGCGTGGACGCGCTCCTCTTCGGCGGCGACGTGGTCGCGGAGGTCAGTGTCTACCAGCGCAACATCAGCGACCTGCTGCTCCAGCGCGCCCTGGCCCCATCCGGCGGCTTCACCACGCAGATCTTCAACGGCGGCGCGCTGCGCAACCGCGGCGTCGAGGCCATGCTCCAGGTGACGCCCCTCCGGGGCAGCCTCGAGTGGACCAGCGCCACGACGTTCGCCCTCAACCGCAGCCGGGTGACGGACCTGCCCGTGCCCGCGTTCCTCACCGGCGGCTTCGGCACCAGCCTGGGGGCCTTCCGCATCGAGCAGGGCGCGTCCGCTACGCAGATTGTCGGCAACGCCGGCGTCGACGAGAACGGCAACCCCATTGTCCGGAAGATTGGCGACACCGAGCCCACCTTCCGCATGTCCTTCACCAACACGCTCAAGTACCGGGACTTCAGCCTGTCGTTCCTGTTCGACTGGCAGCAGGGCAGCGACATCATCAACCTGACGCGGCTCATCTACGACGGCGCCGGGACGTCACCGGACTTCACGACGGGCGGGCGTGAGCGGCTCGCCCTGCGGCGCACGCACGCGAGCGCGTACCTGGAGGATGCCACCTTCCTCAAGCTGCGTGAGGTGACCCTCATGTACCAGCTGCCTCGGGAGTGGGTGACCATGATTCCCGCGGTGAAGTCCGCGCGCCTCAGCCTGAGCGGACGCAACCTCCTCACCTTCACCGGCTACTCCGGGCTGGATCCGGAGGTGAGCAACTTCGGCAACCAGGCCATCGCCCGCAACGTGGACGTGGCCCCCTTCCCGCCCAGCCGTAGCTTCTGGACCTCCCTCGACGTCGGGTTCTGAGCCATGACCATCCAACTGACAAAGAAGGCACTCGTGGGGCTGTGCACCGTCCTGGGCCTGAGCGGCTGCGGCTCCATGGACGTCCCCGACCTGAACAACCCCAGCCTCGATGACTTCCGCGAGCGGCCCACGCGCCCCGCGGTGCTCACCGCCACCACCGGTCTGCTCGTTGGCCACCGCGCCGGCGTCGCGGCCCTCAACGGCTACGTGGCCCAGCTGGGCGTCATCGGCCGCGAGGCGTATGTCTTCGACCCCGCGGATCCGCGCTCCGTCGAGGAGCTGCTGGGCCCCACCCTGGACCCGGGCGGCCCCGCCTTCGGCGGCAACCACTGGACCTCGCCCTACCTGAACATCCGCAACGCCAACGCGCTGCTGGACGCCCTGAACAAGGTCCCCAACACGCCCGACCCGGAGAAGGAGGGCATCCGCGGCTTCGCGAAGACGATGCAGGCCCTGGACTTCCTGGTGGTCGTCAACACGCGCGACTCCAACGGGGCCCCCATCGACGTCAACCTCCCCATCGGGGAGCTGGCCCCCATCGTCGGCAAGGACGCCGTGCTGGAGCGCATCGCCGCGCTGCTCGATGAGGGGAACGCACACCTGGGCAACGCGGGCGACGCCTTCGCCTTCCAGCTCAGCCCGGGCTTCGCCGGCTTCAACACGCCAGCGACGTTCCGGCAGTTCAACCGCGCGCTCGCCGGACGGGTGGCCGTCTACCGGGGCCTCTACCCCGAGGCGCTCACCGCCCTGAGCCAGTCCTTCCTCAACCCGAGCGCGTCGCTGGACCTGGGCGTCTACCACTCCTTCGGGACCAACTCCGGCGACACCGACAACGGCCTCATCAGCGTCAACATCTTCGCGCACCCGTCGACCGTCACCGACGCGGAGCTCCAGGATGACGGCACGGTGGACGACCGCGTCGGCCGGAAGCTCGTGCGGCTGTCGGCGGCCGCCAGCGCCGCGGACGGGAAGCTGTCGTCGCAGTGGGGCTTCCGCCTCTACACCACCAACAACGCGCCCGTGCCCATCATCCGCAACGAGGAGCTCATCCTCCTGCGCGCGGAGGCCAACATCGGCGCGCGGAACTTCGGCCCGGCCGCGGACGACCTCAACTTCATCCGCACCACGTCCGGCCGGCTGGCCCCGCGGCTCGACATCGACGAGACGAACGCCCTGGACGAGCTGCTGAAGCAGAAGCGGTACTCGCTCCTGTTCGAGGGCGGGCACCGGTGGCTGGACCTGCGGCGCTATGGGCGGCTCGACACGCTGCCCCGGGAGCTGGACCCGGACTTCGCGCCCCACGAGCGCTTCCCCATCCCGGCGGCGGAGATGAACGCCCGGAAGTAGGCCCGTCCGAGACAGTCGAGGCTCCAGGTGCACGGCGGCGCCGCGTGCGCCTGGAGCTTTCCGCGGCGTCAGCGGCTCAGCTGCCCCGCTTCAACCCGGCCCGCTCCGCGACGAGCGCGCCCAGCGCGGACCAGTCCAGGTCTCCGTGCCCCTGCGCGACGCCGCCCAGGAACTGGTCCTTCACCAGGCTGGCCAGCGGCATGGGCACCTCGGCGGCGCGGGCCGCGCCCAGGACGAGCTCCACGTCCTTGAGTCCCAGCCGCATCTTGAAGCCCGGCGGGGAGTACTTCTCCTCCGCGATGAGCTGCGCGTAGCCCTCGAAGATGGGCGAGCGGGCGAAGACGGACTGGAAGACGTCCAGGAACGCCCTGGGCTCGATGCCGGCCTTCCGGGTCAGCGCGAAGGACTCGGCCAGCGCCTCCATCATCGAGGCGATGAGGAAGTTGCCCGACAGCTTCACGACATTCGCCGCAGAGGCGTTCTCCCCCAGCACGGTGAGCCCACGCCCCAGGGCCTCCAGCAGCGGGCGGCAGCGCTCCACGTCCTGCTTCGGTCCTGCGGCCACCACCCAGAGCTGCTTCGACACCGCCGCGGCGGGCCGGCCGAACACCGGCGCGGCGACGTACCGATGCCCCGCGCCCGCGTGAGCCTCCGCGAGCTTCTCGGAGAGGGCCACGGAGATGGTGCTCGACGACACGTGGACGGCGCCGGGCGCCAGCCCCGCCAGGAGCCCGTCCTGGCCGAACACCGCCGAGGACACGGCGGCATCATCCGCCAGCATGCTGAACACGACGTCCGCGCCGCGAGCCGCCTCCGCTGGCGTGCGAACGACACGCGCGCCTTGCTCCTTCAGCGGCGCGGCCTTGGACTCCGTGCGATTCCACACCGTCAGCGCATGTCCCGCCGACAGCAGGCCCGTCGCCATCGGCAGGCCCATGTTTCCCAGGCCAATGAATCCAACCTTCATGCGGGTCTCCTCCCAGAAGCGGTCCGGATACCCCCCGCCGCGGAGGCCCACCACCGCAAAGCGCTCGCGCGTCCAGCAGCGAACGTGAGCGGCGCCCTACGCGGGCCGCTCCTCGGAGAGGTCCAGGCGCTCGAAGGCGCGGCCCAGCGCCATGACGCCCAGGGCCACCTCTCCCACCAGTACGCCCGCCGCGGCGAGGGCCGCCACGGGCAGCGACCACGGGCCGAGGAACGCCGACAGCGGCAGCCCCACCACGAGCGCCACCAGCCCCGCGGGCATCAGCCCCACCAGCGTCACCACCAGCGTGCCCACGAGCGCCAGCAGGCGCTGCCCCATCGCTTCGAGCCCCCGTGCGCGCTCCCCGATGTCCGCTGGCACCCACGCGGGGAAGAGCACCACCGCGGCGTTCTGCACGAAGAGCCCCGCGAGCGAGATGGCCGGCAGCAGGAGGGCCAGCGCGAGCCCTCCGGGCCACCACCAGTCCCCCAGCCGGGACGCCTCCACCCCCGGCCCCAGGAGGAGCGCCACCGCCAGCAGCGCGAGCTGGAACGCGGCCACGACCAGCCCGGAGGCCGCCAGTTGGGCACGCACCACCTGCTGTCCCGTCAGCGGCAGCGCGCGTAGCAGGTCCAGCTTGGGGAGGTCCATCCGCAGGTCCATGCGGAACGCGCTCGGCCCCACCACCGTCAGCGTCACCGCCAGCGTCAGGGCCACCGGTCCGAGCACCCGCCGCGTGTCCGTGAACATGCGCGTGTCGCCCATCACCGCCGCGATGGCGCCGCCCAGCACGATGAAGACGAGGAACACCGCGAACCCGCCGCCTAGCCGCTTGCGGGCAATCAGATTCTTCCAGAGGATTGCCACCTCGGGGCGGCCTCGCGCCAGAAGCCGGAACGGAGGCCGGCTCAGCGTCATCGCCCCCACGCGTGTCATGCGCCCCGAGGCGCGCAGCACGCGCTCCCGCGAGCGGGCCTCCGCGCGCGCCACCGCCGTCTCCTCGAAGGGCACCTCCGCCAGCAACACCCAGACGTAGTGCGCCGCCAGCAGCACCAGCACGGGCGGCAAGGCCATGAAGAACTCGCGCACGCTCCGCGCCAGCGCGGGTGCCACCAGCAGCCGGCCCGGCCAGAGCACCGCCCCCACGCCCGGCGAGTCCATCATCGACTGCAACCACGCGCGCAACGCACGTCCCGACGTGAGGTCCACCGGCACGGGGTGCTCGCGCAGCGAGCCGAGCACCGCCAGCGCCGCGAGCCCCAGCACCGCGGCCACCGCTCCACAGCGAACCACCCGCCCCCAGGTCCCCCTCTCGGCGAGCCGCGTGCGGACGAAGGACGCCGCCGTCGAGTGCAGGTAGAGGGTGCCCAGCGCCAGACAGGCCCCCACGAAGAAGAGGACCGGATGCGGGCTGAGGCTCCTTCCGAGGAACAACGTGGCGAAGAGCGCGCCCAGCGACGTGCCCATCAACCCACGCGCCAGCTTGTATTGCAGCAGGGCCCTGCGCGCGACGGGCGCCGGGAAGAGCTGGATGACCTCCGTCTCCGAGAAGGTCAGCGACGGACGGTCCCTGCCCAGCACCCAGGCGGCGAAGAGCGTCCCCATCGCGGAGCCGACGAGGGACAGCTCGGCGAACAGCCGCATGCCCTCGGACATGCCGCCCGCTGGCCCCCGGAAGTCCATGCGCCGGATGAAGACGGAGTAGAGGTAGGCCGCGCCCACGAGCAGGCCAAGCAGATACCGGGGCTTGCGCAGCCGCTTCAGCTGCAGCCGGGCGCGGTTGCGCCAGGAGGCCGCCCAGAGAAACGCCACCGCGCCAGGGAAGCTCACGGCGGCGGCGCTCCCGCGCTGGTGATGCGGACGAAGAGCTCCTCCAGCGAGGCCTGCGCCGCGTCCGCGCCGCTCAGGCGCGCGCGGATGTCCTCCAGGCTGCCCAACGCCATGGCCTTGCCGCCCGCGATGACGAGCAGCCGGTGGCACAGCTCCTCCACCAGCGGCAACAGGTGCGAGGACAGCACCAGGGCCGCCCCCTCCTCCGCCCGGCGCCTCAGCGACGCCTTCATCCGCCGGATGCCAATGGGGTCCAACCCGGTAAGCGGCTCGTCCAGCAGGATGAGCTTCGGCGAGTGCAGGAAGCCGCACGCGATGGACAGCTTCTGCTTCATGCCTCGCGACAGCTCGCCCGGCAGGGACTTCTCCTTGCCGGACAGCTCCATCTCCTCCAGCAGCGCCCGGCCCCGCGCTTCCCAATCCTCCACGCCATAGAGCCGCGCGGTGAAGTTCAGGTGCTCCCACACCGTGAGGTACTCGAAGAAGCGGGGCTCGTCGGGAAGGAAGGCCAGCGCGCGCTTCGCGTCTACCGGTGCCCGGGACAGGTCATGCCCCGCCACCCACACCTGCCCCGCGGAGGGTGGGAGGATTCCCGCCAGGCACCGCAGCGTGGACGTCTTCCCCGCGCCGTTGGGCCCCACCAGGCCCAGGACCTCCCCGGGCGCCACCTCGAAGGTGAGCCCCTGCACGGCCTTCACGTCGCCGTAGGTCTTCTCCAGGCCCTCCACCCGCAGGACGGAATCCATTCGCGCGCGCTCACCTTCAATCCAGCTTCAGCAGGTCCCGAACGGTATCCAGCACGACCTTCGCCTGCACGGGTTTCACCAGGTACGCGCTCGCGCCCAGCTTCATCGCCCGCTCCCGGTCCGCCGCAGCGCCCTCCGTGGTGACGACGATGATGGGCACGCTCCGGTGCTCGGGGGTCTGCCGGATGTGGCTGATGAGCTTGAGCCCATCCATCAACGGCATGTTGATGTCGGTGAGCACCAGGTCGAAGCGCGCCTGGGTCAGCTTCTTCAAGCCCTCGGCGCCGTCCTGCGCCTCGGTGCACACCACGCCCGTGAGGCGTTGCAGCGCGTACATGATGCTGCGCCGCATGGCCTGCGAGTCGTCCACCACCAGGGCTCGAATCGGCTGCGTCATGGGCCGCGGAGGTTAGCACCCGCGAGCCGCGCCTGGCGGATCAGCGCCGCCGCCGTGCCAGGGTGGCGAGCGCCGCCCCGATGTCTCCCAGGGGAATCACGCGCCGAACCGCCCCGGTGGCAATGGCCTCTCCTGGCATGCCGAACACCACCGAGGTCTCCTCGGACTGCGCCCAGACCTCGCCCCCGGCACGGTGAATCTCGCGTGCCCCTGCCGCGCCATCCGCCCCCATGCCAGTCAACACCACGCCCAGG
>Ga0182745_1004285_pt1 | contig 11911 bp, 7 predicted proteins | sample eDN3rd30CKraftBY_FD_128523 | JGI IMG/M metagenome (GOLD analysis project Ga0182745, IMG submission 128523) | Enriched backyard soil microbial communities from Emeryville, California, USA - eDNA 3rd pass 30_C Kraft BY (version 2) (version 2) | ecosystem: Environmental > Terrestrial > Soil >... | reverse complement strand
TTAAAAGATCCAACTGTTGATTTTGCAGTGCTTGAATGTGCTCGTGGCGGCCTTCTAAAAAATGGCCTCGCTTTCGATAAATGTGATATCGCAATTGTAACAAACATTTCTGCCGATCACATGGGCCTTGGTGGCATAGACAGCATTGAACAAATGGCTAAAGTTAAAGCTGTTGTTCCTGAAACCGTTGTAAAACATGGTTACGCAATCTTAAATGCTGATGATGATCTGGTTTACAATATGCGCAAATCCCTTGAATGCAATATTGCTTTTTTCAGCATGGATGAAAATAATCCGCGAATTTTACGTCATTGTAAAAAAGGAGGACTGGCTGCAGTTTATGAAAATGGTTTCATTACTATAATGAAAGGTGTTTGGAAAATAAGAGTTGAAAAAGTTTCTGATATTCCTATCACCTACGGTGGAAAGGCAGTTCATAATATTATGAATACATTGCCGGCAATTCTGGCAACGTATTTATTCAGAAGTATAAAAGTTGAAGATATAAAACTTGCATTACAAACATTTAATCCTTCACCTGCGCAAACTCCCGGGAGGCTGAATTTATTTCAGTTTAAAAATTTTAAATTTTTGGTTGATTATGCTCACAACCCCGCCGGAATGCAACTTCTGTGCGACTTTGTAAGTAAAATTGACGGCTCGCCGAAAGTTGGTATTATTAGCGGAACAGGCGACAGGCGTGATGAAGATATTAGAGAAATCGGAAGGATTTCTTCAAGGTATTTTGATGAAATAATTATTCGTCAAGACAGGCATTTGCGCGGTAGAACCGCCGAAGAAATTGTTGAACTGCTTGTTGCAGGAATTAATGAAAATAATGAAAAACAAATTCCGATAACAATAATTTATAATGAAAAAGAAGCAATACTTCATGCTTATAATACAGTAAAGCACGGCTCATTAATTACAATAACATGCGATGTAGTTTCAGAGGCGCTTGATTTAATTAAAAACCTTAAAGAAAAAGAAGATATGGACGGGCAAATAGTTATTTAATGTTTTTTATTTGTGCGCTAACAAAACCGCAGTGACCTTTATGGTTAAGCAAAATCGGTAACCGGAAAGAACAACAGGGATTGCACAAAAGTATATAGCCTCTGAGGCTAAATGGCATGATTCGAAATTTCAAAATCTTTTTTGCCCAAAAATTATATTCCCTTATTTTTGCACTCCCTAATTAAAAAATGGGAAAATTGGGTTATGGTGTAACGGCAGCACTACAGATTTTGATTCTGTCTGTCTAGGTTCGAATCCTAGTAACCCAACAAAAAATGCAATCTTAGCGGATTGCATTTTTTGTATATTAAAATTTATAAATTATCCCCGGAAGCATCCTTCCATTGTTTTCCTTAAAACTGATCGAAATAGAATTTAGTACGCTTGTATTGGTTACTGTACGCCGGGATTTTGCTACTTGTTTTGCACATAAATACCCCAATGCAATTGCAAGCGGATAATCACTTGCCCAATGTACATCTGTGTTTATCATTGCATAGCCCACAAGCCCGGTAATTGAATACCCAACCGGTTTTATCCATTTTTTCTCAGGATAATTTTCGGTTAAAATTGTTACTGTGCTCATAAGTGTTGCAAGGTGCCCAGACGGAAATGCATCATAAATCGGTGTATTATTTTGATAATCTGAAAAAGAAGGAAAAGGCCTCCATCTTCCCCGTTTTGCACTTGAATGCCCCGGTGTTTCACGCCCTGAAATTCTTTTTAAAATCTGAGTTCCTACTCCCATTAAAATAAAAGATTCCGCAAGTTGGCCTGCTGTGCTTAATGCACGGTAATCATTATTTATTTTACCGTAAGTAAGCAATCCTGCACTTACCAAAAGGCTCGGAAACCCCTGCCCTAACTGATACAATGCTGTATTAATATTTTTTGGCGCCTTCAAAATTTTCACATCTTCGCTGCCAAGTTTTAAGGTTATTAAATCCTTATATTTCTCTTCGGGGTCTAAATTAATGTTTGAAGAAAACTTATGAACACCATCCATAATTGCTTCATCGCCTATCCATAAAATCAGAGTGCTTCCTGCTACAATTAACCACGGTTTAATACTTTCCTTTTTAAATGCAGAAGAAACAATTCCGGCACCATCGCGTGGTAAATGAGTTACAAAATCAAACAATTTCGGTTTTGAATAAGACAACACTTTTCCATTACCGAGATAGTATTGTTGCACAGAATCTTTTTGTGCAAAAGATGGAAGTAATGAAAAAGAAAGAACAAATATTTTAATAAGGCAAATTATTCTCATTCAAATTTTTTAGGTCTTCAGCGGTTAATCTTCGCGGCTTGTCTTTAAATAATAATTTTTTAATTTCCGGATAAGCCCAATATGAAATTTTGGTAGAAATTATTCCAATACCTGCACCTGCAACAATATCGCTCACCCAATGCCTGTTATTATAAACTCTCAAAATTCCGGTAGTGGTTGCAACTGCATAGCCTAAAATTCCATACCACGGAGATTTAGATTTGTACTCTTGCCTTAAAAATTCTGCGGCAGCAAAAGCAGTAGCAGTATGGCCTGAAGGGAAAGAATTACATGCGGATCCATCAGGGCGCTCTTCTTTACTAATGCCTTTTAACGGGGTGATAAAAGAGCAGGTTATAATTGTTGCCATTATATATATTCCCGTTCTGTCGCGGAAATTATTTTCACCTTTTATTCCAAAAGCATTTAAACCGTAAACCGCAACAGCAGGTGTATATTGAAGAAAATCGTCAACACTTGTTTTATAATAATATTTTCCGGGAGGGATTTTTCTTTTTGCCCGTTGATTAATCCTTTTAATTTCCTTGCTGTTCAAGGCCCAAAAACCATAACAGGTTAAAATTCCGGGCACCACCAAATCTTTTGCCTTTAAACGATGGTCGGGTAAAATTGTATCATAGGAAATTGTATTCAATCTCGCATTCTGCGAATGTGAAAATTGGGAAAATAAAATTGACAGCAATAAAAAATAAAATCTCATAAGCCGCAAAATCCAAATATATTCAAATAATCCTTATTGTGAACTATTTTTCAAATTGCAATACCTTTCCAAAGCTTGCATTGGGAACCTGGATTTTAAGAAGCGAACAAATTGTAGGTGCTAAATCTGTAATAAACACACGCTTAGATGAACTTCCGGCAGGGATATTTTTACCAAAAAACATTAGCGGGATATGTGTATCGTAATTATATATCGTTCCATGTTCTGTTCCCTTTTCTTTATAATCAGTAAACTGTGGCTCCATAATTATTTTAATTGTTCCCGACCTTTGCCTGTAATAACTGTTATTAAACATCTCTTTAATTGCCACAGGATAATTTAAAGTGTAAATACTATCGTGGTCAAATGCATCTGAAACTCCGGGAATATTTTTTAAATAATTTTTTATGAAAGAATAAATATCATGTTTTGGCAACGACAGTGAATCAATTAAATTTTCATCAACAAAAAACTGAAAATCAAAATAAGCCTTAATTATTTTTTTATGATGGAATTTAAGATTCAATTCATTGTTTAATTCGCTTACCAAAGCGTAATTATTATTATTTCCTGCATGTATTTTTTTTGATTTTAAAAATGACGGAATTTGTGGTGTGCCATGATCTGCACTTAGAAAAAATAAATAATTTTCTTTGCCATACTGCTCATCAAGGAAATTTAAAAATTCAGCAATATCGCGGTCAAGCCGCAGATAAGCATCTTCTGCCTCAATTGATGAAGGACCATAAGCATGGCCAATATAATCAGTGCCGGATATACTTAAACAAAGCATATCGGTTTGCATGCGGCCTGCATTTTCAGAAATAAGAAGATTTTTTGCATACTCAAAAGCTAGAGTATTTACTGCAGGTGTATATCTGAATGCCGCAAATCTGGATTTGCTTTTAATATCAATAATATGCGGGAATGTTGGTTCTGCATCTTTAATATATTCAAAATCCATATTATCGGGTGTGCTTTGAATATAAGTTTCTGAGGGATAAAGTAAATTCCATTTTTGTAAAATAAGTGAATCAGCAATTTTTCTTTTATTAAAAGAAACAGCCCATTGCGGCAATGTTTTCATGTAATAAGAACTGGAAATAAAATTCCCTATGCTGTCATCAAACCAATAAACGTCTTCTGCACTTCTGCCGGCAGGCAAAATACTGCCACGGTCTTTTACAGCAATTCCAAAAACCCGGCTTCTAAAATTCGTTGCAATACGGAGTTCATCTCCAATGGTTGTGGCGAGTAAATTTTTAGGGCTCATCATTCCTGCTTTAGCAGAACCGCCTACCGGCGAAACCGATTTATCGGAAACGCAATAATTGTAAAGTCCGGTTTTTCTATCTATCCATTCGTTTCCAACTATTCCATGAAGTGAAGGAGTGGCGCCTGTATAAAGGCTTGCATGCCCGGCAGCTGTTACGCTGTTTGCATAATTAATAAATGCATTGTCGTAACTGAAACCTTCATTCAAAAGACGTTTAAATCCTTTATCAGAATAGCGGTCGTAATAACGGTAAAGGTAATCCCACCTCATTTGATCTATTACCAATCCTACCACCAGTTTTGGCCGCATTTCTTTAGTAGGTTGAGAAAATGAAGATTTAAAACAAAATAAAAAAAGGCATCCAAGAACACTTAGATTTTTCATAATATAAAACTTTTGAGATTCAGCTAAAATTACTATATGATTTTTGGCTAATTTTGCAGCAAATTTAATCCTTTGCTAATAGATCGCATTTTGCGATATTTAGCTAAATAAAGTAAATATCAATGGACATTTTTGAAAAATTTACAAGAGACAGCGGCCCTCTCGGCCAGCATATGGAGCGTGCACACGGTTATTTTGCTTTCCCTATTCTGGAAGGCGAATTAGGCCCACGTATGAAATTTCGCGGGAAAGATATGATTGTTTGGAGCCTTAATAATTACCTCGGTTTGGTAAATCATCCTGAAGTAAGAAAGGCTGATACCGAAGCTGTTGCAAAATATGGTATTGGAAACCCAATGGGCTCACGAATGATGAGCGGTAACACTTTGAAACATGAAGAACTTGAAAAAGTTCTTGCAGATTTTACCAAAAGAGAAGATGCGATGCTTTTAAACTTCGGTTATCAGGGAATTATGAGTTGTATTGATGCTCTTGTAAACCGAAGAGATGTAATTGTTTATGATGCTGAGGCACATGCTTGTATTATTGATGGCGTTAGGTTGCACATGGGCCAGCGTTATGCATTTAAACACAATGATATTGAGGATTGTGAAAAACAACTGCAACGTGCAACAGAAATGGCTAAAAAGAATGGTGGTGGAATTTTACTTATCACTGAAGGCGTTTTTGGTATGGACGGCCAGCAGGGAATTTTAAAGCAAATTACCGACCTTAAGAAAAAATATGATTTCCGTATTTTAATTGATGATGCCCACGGCTTTGGTTATATGGGGGCTACAGGCGCAGGCGCAGATGAAGCCCAGGGCTGCCAAAATGAAATTGATCTTTACTTCTCAACATTTGTAAAAAGCATGGGAAGTATTGGCGCTTTTATTTCAGGAAAAAAAGATGTTATAAATTATTTACGTTACAACGTAAGAAGTCAAATTTTTGCTAAAAGCCTTGCTATTGCTGCGGTAGAAGGATTGCTGAAAAGAATGGAAATGCTAAAAACAATGCCTCAGTTAAGAGAAAAACTTTGGGCAAATGTAAACAGGCTTCAAACCGGACTAAAAGAAAGAGGATTTGATATTGGCAAAACAAACAGCCCTGTTACGCCGATATATTTAAAAGGTTCTCTGCCGGAGGCAACAGAAATGGTTAAAGACCTTCGCGAAAATCATCACATCTTTTGCAGTATCGTTGTATATCCTGTTATCCCCAAAGGGGAAATTATATACAGGCTAATTCCAACTGAATCTCACTCATTTGAAGATGTTGATGAAACCTTAAAAGCATTTGAAGCAGTAAAGAAAAAATTAGATGCCGGCGACTACAAAGCTGCGGATATCCCGGATATGGCTCATGTTTAAGATTTTAAAGCGGCATTAGCCGCTTTTTTTATAAATTGTATAAATGAGGAAAATATTAATAGCAATTACAGGAGCAAGCGGTTCTATATATGCAAAAAATATTTTAGCAAAACTGTCGGAAGCAAAAGGAGATTTTGAAATTTCTGTGGTTCTTTCTTCAACAGCAAACCAGGTATGGCAAACCGAACTGGATGAACAATTTAGTTGCGACGGTAAGTTCAGGATTTACGATCAAAACGATTTCCTTGCTCCATTTGCATCAGGATCGGGTAATTACGATACTATGATAATAATTCCATGCAGCATGGGCACTTTACGAAGAATAGCTGGCGGTATTTCTAATGACTTAATAACACGGGCTGCAGATGTAATTTTAAAAGAACGCCGTAAGCTTATTTGCGTAGTAAGAGAAACTCCATACAATCTTATACAAATAAAAAATATGGAAAGTATTACGCTTGCAGGTGGAATTATTTGTCCGGCAACGCCTTCCTTTTACAGCAAACCTGCAACAATAAATGATGTGGTAAACTCAGTGGTTGACAGAATTCTTGATCTTGCAAAAATTCCGGTAAGTACTTTTCGCTGGGGTTCTTAGCGAAGATCAACAATTTCTACTCCGGGATGATTGGCCGCCACAAAAACAAACTCGCCATCAGGTATATTTAAATTTGTATCAAACTTTGAAACACTGTAAGTATAACGGTTTCCTGTTTTCTCAAAAATTTTAGTTGTAGCTATATTATAATTATTTATATACAGCAAAACTTTATGGAAAGGTTTTGATTTGTCAATCGGTGTTAATTCAACAACCTTCATTTTCTTCCCTGCAATTACAGCATCTTCATTTAGTTTGTAGAGAAAATCTTTATCGTAAAAGTTTGTAAATAATTTTTGAGGTGTAAGAGAATTTGATGAAGGATCTAACTTGCTAATTGTTACTTCGTTAGATGATTTATCATAGGTCCAAATATTTGAACCATCACAATAAATTTCCTGCGATGGCAGGGAAATACGGTATTTTGTTCCTTTCATAATTACAGTACCGGCCTTAGTTCCGAGAGTTTTGCCACTTGCATTTTCAATTTTTAGAGAAAACTTAGCTTTTATAGTTTTAAATTTTTTAAACTTGCTGCTAACTGCATCCAAAACGGGTTTAGCATCAGGATCATTTTTCCCCATACCGGAAGGAGCTTGCGCAAAAATCATCATTGAAAAAAATAAAGAAGCAATAAAAGTGAAAATATTTTTCATCCCTTTTTGTAAATTTTAGTGAACAAAGATAACGTAATGATATTTTTTAGTATGTTAAATCATACCCTTATAAAAACGCTGTTCCTAATACTATATACTTAAATTTGCTGCGGAATGGCAAAAGCAACAGCAGAAACTCCTTTGATGGCTCAGCATAAGTCTATTAAGGCTAAATATCCGGATGCAATTTTATTGTTCAGGGTGGGCGATTTTTATGAAACCTTCGGCTCTGATGCAATTGTTTCATCTACTGTTTTAGGTATTACTCTTACCAAAAGAAATAATAATAATTCAACTTCTCTTGAGTTAGCTGGTTTTCCTCATCATGCGCTCGATACCTATCTTCACAAACTTGTTAAGGCAGGTTACCGTGTGGCTATCTGCGATCAGCTTGAAGATCCCAAAACTGCAAAAGGAATAGTAAAACGCGGAGTAACAGAACTTGTAACTCCCGGCGTGGCCGTAAATGAAAAACTTCTCGACCATCAAAATAATAATTTCCTTTGTTCAGTTTATTTTTCAGACGACAAAAACGGGATAGCTTTTCTTGATATTTCTACAGGTGAATTTTTTATTGCAGAAGGAGACCTTGAATATACTGATAAACTCGTTCAAAGCTTAAAGCCGGCGGAGGTAATTTTCCAACGAAATAAACAGAAATTTTTTAAAGATAATTTTGGGCATTCATTTTTTATTTACACTCTTGACGAATGGATATTTGATGAAACTTATGCAACGGAAATTTTAGTAAAGCACTTTGGAACACACTCTCTAAAAGGTTTTGGTGTTGAAGGCTTAACCAAAGCAATAATTGCAGCAGGTGCAGTTTTGCATTATTTAAAAGATACTCAACACCCTAATTTGCAGCATGTTAATTCGTTGCAACGCATAAACCGTGAAGATCATTTATGGATGGACAGGTTTACAATCCGCAATCTTGAATTATTTGGCGGCGATGATAAAAATTCTCTCTTTAAAACATTGAACAATACTGTAACTCCGATGGGAGCACGTTTGTTGAAGAGATGGATGATAATGCCTTTAAGGGATGTTCAAAGGATTAATGAAAGGCTTAATGCGGTTGAATTTTTAATAAAAGATACAGAACTAAGAAAGGATTTATTGCAATATTTAAAACAAGCCGGTGATGTTGAAAGGCTTGCTGCAAAAATACCTTTGAAAAAAATAAATCCAAGAGAAGTGTTGCAAGTTGCAAAAGGACTTGTGCAGGCAGATTTTATTAAAACACTTTGTTCAACTGCAAGCGAAGGATATTTGAAAAGTTTATCCGACCGTCTTAATCCTTGTTTTTATTTGATTGAAAAAATCACGAAAGAAATAGTGGAAAATCCGCCTGTTAATTTAAACAAAGGCGGTGTTATTGCAGATGGTGTTTATTCAGAATTAGATGAACTAAGAAAAATAGCAAGCGGCGGAAAAAACTACCTGCTTGAAATGCAGCAAAAGGAAGCTGAAAATACCGGAATCAGTTCATTAAAAATTGCATACAATAATGTGTTTGGTTATTACCTTGAAGTAACAAATTTACATAAAGAGAAAGTGCCGGAATCTTGGATTAGAAAGCAAACTCTTACCAATGCTGAAAGATATATTACTCCTGAATTAAAGGTATATGAAGAAAAAATAACCGGAGCTGAAGATAAAATTCTTGAAATAGAAAATCGGATTTATAATGATCTATTAAATTCTTTACAGGATTATCTTTTGTCAATGCAACTTAACGGTAACATAATGGCAATTCTCGACTGCCTTGTTTGCTTCGCAGAAAATGCCATGAGTTATAAATACAAAAAACCGGAAATGCACGATGGTGGCGAGTTACAACTTGAAGCAAGCCGGCATCCTGTTATTGAAAGGAACCTTCCTGAAGGTGAAAGTTATATTAGCAATGATATTTTTTTAGATCCTGCTTCGCAACAGATAATAATTTTAACCGGGCCTAACATGAGCGGTAAAAGTGCAATACTAAGGCAAACCGCTCTTATAACTTTAATGGCACACATGGGAAGTTTTGTGCCTGCTGATAAAGCAAAAATTCCTGTTACTGATAAAATATTTACCAGAGTAGGCGCATCTGATAATTTATCCGGCGGTGAAAGCACGTTCATGGTTGAAATGAATGAAACTGCAAGTATTATCAATAACCTTACATCAGCAAGTTTAATTATACTTGATGAGATTGGTAGAGGAACTTCAACTTACGACGGAATATCAATTGCCTGGAGCATTGCCGAGTTCCTACACAACTCTCAATTTACTCCTAAAACACTTTTTGCTACTCATTATCACGAATTGAATGAGCTTGAAAATAAGTTTGATAAAATAAAAAATTACCACGTTACAAATAAAGAACAGGGCAACAAAATTATTTTCCTGCGTAAGCTCGCCCCCGGCGGAAGCACACATAGTTTTGGTATTCATGTTGCACGTATGGCAGGAATGCCCCCTGAACTAATAAACAGAGCAAATGAAATTCTCTTTGAACTGGAAAAGAAAAATAAAAGTTCTGAAACAGGTGGTGTAAATAAAATTAAAAATTCTTTAAAAAGTTTAAGGCCGCCGGAAGTTCAACTAAGTATTTTTGATGAGCATTCAGCAGTGTTTACAGACATCAGAAGTATTCTTGAAAATACAGACATCAACAGATTAACTCCTGTTGAAGCACTTTTAAAACTTCAGGAAATAAAAAATAAAATACATTAAAATTCTGTGCTTTTAAGATTTATAAATATTGCTCTTTTACTCTTAATAGTATCAGCAACAAATGCACAAACCTGCACAACCTTAGGGCAAACACCAAATACTGCTTTTCCGGTATGCGGCACATCCGTTTTTACACAAAGTACTGTTCCATTGTGTGCATACAGAGATGTTCCTTCTCCATGCCCTCGTGGACCATATGAAGCACGAAACCCTTTCTGGTACAAGTTTACATGCTACGGTTCCGGCTCACTGGCATTTACAATTACACCATTAGCATCAAACGAAGATTATGACTGGCAATTATTTGATATAACAGGGCGAAATGCAAATGAAGTGTTCACCAATTCTTCATTATTAGTTGCTTCAAACTGGTCGGCAGAATTTGGAGCAACCGGCGCTTCTTCATCGGGCAGTGATTTAATTTTATGTGATGGACCCGGCGTACCCCTATTCACCGCAATGCCAACTTTGATAGCTGGCCATGATTATCTTCTTTTGATAAGTCACTTTACGAACACCCAAAGCGGATATAACCTTTCTTTTGGTGGTGGTTCCGCAATAATAACCGATCCTCTCGACCCTCACCTTAAAGATGCAGTAACAAATTGTAACGGTAAAGAAGTTACAATAACCCTAAACAAACAAATGAAATGTTCTTCTCTTGCTGCAGATGGTTCAGATTTTAAACTTAACACCACACTCGCAACAATTGTAAGTGCCGTTAGCACCGAATGTACAACAGGGTTTGAAACCGAAACAGTTACACTTACATTCAGCAATCCCCTTCCGCCGGGCAATTACACTGTTTCTTCAAAAAAAGGAAGAGACGGAAATACTTTGCTTGACCTTTGTGAAAGGGGAATTCCTGAAAATGAAGCAGTGCCGATAACTATTGTACCAATTGTTCCAACACTTATGGACAGTTTGGTAAAACCCACATGCGCACCCGGTAAACTTGTTCTTGTTTTTTCAAAATCAATAGCCTGTTCATCAATTGATGCTAGTGGATCAGACTTTAGAATTACGGGAAGTTATTCACCAACAATTTTGTCTGCAACAGCAAATTGTGAAAATGGATTTACCAAAATAATTACTGTTAATCTTTCGCAGCCAATTTTTACCGGTGGAAGTTTCCGCATTGAACTTGTTGGTAATCTTACTGATGAATGCGGAGGTGTTACTCCTCTTACTTTTTTACCGTTTACGTTAAAGGATACTGTGTCAGCAGATTTTAATTACAACATAAAACAAGGTTGCCAGCTTGATACTGTAAACTATTCGCATAATGGAGCCCATGGTGTTAATCAATGGCAATGGACTTTTGATACAGACAGATTAAGCAGTATCAGAAATCCTGAAATCTATTACAGTATCCCGGGAATTAAAAGCACTTCATTATCAGTTACAAATGGCTTCTGCACTGCCTCCGTAACTAAACAAATAGTTATTGCCGAAAGGGCAAAAGCAGATTTTGAAGTTGCCGAATTTGTTTGTCCCAATGAAAATCTTACAGTAAGAAATCTATCTACGGGAGTGGTAAATTCCTGGTTTTGGACATTTCCGAATGGCAACTCTTCAACAATAAAAAATCCACCGCCACAAACATTACCGGTTCCATTAAATTCATATCAGGCGCCGGTTAAATTAATTATTAAAACTTCCGGAGGATGTATTGATTCGTTAACAAAAACCATTACAGTATTAAATAATTGCAGGATTGAGGTGCCATCAGCGTTTACGCCTAACAATGATGGTTTAAATGATTTTCTTTATCCACTGAATGCCTATAAAGCAAAAAATATTTCATTTTCTGTTTTTAACAGGTTTGGCCAAAGAGTATTTTTTTCTAACAATTATTTTAAAAAATGGGATGGTATTTTAAATGGTAAGCC
>Ga0182745_1004284_pt1 | contig 11911 bp, 11 predicted proteins | sample eDN3rd30CKraftBY_FD_128523 | JGI IMG/M metagenome (GOLD analysis project Ga0182745, IMG submission 128523) | Enriched backyard soil microbial communities from Emeryville, California, USA - eDNA 3rd pass 30_C Kraft BY (version 2) (version 2) | ecosystem: Environmental > Terrestrial > Soil >... | reverse complement strand
CCGACACCGAATGTCCGCGCTTTTGCGATCGCCACGTCCATAGCCTGCGCGGCGGCGAGCTGACCGAACATATGGTGTGCGTCCAGCACGGCAATTGCACCCTTGTCCTGTGCGATCGCGGCGGTTTGCACCGGACTGATCGAGCCAAGCGACAAGCGTTTGACGTACATCGGCGCCATCGCCACCCCGTGCGACCCAATGCCTTGCTGATCGGCGTCGACCAGGGCGTCGGCCACGGCATGCGCGGCGCCAGCGTCCAGTCCGGCGTCACGAAATAGCGCCGTCAAGGCGGCCTTTAAGGCGCTGACGGAGACTTTGACCGGATCAGTATTGGGCCTTTCCGCGCCGGCCATGACAGCCGTTCCCCTTTTCTCGTTCTTCGCGGGGAGTATAGGCCTCGCCGCTTAGCGGACCGGATGAAACGGGCAGCGTTTCGCTGATTGAAACGCTGACGTGGGGCGCTTCCGGCCGGGACCGCGAGCAGGGCAAAGTGCGCGCGGTCTCGGGAGCATGCATCCGATGGGTAAAGTTCACTCGAGCGCGGAGGCGGCGCTGGATGGGTATTTGTTCGATGGCATGACACTCATGTCTGGGGGCTTTGGCCTCTCCGGCAATCCGGAGAATCTCATCGAAGCGATCCGCGCGCACGGCGTGAAGGATCTGACGGTGATCTCCAACAATTGCGGCGCGGAGGGCTTTGGCCTTTGGGCGCTGCTCAAGAACGGCCAAATTCGCAGAATGATCAGCTCGTACATCGGCGAGAACAAACTGTTCGAGGAGCGGTGTTTGTCGGGAGAGCTTGAACTCGAACTCAATCCACAAGGAACGCTCGCAGAGCGAATCCGTGCTGGCGGAGCTGGCATTCCAGCATTCTACACCCCAACCGGCGTCGGGACGCTGCTCGCCGAAGGCAAACCAATCGAGCGGTTCGAGGGACGCGAGTACGTACGCGAGACATGGCTCCGAGCCGATCTCGCCATTGTCAAAGCCTGGAAAGGCGACGGCGAAGGCAATCTCGTCTACAGGAAAACGGCGCGAAACTTTAATCCCGTCATGGCGACGGCTGCGCGCTTCACGGTAGCCGAGGTCGAGCACATCGTTCCCGACGGCGCGATAGACGCGGACATTGTGCATACGCCCGGGATATATGTGACCAGAGTGCTTCAAGGGCGCCGATACGAAAAGCGGGTCGAGCAGGTCACCACGCGTAAGCGTGCTGCAGAGGTGAGATGATGGCGTGGACCCGTGCAGAAATGGCCGCGCGCGCCGCGCGCGAGTTACGTGACGGGGATTATGTCAATCTCGGCATCGGCATTCCGACGCTGGTGGCTAATCACTTGCCGGTCGGCCGCAGAGTTACGCTTCACAGCGAGAACGGAATGCTTGGCGTGGGACCGTTTCCTTATGAAGATGAGGTCGATCCAGATCTCATCAACGCGGGAAAGCAGACCGTGACGCAGTTGCCGACTTCCAGCTTCTTCGACAGCGCTGAGAGCTTCGCCATGATCCGCGGCGGCCATGTCGACGTGACGGTGTTGGGTGCAATGCAAGTGGCCGCCAACGGCGATATCGCCAATTGGACCGTCCCAGGAAAGATCATGAAGGGCGTGGGCGGGGCGATGGACATCGTCGCCGGCGTCCCGCGCGTGATTGCATTGATGGAGCATGTGAGCCGCGACGGCGCGCCCAAAATCCTCGAACGCTGCACCCTTCCGCTCACCGGCAGGGGGTGTGTCGACTTGATAATCACAGACCTGGCTGTATTCGCGCGCAATGATGTCGAGGGGCTGGTGCTGAAGGGATTGGCGCCTAACGTATCTCTAGATGAGATCAGCGAAAAGACGGGCGCATCGTTCGTTCTTGCCGTCCAAGACTGAGATCAGCGTCGGCAGACGCGCCGTCGTGCGTCAAATGACCAAGGACTCGGCAAAGCCGGACGTGCAATGAGCGGAGCGCGCAGTGTTGGCGGATATCGATCCGCACGTTGGGTGCAAAACGCCGGTCGCTTGCGCGCGGATTGGCGAAGATAAGCCGCACATTTCCCCACAATGGCGACTTTGCTCATCGCGATCATAGTCCGATTGGATAATCAATAGGTCCCGTGGGCCCCATTGAGGCGCCGGCCAGAGCATCTTCCTCTTCTTCCTAAGACCAAGCGCAGCTTTCACGTCGCATTTGGCTCTTGGAAAGGAGGATGCACATGCGTTGGATCGCGATTGGCGCGGTAAGTGTGACCAGCGCGGCCGCTTGCATCTGGGCTTCGTCTTTTGTTGCGCATGGGTTTGACCACCCAGCTGCGCTAGGGCAGCCGACGATATCGATCGGCGATACGCATCTTTATGCGCCATGGCGGATATTCCAATGGAGCGCGCGCTGGAATAACGAATTCCCACGTCCGTTCGCTGTCGCGCATCTTATCATTTTGAGCGGCTTTGTTGTCGGCTGTCTCATCGCCGCCGCCCTCATGCGCCGCGGCCATGCCATGAAGCCGTTCGCCGACGGCGCCTGGGGCGGCTTCGCCGACGCCAGAGATTGCGGGCTGTTTTCTCGAGTTGGCGCCGTTCTTGGCAAGCTCGACGGCGAGGTGCTCTGCTTCGATGGGCCTGAGCACCAGATCCTGATCGGCGCCTCGCGTTCGGGTAAGGGCCGTGGGCATGTGGTGCCGACTTTGCTCGCTTGGCCGCATTCGGCGCTGGTGCTCGATGTGAAGGGGGAATTGGCCGATGGCGACGAGCGCCACGGATTTCCGGGCACAGCAGGCTTTCGCGAGAGCTTAGGGCCAGTGTTGCGCTTTGCGCCCACGCGTGCGGATTCCGCGAGCTTCAATCCGTTATTTGAAGTGCGACGCGGTCCCAACGAAATCCGCGACGTGCAGAATCTCGTCGAAATCCTCGTCGATCCGGCCGGTGATGGACGCCACCAGGATTTCTGGGATCGTTCGGCCAAGCACGTTCTGGTCGGTCTCATCTTGCACGTGCTCCATGTCGAGCCGCTGCAGCGAAAGACGCTGGCGGTGGTGCGCGAGAAGCTGCGTGATCTCGACGCGACGGCGCTTGAGATGAAGTCGATCTATCATCGAATTTCGCCGATTACCGGCGCCCCCGAGGTGCACCCCGAAGTGTTGCACGCGGCGGAGAGTTTCTTGGCCGGCGAAGAGCGGGTGCAGTCTGGGGTCAAGGCGACGGCGGAGAGTTTTTTCGGTCTCTTCGCCGACGAAATCGTGGCGAGAAAGACCGCGACGTCTGACTTCCGTATTGGCGATCTCATGTGCGGGGAGAGGCCAGTTACGCTCTACCTTCAGCCGCCGCCATCGGACGCGCTGCGACTGACCCCTTTGATGCGGCTTATCATCAATCAGTTTGCACGCGCGTTGATGGAAGATCAGGGCCGCGATGCGCAGGGCCGGCTCAAGCGTCACCGCATGCTGCTGCTCTTGGACGAGTTTCCCCTGCTTGGCCGCATGCCTTTCTTCGAGGTGATGATGGGGGCGATGGCTGGGTATGGTCTTAAAGCCTCCCTGGTCTGTCAGTCGCTCAATCACCTCACCAAGGCATACGGCCGCGAGAACGTCATTTTGGACAATTGCCACATCGTCACCGCGTTCGCGGCGAGCGATGACGACACCAGCGACCGCATTTCTAAAATGGCGGGCGAGGTGTGGGAGCTTCGCGAAAGCCATACCGAGCGCCAGCCGCGGCCGCTTTTAGGCTGGGGGCGCCGCTCGATCACGCTGCGCGAGGAGCGACGTCCGCTTATCACCGCGGCGCAGGTGCGGGCGTTGCCGCGCGACGAGCAATTGGTGTTTGTCTCCGGCGCGAGGCCCATCCGCGCCAAGAAGCTCAAGTTCGACCAGGAACGGATCTTTCGCGCGCGCCTGCGCCCCGCTTCAGGTGAACACCCGATCTTGAGTGTTGCGCATGATTGGCAAGATGTGCGCGCCATTGGTCTCATACCGAAGCCGCCGCCGGCTTCGCCCCGGGCTAAACCCGCGCTCGCCAAGCACGGGCTCAAGGATCAGCCCGATCTCTTTGCGCAAGCGGCGGTCAAGGAGACACGCATTTCCGAGCGTGCGCGCGCGGGCTTTCTCGGCCCAGACGGGGAGGTCCGCCCCCCGCCTGGGCATGGCGCCGATGCCGCGCAACGTGAAGCCAACGCACCGCCGCCGCGCGAGCGTCGCTCAAAGGGGATATAAGGCCCATGCCGCGTTCGGGTATCACCGTCTATTTGCCGCCGGCGCTCGAAGAGCGCATCGCGTCGATTGCGAAAGAGCGGCATTGCTCGGAATCGAGCCTTATCGCTGACGCGGTGAGGGCCCGATTCGATCGGCGTACGCCCGAGCCCGTCAGCAATGGAGAGCGTGAGCGCTTCCGCACTGACGCCCGGCTGGACAAGGCCATAGGCGAGGCGCTCATTCTGAAAGAAGCGCTGCTGCTGTTCGTGCGTGTTTGGCTTGAGCACAATCCGCCGCTCGATCCTTCTGTCGAGGACAGCGCCGCGGCGAGCGCCGATGCGCGCTTTGAGCGGTTTCTCGACTATGTCGCCCAAGGCTTGGCGCCTGGAAGGTCGATTGCGACACGCGAATTGGTGACGCCGACGCTGGACCCTCAGCGCGACAGTGCAAGGCCGACGGCGTTGGAGCCGGGCACATGAACGGGGCCGCCTCATCAATCGCCGCCTTGCGTCGACGCTCGGCCCTGGAGCGCGCGTTGGGCAAAGGTGTCGCCGCTGCGCTCGAGGCCGACGAGGTCGTCGAGGCGCTCATCAATGAAGATGGGGTGGTGTGGATCGATTGCATTGGCCGCGGTCTCATGCGCACCGAGCACGTCTTGTGCGCGCATGATCGAGAGGCGGCGATCCGTCTCATCGCGCATGAAGCGGGAGTATCGATTGGCGAGGACCGGCCCCAACTAGCCGCGATCCTGCCCGAAATCGCGGCGCGCGTGCAGGCGATGCTTCCCCCGCTCACGCGCGCGCCGGTCCTCGCCATCCGCAAACGCCCACGTCTGATGTATCGTCTCGACGATTATGTAAAAGATGGGGTCGCAACGCGCGCGCTCGTTGAGCAGCTGAAATCGGCGATCGCCGCCAAACAGAACATCATCGTGGCGGGCGGCACGGGATCGGGCAAGACAACCTTGCTCAACGCTTTGCTGGCTGAGCCGGCATTCACCCAATCGCGCGTCGTCATCCTGGAAGACACTGCAGAACTTCAATGCGTCAGCCCCAATAGCGTGCAATTGCTGACCAAGACCAGCGCGCCTGCAATCGGCATGCGCGAGCTGGTGCAGATGACATTGCGGCTGAGGCCCGATCGGATCGTCGTTGGCGAGGTGCGCGACGGAGCTGCGCTCGAGGTCTTGAAGGCCTGGAACACCGGACATCCGGGCGGATTGCTGACGCTCCACGCCAATTCAGCCGCCGACGCGATGGCGCGACTTGAAGATCTTTGCATGGAGGCGCGGGCGCAGCCGCCAAAACGGCTGATCGAGACGAGTGTCGACATGCTCGTCTTTATCGCCCGCACCGCGCGCGGGCGCGCCATCACCGACATCATCAATTGCAGGGAAGCCAAGAGGAGGGCGCGTTGAAAAAGCATGTTTGGGCGTTCACCGCCGCAATGATCGTGATCAGCGCCGCGACGCCGGCGTACGGCGCGGGATCTGGCATGCCTTGGGAGGGGCCGCTCGAACAGGTGGTGAACTCCATCACCGGCCCGGTGGCGCGCGCCGCGGGCGTGATCGCCATTGTCATCGCCGGCGTGACCATCGCCTTTTCCGAAGGCGGCGGCGGGGTTCGGAAGCTCGCCTGGGCGGGCCTTGGGATCGCGATCATGTTCGCCGCAGTGAGCTGGGGGCTCACCTTCTTTGGGTTCGCCGGGGGCGCGTTGGTCTGAGGGAGCATCGCGATGGAGCAATTGCCAAAATTCTATGTGGCGCCGCTGCGGACATCGCTCACGCGGCCAATCTTGATGGCTGGCGTGCCGCGGGGCTTTGCCATTCTCAACGGCACGCTCTGCGCCGCGATCGCCTTTGGCCTGCAACAGCCTTTCATCGGCGCCCCGCTTTGGATGCTGTTGCAGGCGGCGGCCGCATGGGCGGCCGCGCGCGATCCCTGGTTTCTGGAAACGTGGCCGCGCCATCTCGCCAAGCCCGCCTATTTTGCGATCTGACGGAGAGGCCTGTGATGTTTGACCTTCGCCCCTATAAATCGTCGACAGCGCGCCTCAGCGATTATCTGCCCTGGGCCGGGATCGTGGCCCCGGGCATTGTCTTGAACAAGGACGGCGCCTTTCAGCGCACGCTTGGCTTTCGCGGGGCTGATCTCGATTCCGCGACTCCCTCTCAATTGATGGGGGCAAGTCACCGCCTCAACAACGCACTCCGGCGCTTTGGTTCGGGCTGGTGCGTGCATGTCGAAGCGGCGCGCGCGCCCGCGCCGGGCTATCCCGACGCACAATGGCCGGATGCGCTGTCATGGCTCATCGATGAAGAGCGGCGCGCCGTATTCGAGTGCGCGGGCGCGCGGTTTGAGAGCCGCTATTTTCTTACGCTGGCCTGGCTTCCGCCCGCGGATCGCCAAGGCAAGCTCGAAAGTCTCCTGTTCGAGGGCGGAGAGCAAGCCGAACAGGCGCTCGACTATCGACGCATGTTGACGCTGTTCGAGGCCGAGACCGATGCGCTGCTCAATTTGATGGAGACGATGGCTCCGGAGGCGCATTGGCTCTCCGACGAAGAGACACTCACTTATCTGCACGATTGCATCACCGACAATCCCCATCGCGTGTCTGCGCCGCCGACGCCTTTCCATATCGATACGCTGATCAGCGACACCGCGCTCATCGGCGGGTTACGGCCCAAGCTGGGTAGGCGCCATCTCGCGACCATTTCCGTGCGAGCCTACGTCACCGAGACTGAGCCCGGATTGCTTGATGCGCTCAATCGGCTGGCGATATCGTACCGTTGGGTGATCCGGTTTCTACCGCTCGACCGCGAGGACGCGCGGCGTGAGATCGAGAAGGTTCGCAAGCGTTGGTTTTCCAAACGTAAAGGGCTCATGACGCTGTTGCGCGAGGCCCTATTCAGGGAAGAATCCGCGCTCTTTGACAATGACGCGTCCAATCAGGCGGACGATGCCGATGCTGCGCTCCAGGACCTTGGCGCCGATGCCGTGGCGGCCGGTTACGCCACGCTGACCGTCACGCTTGCGGAGGAGAGTGAGGCGGCGCTGAAAGAGAGCGTCGAACGGGTCCAGCAGGTGACCGACGCGATGGGCTTCGTCACCGAGGTGGAGGGTGTCAACGCGGTCGAAGCTTGGCTCGGCAGTTTACCAGGGCAGGCCTACGCCGACGCGCGCCGGCCTATCATTTTGACGCCGAGCCTTGCACATCTTTTGCCGCTCTCTGCGGTGTGGGCGGGACCGACGCGCAATCTCCATCTGGATGCGCACCCGCTCATGCTGACGGCGACTGACGGCGCCACGCCGTTTCGCCTTTCGACCCACGTTGGCGATGTCGGCCACACCCTCGTGGTCGGCCCAACTGGCGCCGGCAAATCGGTGCTACTCGCCACGCTGGCAGCGCAATGGCTCCGTTATGAGCACGCGCAGGTGTTCATCTTTGACAAGGAGCGCTCGGTGCGCGCGACCGTGCTCGGCCTGGGCGGCGACTTCTTCGACCTAGGTGAAGAGGAGGCCCTTGGCCTTAAGCCGCTTGAACGGGTCAACGAGGCGAGCGAGCGGAGCTGGGCGCTCGATTGGCTCGCGGGGCTCCTTGGCGGCGCGCATGTTGAGGTGACGCCTGACCTCAAGCGCGAGCTTTGGCGCGCCCTCGAACTCCTAGGCGCGCGCGCCCCTGAAGATCGCACGCTCACCCTTTTCGCAGCGCTGCTGCAGGATGGCGCCGCGCGCGCCGCCCTGCTTCCGTTCACGCATGCGGGCCCATTGGGGCGCATCCTCGATCATGATTGCACGACACTTGGAGAGGGCCGGGTTCAGGCGTTCGAGATGAACGAGCTGATGCGTAAGGGCGACGCCGCGGCAATTGTATTGGCGGCGCTTTTTCATGTGCTTGAGACGCGCTTTGACGGTCGACCGACGTTGCTGATTTTAGATGAGGCTTGGCTTTTTCTCCGTGACGCGTTCTTCGCCGCCCAGATTCAGGAATGGCTGAAGACGCTCCGAAAACGCAACGTCGCGGTCATCTTCGCAAGTCAGGAATTGGCTGACATTGAATCCAGTCCGATTGCATCCACCATTATCGAGGCGTGTCTCACGCGTATCTATTTGCCCAATGATCGCGCGCGCGAACCGCGCTCGCGCGCCTTTTACGAAGCCTTGGGGCTGAACGGCCGCCAGATTGACTTGATCGCCAACGCCATTGCCAAGCGCGAGTACTACCTCGTGAGCCGCGACGGGGCGAGGTTGTTTGAACTCGGCCTTGGGCCGGCGGCGCTGGCCTTCGTCGCGGCGTCCAAACCTGAAGATCACGCAAAGATGGACGAGGTGCTGTCGCGCGCGCCGGGCTGTGCCTTTGCGCCCGCTTGGCTGGAGGTGCATGGGCAAGACGCCGCAGCGGACGCGGTGCGTCGCTTCATGCGCGCCGCTGATGAGAACGCAGCGTCGGACGCCGTATTGGCGGCGCAATAGGAGGTGAGTGATGTCGAGCTCAATATGGAAGACGGTTTCCGCCGCTGTTTTGGCGCTCATTCTGGCCGCCGCGCCCGCGCGTCCCGCGCAGGCGCAATGGGTTGTGCTCGACCCCGCCAATCTGGCGCAAAGCATCGCCCAGGTTACGAACATGGTGGAGCAGATTTCCAATCAAGTGCGCCAGATCGAGCAAGCCAGCGCCATGCTCGCGCACAATCCCTTGCAGCTCTCGCCGGAATTGTCGCGTTCGATCAGCGAGGCGCGCGCCTTGTTCGAGCGGGTGGAGGGGCTTGCCTTCGAGGCCGAAAGCATCGGCGCGCAGCTCCGCACGCTCTATCCCGAGACTTGGGAAGAGCACGATCTCGCTAATGTGCTCGCCCGCTCGGACCGCTGGCTCGATGAAAGCCGCGTCAGCATTGCCCGCGCCATGGAAGCTGAGGCGCGCGCGAGCGCCTCAATAGAGGGTGCGCAAGGCCAAATCGATCGCGCCATGCGCTCCTCATCGAGCGTGGAAGGACAGACAGGCGCCATTCAGGCCGGCAATCAATTGCTGGGCGTGCAGGCAAGCCAGCTCACGGAAATCCACGCTTTGCTGGTGGCGCAGGGCCGTGCGTTGCAGACCGAGCGCATGGAACGCCTCGCGCGCGCGCAGCGCGCCGAAGAGATCCGCCGCCGCGCCTTTCCCGCCGAGCGCCGCGCCACGCCAGAGCCGGCGCGCAGCGCCTTCTAGCGGGTGAGGAGCAGGGCGATGGAGCCGCAAACCCTCAATTCCTTTCTCGATCGCTTCCTCAGCGTCGCGGATGCAGGTTTTGGCCTGATCGCTGGCGACGTCGCCTTTGTGCTCAACGCGCTTATCATCATCTCGATCACGCTCGCTGGCGCGCAATGGGCGTTGGCGCAGGAAGCGCCTATGGCGGCGTTTTTCCGCAAAGTGCTGTTCGTTGGCCTGTTCGCGTTCCTCATCAATAATTGGGACGCGCTCTCGACCGCGATCAACCAATCAGGCGCCATGCTGGGACTCAAAGCGGGCGGCGACGGCATCTCTATGGCCGATCTTCACAATCCTGGGCGCGTCGCCGGGATCGGCATCGAGATGTTTGGCCGCACTGCAGCGCTCGGCGAGGGCATGAACATCCTCACCGATTTTGGTCCGCTCATCGCCATCTATGTCGCCGCCTTCACCGCGATGCTCGGCTTCTTTCTTCTCGCGCTGCAAGTATTCGTGGCGCTGATTGCCTTCAAACTCGGCGCGCTGGCGGCGTTTGTCGCGTTGCCCTGGGGCGTCTTCAGCGGCACCTCGTGGGTGGCCGAGCGCCCGATCGGATGGGTGGTCGGATCGGCGGTGCGCCTCTTTGTGCTCGCCTTCGTCGCCTCGATCTCAGTGACCTTCGTCGACAGCTTGCCCGCAACGCTCACCTTGGATGAGGGCGGGGCGCTCAACGTCATGCTCTTTGGCCTGACCGTGATGGCGCTTGCCTGGTTTGCGCCCAATCTCGCCACCGAAGTCGTGCAGGGCCAGCCGCATCTCTCCGGCGCCGACGCGATGCGTGCGGGTCAAGGAGCGGCTGTGCGCGCCGTCGGCGCCACGGCGCTCGCCGGCTGGGGCGCCGTGAAGGGCGCTGGCGCTCTCATGGCAGGCGGCCGCGCACTGGCAGGCGGCGCGCGCCGGCTTGGACGCAGCGCCGGGCGAGGTGGCGGCGGTGGCCGCGCGCAGCCGCAGGCGCCGATCAATTATGCGGGCATGCGTGCGCGCCCGGCGCCGCCCGCAGGTAGTGGAGGCAAGTCATGAGCTTTCCGTTCAGAGCGCCCGTGAAGAATTTCGCGCCAGAGCCCGCGGAGACCCCTTACCGGCGCGCGCAGGCCGAATGGGACGCGCGCATGGGCAGTGCGGTGCTCTCGGCGCGGAGCTGGCGGCGCATCGCGTTCGCCGCACTAGCGGCGACGGCGCTCGCGATTGTTGGCGCCACTGCGATCGCGCTGCAGCAGCGCACCTATGTTCACGTCGTCGAGGTCGACCCGCAGGGCCAGGTTTTGAGCGTACGCGCAGCCGAACGCCAATGGACGCCAAATGAGGCGCAAACGGCCTATCATATCGGCCGCTTTGTGCGCCTTGTGCGGTCATTGCCAACCGATGGCGTGGTGCTGCGCGAGAACTGGCTCGAAGCCTATAGATTTCTGACGCCACGGGCCGCGGCGCAATTGACCGAAATCGCGCGGCAGGACGATCCGTTCCTTTCACTCGGGCGCGTCGGGCGCACGGTCTATATTCGCTCGATCATCGCGCGCTCGGACAATTCCTATGAAGTGAGCTGGATCGAGCGCAGTACCAATGGCTTAGGCTCAAACGCTGGCGAGGCTTTTAGCGGCGTGTTCACGGTGACGACGCGGCCGCCGCGCAATGCCGACGACATTGCGGTCAATCCGCTCGGTCTCTTGATCTCCGATTTCTCATGGAGCCGGGTGCGATGAGAGCTTTTGTCTTCGCGAGCGTCTGCGGCGCTCAAGTTCTGTGCGGCGTTCCAGCGTTCGCGCAGGAGAATGCAACCGCGGACCAAAGCATCCCGCGCTGCCGTCCATTGATTCCGGCGCAACCTTCCGCGCAGGAGCGCAGGGCGCGCGGGTCGGGACAGACCTGGATCGACGCGAATGGCGCCGCGCGGCAGCGGCCAGAGCGCGACGGCTTCGACGCGGCGCGTTACATCTACACCTATGCGCCGGGCGCAATCTTTGAACTCTACGCCAATCCCAATTTCATCTCGACCATCCTTCTGGAGGAGGGCGAGACGCTGACCAACGTCGCGGCCGGCGACACGTCGCGATGGCAGGTAAGCGAAGCCAGCGCCGAAGGTTTGAACGGCTTTCGCACCATCCTCTTGGTCAAACCGGCCGCGGCTGGTCTGCGCACGAACATCGTCTTGGTTACAGACCGGCGTACCTATCTCGTGGAGGCGGTCGCCCATGCGGGCGAGGCATATTCCGCCGAGATCGCATGGTGCTACGAACGCGGCGTCGAGCAGATGTCTCATAGCCAAGTCGGCGTCCTTAATTTCGACTATCGCGTGCGAGTCGTGCGCGGCGCCCGACCGGCGTGGACGCCATTGCGCGTGTTCGATGATGGTCGACGCACCTGGATCGAGTTTGCCGAAGCGACGCAAGCAAGCGAACTGCCGCCGCTTTTCGTGATCACGGGTGAGGGCGCTGAACTCGTCAATTATCGCATCGATGGCCGCCATTACGTGGTCGATCGTGTGTTCGATCGCGCGGAGCT
>Ga0182745_1004283_pt1 | contig 11911 bp, 9 predicted proteins | sample eDN3rd30CKraftBY_FD_128523 | JGI IMG/M metagenome (GOLD analysis project Ga0182745, IMG submission 128523) | Enriched backyard soil microbial communities from Emeryville, California, USA - eDNA 3rd pass 30_C Kraft BY (version 2) (version 2) | ecosystem: Environmental > Terrestrial > Soil >... | reverse complement strand
GTGATCGAACCACCGAAGAAGAACGACCATGCACGCAACCAACTGAGCAACGTGCGTGAGTTGCTTGGCCAGGCCGTAGGTCTGTGCGACAGGCTGGTGGTCTCCACCGAGCCTTTGGCCGACGCCTTATCGGATTTTCACCACGATATTCAGGTGGTGCCCAATATGTTGGCAGCATCGTTGTGGGCGGGGCTTACCAGTGAGCGCCAAACCAGTGCGAGAGCAAGAGTGGGCTGGGCAGGCGGCACGAGTCATAGAGGTGACCTGGAGTTGATGTTGGGCGTGGTCCAGGCCCTGGCTGACGAGGTCGATTGGGTGTTCTTCGGGATGTGTCCGCCGATGCTCCGCCCTTACGTGAAAGAGTTTCATGACTCTGTGTCGATGGCAGCTTATCCGCAAAAACTGGCCAGCCTCAACCTTGATCTAGCGTTGGCGCCGCTTGAGCAGAACCTGTTCAACGACTGCAAGAGTAATTTGCGTTTGTTGGAATACGGCGTGTGTGGCTATCCGGTGATTTGCACGGATACCAAGGCTTATGCAGGGTACTTGCCGTGCACGCGGGTCAAAGATAACAGTATCGAGCAATGGCTGCAGGCGATCAGAGCCCACCTGGCGGACCCGCAGGCAAGTTATCGCCAGGGGGATGAACTGCGCGAGGCGGTGCTGCGTGACTATGTATTGACGCCGGGGCATATACAGCATTGGGCGAACGCCTGGTTGGCAGACTGAATGTGACAACCCGGCATAGCCGGGACACAAATCAATATTTTCAAGAGGGCACCATGGCCGAAATTGCAACTCAACCGTGTAGTGAGGTGACCGTTGTTCTGCTGGGGCAGGGGCAGGACGATCATCGTGCTCGTGCACAGCATTACTACCGACAGGCAGGTATTCCTTGCCTGGCCATGCAGCCGTTGTTGCAGAACGATACTGGTGAAGTGTACCGCGAGCAATTGGCGCAAACGCTGCGTCAGGTCAGCACAGATTTCGTGGTGCTTGCGCTGGATACCGACTTTGTAATGGCCCAAGCGCTGCACCAGGCGGTGGCACGCTTGAATGTCGTGCCGCAGGCCGTAGCCGCCCAAGGTCATGCGTTGGGCTTTGCTGTGGGCAACGCCCAGGTGATGTATCACCTGCTCGGTGCTGCGGCCCCGGCGCTGGAGGGAGAGGGGGCGCTTGCGCGCTTGCGCCAATATGGCCAGGCTGGGCGCCAGGCTTGGCGGGCAGTTATTAGGTTGTCTGCGTTGCAGGACGCTTTGTCGGCAGCGCCCGGAGGGGGGGATTTCGCAGCCTTCCGCTTGGGCTTGTCCTATGCGATTTTGGCTCTGGGAGAGGTCGTTCAACTGGAGCAGACCGATGTGCTTTGTGGTTACGAGCCCGTAGACGTCTCTCCGGTACTGCGTGACGAGCATTTGAACCTGACGTTGCGCAACTTGCGTCAGTGGGACAGCGAACACTTAGCGCTTTGCTCAAGTGATGCAGGGTTTGCAGTGCTCAATCGTTTTGTTCGGGGCACCTATGACCAAGGAGCCGCTCCACTGTTGTTCATCTCCACCTGGAATAGTGTGCTCGATGATCCGCAACGGCTGTTCGAGCCGCGTCAGTACGTCGAGATGCCGTACTACAATAGTGCCGTATTTGCCCAGCTGACGGCGGTGGAGTTCCTTTGTCACGCTTGGCCAGCGGGCGCGGCGCAGCACCGGGCCTTGGAAGGTTGCTGGGTACGCACCGGCGACTTGCTCAAAGAGCACCCTGACGACAATGCTCAGACGTTGCAGTTGCGTTATTGGCAAGCCCTGACGTTGAGCTTGTTCGATCCACATGTCTGCCAGAAGCTGCTGGATACGCTCACCGCTGAGGATGATAACGATAGTGCCAAGGAACTGCGTGACTGGCTTGCTCGTCTCGCTCAGGTTCCCGGTATCGAACACCAGTCACGCCTAAACAATACCGCTTCGGGCCAGGTATTGGCTGCCTTGCGTGCTGCGACTCCAGATGCTGCCGCGCGCCAGCAGGTGCAGCAGTACCTGGCCCGGCGTGAGAAGCAGCAGATTGCCTTCGTGGTGCTGGACCTGGAGAACGACGACCAGGCGCTGCAAGCTACCTTTGACAGTTTGCTGGCCAGTGGTATCCGTGATTTCAAGCTGCTGGTGCTCAAGCAGGGCAAGCCCCCTGTGATCACTACCGCTCGAGATACCCTGCACTTCGTGCAGGTCAATGAGGGTAACTGGTTGGGCTATCTGAATCAGGCCTTGCGCCAGTTGCCGAGCGAATGGCTATTGTTACTGCAGGCTGGTGATGAGTTGCTCGCGGGCGGTTTGCTGCACCTTCTGACTGAACTAGTCGATTCGCCTGCCTGCCAGGCTATTTGCGCCAACGAAGTGCAGCGCGATGACGAGGGGCGCTTGCATGCGGTGGTTCGTCCAGGCGCGGACCTGAATTTGTTGCGTAGCCAGCCTGGGCTGATGTCGGGTCATTGGCTGGTGCGTCGACAGGCGGTGCTCGACCTGGGGGGTTATAGCGAAACTCATCGTCAGGTGTTGGAGTTCGACCTATTGCTGCGACTCGTCGAAGCTCAAGGCCTGGCTAGCTTGGCGCATCTGGACGACTTCCTGGTCATCGGCAAGCAAGCTGCTCCGGCTCTGGGCGAGGAAGCCTTGAACGCGCTCAATCGGCACCTCACTCAGTTGGGCTATCGCGCCCAGCTCAGGGGTGAGCAGGAGACTGGGCTAACGATCGAATTTCGCCATACGGCAACCCCGCTGGTCAGCATTCTAGTGGCAAGTACAGGTGACCACGCACGGCTTGAGGCGTGCCTGACCAGCTTGCTGCAGCGTACGCGTTATCCGCGATATGAAGTGCTAGTGGTCTGTGGCGATCATGAGATCGAGGCGATGCGTCACATCGGTGGGCGCGTGCAACTGCTGCTTGGCGAGCGTGGTGCCTCGTCCAGTGTGTGGTTGAACCAGGCCGCCAGCCAGGCGCGGGGCGAGTATCTGGTGCTATTGTCGGCGCACTGCCAGGTGATCACTCCAGCATGGCTGGAAGCAATGCTCAATGAGGCGCAACGCCCAGAGGTAGGCGTCACGGGTGCGTCGCTCCAGACAAGCGACGGGGCCTTCGCTCATGCTGGTTATGCCTTGCTTGATGGGCCGGAAATCGCGCAGCCATGGATGGGGGGCTCTGTCGAGGCGCGGCGTCAGACCCGCTGGCCGCAGGCTGTGCGCAGTTGCCTGGCGGTTTCCGGTGACTGCCTGATGGTGCGCAAGGATGTGTTCGAGCATTGTGGTGGTTTGCAGCTCGAAGAGGGGGCCGATATCGACCTGTGCCTGGCCGCCGCGAGCACTGGGCAGTTGGTGGTCTGGACACCGCGGGCGCAATTGCAGGTCAGCGCGGTCTGCGCTCAGAGTGCAAACCTGGTGCAAGTGCTGCAGGGGCGCTGGCCTTTGGCTTTTGCCGGGAAGGGCGACTCGATGCCGACGTTGGCTTGGTTGAGTCAAATTCAGTAACACGTATATCGAGCGCCCCTCGCGTGGCGCTCGATTTCACGGGCGCTGAACATGTCATGGTGGGCATCTCCCCTCCAGTATTCCGAGAAGGCGTGGGCAAAGTCAGGGCACTCGGGCTTGATGACTGGAGGCCGTTGGATCGCTCAATCGATTGCATCTCACAGTGGGTCCGTGGGGTCTGCCGACCAAGCTACGGAGCTTATTACCCATTGAACGCAAAAAATGCATTCCATGCTTAACGATGTGACGCATAGGTCATAAAATGCATCTCCACTGTAATGTGTACCTGTGGGCGGGCGAGAAGTCAGCGCCGGGAACCTACCTAATTTGATGCGCCCTTGAGCTTCCAAGGGTGAACCTAGTCGCTTTTATGATCGGGAAGCCATGATGATTGGCATAAAAAACATAGCGAGTTACGTACCTGTCGAAGGCGTGGACAACTATGCCCAAGGTGCGAAATTCGGCAAGGATCAAGCATTCATTCTCGGCAAGATCGGTGCGACCTTCCTGCCGCGCAAGGAGGCCATCCAGGAAACCTCCGACCTGTGTGTCGAAGCTGCCAATGCACTGTTCGCCAGCAATCCATCCCTGGACCCGGCGTCCATCGATGCGTTGATCGTCGTCACTCAGAACGGCGACGCGGAAGGGTTACCGCATACGGCGGCTGTCGTTCAGCAGAAACTCGGCCTGCCGAACCATATTGCCGCGTTCGATATTTCCCTGGGCTGTTCTGGGTATGTGTATGGCATTTATGCCCTGAAGGGGTTCATGGAGGCCGCAGGTCTGAAAAACGGCTTGCTGATCACGGCTGACCCATATTCGAAAATCGTTGATCCCGAAGACCGCAATACCACCATGCTGTTCGGCGATGCCGCTACTGCGACCTGGATGGGCGATGGAGCGGCCTGGCAACTGGGTAAGTCGCTGTTCGGCAGTGATGGTGCCGGGGCCGAGCACTTGCGGACCACAGACGGTAAGTTCTTCATGAATGGGCGGCAAGTGTACAACTTTGCACTGGTCAAGGTACCTGCGCACCTGCAGCAGTTGCTTGATGCCTGTGGGTTGCAGCCTGAAGACATTGATCTTTACTGTCTGCATCAGGGCAGTGCGGCTATCGTTGATGCAGTCTCTCTGCGATTCAATGAAGGAAAGCAGCGGGAGAAGTTCGTTAAAGATATGGTCGAGACTGGAAATACTGTGTCGTCGAGCATTCCTTTGTTGCTAGAGAAGCATGTGCTTGGTTCGTCGCATCAGCGGGTAGTCCTGAGCGGATTTGGAGTGGGCCTATCCTGGGGGTCGGCAATCATTCACCGCTTGGGTTGACTAACTGTTCAGCACGAACGCCGCAGCCACTTGCGGCGTTTTTGGTACGCCAGCGTAACCCGTTTGGCCATGGTGGCTGAGCGGGTGTCTGCGCATCTGAAGGAAGCTCAAGGCTGTAGTGTTCGCCGAGGCATTTGTAGCGCCAGCTCGCGATGTGTCGCGCGGGCGGCGCTCGATCTCGTAGGCGCTACAAATGCCTCGGCGAACAACTCCCGGTCCAACAACGCCCCGACTTCGTTGGGATGGCAGGATGCCAGTAATTTTTTTTGCAAAACGCCCTAAAGCAAACCGCCGTGGCGACGATAAACATTACGAAGGTTCTCTAGGCCACGCCCCCGGCGAATTGCCAAGGCCGGAAGCCGTAGTACCCAATCCAACGAGGAATTCGTCATGGCTTTGACCGTTAACACTAATGTCGCCTCTCTGAACGTTCAGAAGAACCTGAACCGTGCTACCGACGCACTGAGCACTTCGATGACCCGTCTGTCCTCGGGCCTGAAAATCAACAGCGCCAAAGACGACGCTGCTGGCCTGCAGATCGCTACCCGCATGAATTCGCAGATCCGTGGCCAGACCATGGCGATCAAGAACGCCAACGATGGTATCTCCATCGCTCAGACTGCTGAAGGCGCGATGCAAGAGCAGAGCAACATTCTGCAGCGCATGCGTGAACTGGCCGTTCAGTCCCGAAACGACTCTAACAGCAAGGATGATCGTGACGCTCTGGACAAAGAGTTCCAAGATATGCTCTTGGAAATCGATCGTATCGCCGGCAGTACTCAGCTGAACGGTAAAAACCTGCTGGATGGCACCGCAGGTAATATGACCTTCCAAGTTGGTTCCAATGATGGTAGCAACAACCAGATCGTCATCAGCCTGAGTTCGGCCATGAGCACCGCTAGCGGTGGTGCGCTGACCGCTCTGTCGGGTAAAACCATCGCGGGTGCTACCAGCTCCGCTGCGCAGAGCAACTTCAGCGCAGCCATCTCGGCTATCGACGCTGCTCTGCAGGCCATCAACACCACCCGTGCGGATCTGGGTGCCAAGCAGAACCGTTTGACCAGCACCATCAACAACCTGCAGAACGTCAACGAGAACGCCTCGGCCGCTCTTGGTCGCGTACAAGACACCGACTTCGCTGCTGAAACTGCCCAGCTGACCAAGCAGCAGACCCTGCAGCAGGCTTCGACCTCGGTTCTGGCCCAGGCCAACCAACTGCCGTCGGCAGTACTGAAGCTGCTGGGCTAATCTGCCTGGTTGCTGGCGGGGGAGTGCACATGTGGCGCTTCCCCGCCTTTTCATTAAGAGGTGGTGGGCATGGACATGAATGCCAAGCTGAACCTGACTTACCCGGTCGCGCGTCCGGTCGAGCAGGTTACCGAAAAGGCGGTTACCCGGACGGTTGAAGCTGCAATACCCCATGAAGACGACAATAAGGACTCGCTGGCGGCGAAGGACGCCGACAAGGTCAAGAGTGCCGTCTCTGAAATCGAAAAATTTTTGAAAGCGTCACAGCGTAATCTGGAGTTCTCCACGGACGAAGAATCCGGCAAGATCGTGGTCAAAGTCATCGCCAGCGCCAGTGGTGAGTTGATTCGCCAACTGCCCTCGGAAGAGGCATTGCGAATTGCCCGCAACCTGAGTGATGCCAACAATGTTCTGTTCGACGCCAAGGTTTGACTGGCGACGAGTACAAATGAAGTAAAGCATGTCGGTCCCGCAGGAGTGGGCTGACGGTTAACGAGAGGGAGAACAGCATGGCAAGCCCAATCGCCTCCAGTACTGGCCTAGGGTCCGGTCTGGACATCGGTTCGATCGTCAAGGTCCTGGTTCAGTCCGATACTGCCGCCAAGCAGGCGCAGATCACCCGGCAGACCAGTAACAACAGTGCGATGATCTCCGGCATCGGCTCGCTGCGTAGTGCCCTCACGGCCTTCCAGGCCGCCATGACCAAGCTCAACGACAGGACCGCGCCATCGTTCAATGCCTATGCGGCTACTTCGGCCAATGACAAGGTCGTTAAGGTTACTTCGGGCAATACCGCGGTCGCCGGTAGTTACGACATTCAAGTGACAAAGCTGGCAACAGGCTCGAAGGTGGCCAGTCAGGCGTTTTCCGAAGGTGCCTCCAAAGCGATCGCCGCGGGAACCCTGACGATCGGGCAAGGCGACCCAGCGAACGGCGGCAAGGCCTACACGATCGAGGTCGGTGCTGGCGCAACGCTGCAGAGTGTGCGCGATCAGATCAACAAAGAAATGAGTGCTAACGGCATTTCTGCCAACATTGTTACGGGTGACGGTGGTGCCCGCTTGGTATTGACGTCCTCTACTACTGGCCTGGGTAGTGATCTCTCTCTGAAAGGGGACGCTGGACAGTCTGAGTTGGATATTGAATATGGCGTGTCGATGGCGGATAGCGGCACCGGCGCTGGCTATATCACTGATCCTGCCCGGGACGCAGAGCTGACGATCGATGGTCTGAAGGTCACCAGTGCCACCAATACCATCAAGGATGCAATCAGTGGTTTGAGTCTGGAGCTGGTCAGCGAGAGCACGGCAGCAACCAAAGTCACTGTAGCGGCCAACAACGATGGCCTGAAGACCTCTATCCAAAGTTTTGTCGATGCCTACAACACGCTGCAGAAGGCTATTACGTCGCTGACCTCGACCAGTCGTGATTCTGATGACAACTTGGTGCTGGGTCCGCTGACCAACGACCCTACCACCCGCTCGCTGTTGGGCGATATTCGCAAGGTGCTTTCCGAAGTAGGGGCAGGCGATCAGCTGACCACCCTGAGCCAGTTGGGTATCAATACACAAAAAGACGGTACTCTGGAGTTCAATAGCACCAAGTTCACCGCGGCGATGAACGACAAGAAGCTGGGTGCGGAAGTGCAGGAGTTGTTCACCGGCACGAATGGCATTTTCGAGCGTATGAACAAAGCCATTAGCCCCTACAATGCCACTGATGGTAGTTTGGCTAGCCGCAATAGCGCATTGGACAAGGTCGCCAAGAATTTGAGTGAGCAGCAGGCTGCCCTTGATCGGCGTACCGAATCTCTGACCGAGTCCCTCACCAGGAAATACGTAGCCCTGGACACCGCCTTGGGCAAGATGAAAGCCCAAGCCGACCAGGTCACGTCGATCTTCGAAGCGATCAACGCCCAGGCCAAGAAGTCCTGATTAGTTGAAACTGCCAAAAGCCCGGCGGCATCCACTGGATGCCCCGGGCTTTTGCTTTATCCCTAAAGTTTTTTGACGTGCAGGCGATACACAGGGTATACGCAACCTTTTCCGCAGCAACGAGGTAGATCCATGAACCCGATGTTGGCCCTTCGGCAATACCAGAAAGTCAATGGTGTGGCGCAGACATCCGAAGCCAGTCCGCACCGCTTGGTGCAAATGCTCATGCAGGGCGGCCTGGATCGCCTGGCGCAGGCCAAGGGGGCGATCGCGCGCAATGACATCGCCCAGAAGGGTATCCTCATCGGCAAGGCCATCGATATCATCGGCGGTCTGCGCGAAGGCCTGGATCTGGAAAACCATGCCGATACTCTGGCCGATCTGGACAACCTGTACATCTACATGAGTCGTCGCTTGATCGAGGCGAACGCGAAGAGCGACCCGGAGATCATCGATGAAGTGGCGCGCCTGCTGATCACCGTGAAGGAAGGCTGGGACGCCATTGGCGACCCGGCGAGCGCATCCTGAGCCAGGAGGATGACATGAGCGAGGTAATCACCCGAATCGAGCAGACTCGAGAGTTACTACTGTCAGCACTGGCCGATCGCAACTGGGAAGCGGTGGGGGAGCTGGACCTGGAATGCCGCTTGCGCATCGGTGACATGCTGACCGAGGCCGAAGGCAACGAGGCTGATGTGCGGGCGAGCCTGGAGCAATTGCTGGAGGTCTACCGCCAACTAATCGCGGTTGCAAGTGGCGAGCGTCAATCCTTGGTCGATGAAATGACGAAAATCCGTCAGGCGAAAAATGCCGCGAAGGTATACCATCTGTTCTCATGACCACGGATGTTGCAAAAAACCATGCGCCATTAATTTGACTAAATGGTGTTTTTTGACTTAACTAGTGGCTGTTTTCGAATTTCTGACGTCCGAACACTGACCGTTTCAGTCGGAATGATGTCGAGCACGCCCACGAGGCGCCGATATGACTAGGGAAGTTGCTATTGCATGTGGCGTGAAACCAAGATTCTGCTGATCGACGACGACAGCGCGCGCCGCCGCGACCTAGCGGTGGTGCTGAACTTTCTCGGCGAAGAAAACCTCGCTTGCTCCAGCCAGGACTGGCAGCAAATGGTCGAGCCATTGTCTTCGAGTCGCGAAGTGCTGTGCGTGCTCATCGGTGCCGTGAACGCTCCGGGCAACCTCCTTGGGCTCGTTAAGACAGTGGCTGGGTGGGATGAGTTCCTTCCGATGCTGCTTTTAGGTGAAATTTCTTCTGCGGAGTTCCCGGAAGACCTTCGCCGCCGGGTGCTCTCCAACTTGGAAGTGCCGCCAAGCTACAGTCAGTTGCTGGATTCGCTGCACCGTGCCCAGGTCTACCGCGAAATGTACGACCAGGCGCGCGAGCGCGGGCGCCAGCGCGAGCCCAACCTGTTTCGCAGCTTGGTCGGCACCAGCCGTGCCATCCAGCACGTGCGGCAGATGATGCAGCAGGTGGCTGATACCGACGCCAGCGTGCTGATCCTGGGTGAGTCCGGCACTGGCAAGGAAGTGGTGGCGCGCAACCTGCACTACCATTCCAAGCGCCGCGAAGCGCCGTTCGTGCCGGTGAATTGCGGCGCGATCCCGGCCGAGCTGCTGGAAAGCGAACTGTTCGGCCACGAGAAGGGCGCCTTCACCGGTGCTATCACCAGCCGTGCTGGGCGTTTCGAGCTGGCCAACGGCGGTACCCTGTTCCTCGATGAAATCGGCGACATGCCGCTGCCGATGCAGGTCAAGCTGCTGCGCGTGCTGCAGGAGCGTACCTTCGAGCGCGTGGGCAGCAACAAGACCCAGAGCATCGACGTGCGCATCATCGCTGCGACCCACAAGAACCTCGAGACCATGATCGAGGAAGGCACGTTCCGCGAAGACCTGTACTACCGCCTGAACGTATTCCCCATCGAGATGGCGCCGCTGCGTGAGCGGGTGGAAGACATTCCGCTGCTGATGAACGAGCTGATCTCGCGCATGGAGCACGAGAAGCGTGGTTCCATCCGCTTCAACTCTGCTTCGATCATGTCGCTGTGCCGCCATGGCTGGCCGGGCAACGTGCGCGAGCTGGCCAACCTGGTCGAGCGCATGGCGATCATGCACCCGTATGGGGTGATTGGCGTGTCCGAGTTGCCGAAGAAATTCCGCTACGTCGATGACGAAGACGAACAGATGGTCGACAGCCTGCGTAGTGACCTGGAAGAGCGTGTGGCGATCAATGGTCATACGCCGAACTTCAGCAACCACGCCATGCTGCCGCCCGAAGGTCTGGACCTGAAGGACTACCTTGGTAGCCTGGAGCAGGGCTTGATCCAGCAGGCGCTGGACGATGCCAATGGTATCGTTGCGCGCGCGGCTGAACGTTTGCGTATTCGCCGTACCACCCTGGTGGAGAAAATGCGCAAGTACGGCATGAGCCGGCAGGGCAGCGAGGACCAGGCGGAGGATTGACGCCTGGTGGTCGCCTGTACCGGCCTTTTCGCGGGTAAGCCCGCTCCCACAGGTACACCGAACACTCAAGCCTTGTGCCTGGCCTGTGGGGGCGGGTTTACCCGCGAAGAGGCCGGCACAGGCAGTCCGTTCCCCCAATTACTGAACAGGCTCGAATTCAACGCTGATCTTGTGGGGGGCGGGCTTGCCCGCGAACGGGCCGAACCACGTGCTGAAAACAATGCCCTGGAACAAAATCGATTCTGCAGAAGAGCCTTAATAAAGCAGGCATGCGTTTTGCTTTGTCCAGCATAAAGGGCCAGGGGCCAGTTTTTTGTCGCCCCTCCGACCAATGCGGACGAACAGCACAATGAAAGCAGTCATTCTGGCCGGTGGGCTGGGCACGCGCATCAGCGAAGAATCCCATCTGCGACCCAAGCCGATGATCGAGATAGGCGGCAAGCCGATCATCTGGCACATCATGAAGATCTACTCGCACTACGGTATCAACGACTTCGTCATTTGCCTGGGCTACAAGGGCTATGTGATCAAGGAGTACTTCGCCAACTACTTCCTGCACATGTCGGACGTAACCTTCGACATGGCGGAAAACCGAATGGATATCCACAATCGCCACGCCGAGCCGTGGCGGGTGACGCTGGTGGACACTGGGGAAAACACCTCCACCGGTGGCCGCTTGAAGCGTGTCCGCGATTACGTTGGCAATGAAACCTTCTGCCTGACGTACGGCGACGGTGTGTCCGACGTCGATATTCCGCGCCTGATCGAATTCCACCGCCAGCACGGCAAGATGGCCACGGTTACCGCCGTACAGCCGCCGGGCCGTTATGGTGCGCTGGACGTGCAGGGCGAACAGGTTCGCGGCTTTCAGGAAAAGCCGGCGGGCGACGGTGGCTGGATCAATGGTGGCTTCTTCGTGCTCGAGCCGGCTGTGCTCGAATACATCGAAGGCGATGCCACTACCTGGGAAGACGAGCCCATGCGTCGTCTGGCCGAGGACGGCCAGCTCATGAGCCACCTGCATCGTGGTTTCTGGCAACCGATGGATACTCTGCGTGATCGTACGCTGCTCGAGGCACACTGGAAAAACGGCGAAGCAGCATGGCAGCTATGGCGCTGAACCCGGCATCCTGGGCAGGGCGTCGAGTTCTGCTGACTGGGCATACCGGCTTCAAGGGCGGCTGGCTGGCCGTATGGTTACGCCAGCTTGGCGCTGAGCTGCGCGGCTTCGCCTTGCCTGCCGCGACCACGCCATCGCTGTGGCAGGTTGCTGAGCTGCAACAGCAGATTCCCGGCGATTTCGCCGATATCCGTGATGCCTCGGCCCTGACCCGTGCCTTGCAGGATTTCCAGCCCGAGCTGGTGCTGCATCTGGCGGCTCAGCCGCTGGTGCGCGAATCCTACCGTGCGCCAG
>Ga0182745_1004278_pt1 | contig 11919 bp, 12 predicted proteins | sample eDN3rd30CKraftBY_FD_128523 | JGI IMG/M metagenome (GOLD analysis project Ga0182745, IMG submission 128523) | Enriched backyard soil microbial communities from Emeryville, California, USA - eDNA 3rd pass 30_C Kraft BY (version 2) (version 2) | ecosystem: Environmental > Terrestrial > Soil >... | reverse complement strand
CTTTTTGCACGTTAAATCACAATGCCTTGAAGGAGAAGTGGTTGCAACACGTAATGGTGTCTACTCCGCATCAACGGAAATTCAAGACTTACGACGATTGACGAAAAAAGCTGTCTGGCTTGGGAACACACTCGACACCAAGCTCCAGCTTGGCCACTGAACGTTTGGTTTTCTTCTCTCAAAAAAAGGAGAGAGTTGTGAGTCAGGTTGTCTTTAATACGAATCACGAAGCAGAGCTTCTGGGCGAGTGCGTTCCCAAGCCGGAGCTTGGGAACGAAGAACAGCGACTTCATTCCGCTAAAGTGTTACAAAATTGGAAATTCGAAAAGGTGAGTTTCCGATGATTTGAATTTCTGCTTTTGAATTTGTTTCGAATTTCGCCTTTTCGAATTTTGAATTTCCTGACAAGCTCTCCGCTCATGAAACGCACGATTCCACTTCTGATCACCGCGTTGAGTGGTTTCATTCTCATTGTGGCCACGTTCATTCCCGCCTGGCAGGACGCCGGGGAAGAAGTGACGATCTGGTTTGATATTCTGGCCGCCATTGCGTTCGTCCTCGGCGGCGGAAATCTGCTGCATCTGCATCTGAAGAAAATGAGTGATCAGGAACCGGGCTGGGGATATTCCGCGATCACCCTCGTCTCGTTTCTGGCGATGCTGGCGTTCGGGATGCTGAAACTCGGATCGACACCGGAACCGGGGATGGAAGCCTTTGGGCAATCCGCTGTACTGCTGCCGTTATCGAGTCTGCCAGAGTTCCGTATCCCCGGGGAACTTCCCCAGCGAGCCGATGGTCAGAATGTGCGTCCTTCCGTGCGGCATCAGCTTCGGGCAGAAAACGGAGAACTCATCTTTCAGGGTTGGATGACGCCGCAGCAGGCGGAGGATCTGGCTGATTATCTCGATCTTCAGGACTGGAAGTGTCTGGCCCAACGACTCTTTGAAGCGGCTCAACCTCCTGAAGACCTGAAAGGTCGGGTGCGGTACAGTGCCGATCAACGAAAACTCTTCTTCACCGGACGAATGACAGAAGAGGACCGGAGCACACTCAAACAGACCCTGTCGCAGACCTCCGAGAACGCCGTTGCTGTCGACACACTTTTCGATCTGGCAACGCGGTCCACAACGCACAGAGTCAGAAACATCCCGGAAGGGTTTGCGATTCCGGTTCCTCAACAGGAGGTTGTGAGTCGTGAAGGAGACGACTTACAGATCATCGGACCAATGCCGGTGCCGCTACGGGATTCAATCGTGCGGACCTGGTCCAATCCAGTGATGTCTCGACCACTTAATGCTGAGTCGCGAGCCTTACTCTTAAACGGAATCCAACAGCATGGCCCGTTGTCCGAAACACAGTTGACAGCGTTCAACAACTTCTTTGATGCCGATCGGATGCCGAAACAACTGGTCGCCGTGATCAACATCGCCGGTACTCTTGCTCCTCAGCCCCGAACGGCCTGCGAGATTCTGGAATCACTCAACGCCGGAGAGGAAGAACCGGCAACCACGACTCCCGCTCCTCCACCACAAGTTCTGAATGAAGCTCAACAGAACGCCATCACAGAGTACGTGAACTCCTCCTCAATGCTGCCTGCGGAACTGACCGCCAATCTCACGACTGCCGGAACAGTCACACCGGGGCAGTTGAACGCCATTTCCAGATTCTTCGACCAGCAACCGACTCTCGCCGATCAGCGACGCGCGCTCTGTTTCCGGTTGCTGGAAGAAGGCTCACTCAAGAAGGAGCAGATCGATTTTCTGCTCGACCCGATCCGTCAGCAGTTTCAATGGGAGCAGTCGGTGGGGGAACTGTTTATCGCCTCGCAACAGGTGAAATATCCCTGGTCGGGAAGCTATACCGCACAGGGAACACCGTTCTGGTGGCTCTATGAATATGTGCTGCAACCGTTGATGACGACCACGTTTGCCCTGCTGGCGTTCTACGTCGCCTCGGCGGCCTACCGGGCGTTTCGTGCGAAGAATCTGGAAGCGGTACTGCTGCTGGGAACCGCATTTCTGATTCTGATCGGGCGAACTTCGGCCGGACCGGCACTGACGTACTGGCTTCCGGAAAATCTGGCGTTTCTGAAGATGGAGAACCTGATGGTCTACATCATGTCGATCTTCAACACGGCCGGAAACAGGGCGATCATGATCGGAATCGCGCTCGGCACCATCGCCACCAGCCTGCGGGTTTTACTCGGAGTCGACCGCTCCTATCTGGGTTCCGGCGACTAGAGCGTATCCAGAAATAATCTTGCCGGGTTGTCCGGAATGGAATGTCTGATTCGTGTGCCACTGCTCTGTGAGCAGTGCAAACGTCAGAACAGCTTTCTTTTGTCCAACGTCTTTCTGTGGTCAACATGTTTTCACATTCGCCACTGCTCGCAGAGCAGTGGCACACAAGACCGACTTTTCCTGGATTGTGTGATCGTCCAGATGATTTGTGGATGACGCTCTAGACGTGTCTGTCTGATCGATCGGTGCCCGTACTCATTGTTCGTTGCTTGCGAAAGCGGCTTTCAACGGTAAAGAATCTTCACCGTTGAAAACGCAAAAGGGATCTCACAGCTCTCGACGCCGTTGCTTACAGAAGCACTCGACTCACGCAGCGGCTGTATCCCGTTCCTGTTCTGGACTAGGGTAATCGAAACGTTCGTAGAACGCACGACACCGTTCGTAAACTTCTTGCTGCCAGTGTGGATCCTGATCGAAGCGATTTTTCTGGTAGCTTTTGTGACCAACCAGTTTTTCTTCCAGTTTCGGACGGGCTTGCTCGAAATCAGGAAGATTCAGTTCCCGATAAATCCGCTCCATCTCATGCATCGGATTCTGGACCAACGTCTCATATTTGACTTCCGTCAAATTTCCTTCAGGGATCAGATGCCGGTCCCGTTCGTAGACATCGAATGCTTCATTAAACGTACTGATGACGCTTTCTTCCGCATCCGGATGGTAGGCGTCTCCCAGTGTGTTTTGTTCGATCATGGTTGATCGAAGATGCAGCGCTGAGTTGAACACGTCAAACGGGTGACGGGAGATGTGAATGAACTTCGCATCCGGAAACAGTCTCAGAATCGCCCGAATCCGGTAGGTATGCGCCGGCGATTTCATCACCAGCGGCTTGGCCTCACGGACCGTGAGCTTCTTCATGAAATGAGTGACCGTCTCTTCCCATAATTCACGATCGCTTTGAGAAAGATCTTCAATCCGGAACGAACGGGTCCATTCCTGCTGATCAAACGGTCGCAACGGCAGTGTATAAGGAGAGACCAGACACATTGCACAAATGGCGAAGTCGTCTTCCTGGGGAATCTTCCAGTGAACTTCCACGTTGTCCATCGGGCGGGATTTCGGAACCATCCACCCGGTCAGAGCCGTGAATGTTTTCTCCGTACACAAAAAGTGCCAGGGGAAAACGGCCTGATATAAGGTCGGGTAGTTGAACCGTTTGTCGGCCGTGACCAGATTGTGCAGCAGTGTTGTTCCACTGCGCCAATAACCGAGGATGAACACCGGCGGCCCGGCCAGTTTTGTTTCCCGAATTTTCCTGGCATAGAACAGATTTTCTACGGCAGCCCAAAAGGAATTGTAGAGCCCCCAACTGGGCATCAGTCCCAGGCGAATGAACCGGGACCAGCGCAAACTGGGTTTCAATGCGAAGAGCTTGCCCATCGTCGACAGCTTCATTCCGTGATACAGAATGAGTTGTCCCTGGGATGATTTTTTGGGTTTATCCTCTTTGCCGGATTGAGAAGCCATTCACCTGTTCCCGTAATCTAATCGTTGCCCTGGTTCCGAATCAGTATTTCCGAGTGCCGCGAACAAACCTCATCAGGCCAAATTGAAAACCTGTTGAAATGGCTTGAGATGGGTTTTGTCTGAGGTTCCTGAAATGCAAACTGAACAGGCTTCAGATCACAGAAATGGAGACGTGGCTTCCCCGAAAGACATCTCCGATTCTTTCCGAAACCCTTCGGACATATTGCGTATTAACGCAGACTAAACCCGAACTGGCAACTCAAATTCCCAAATCTTTAGGAGAAACGAGCATCCCCGGCATGAACAGCCGCAGATGGGTGTTGATCCTGTTGCATAATCAATCAAGGATCGCGTCATCGGGTGACGCACAGGTTGTCCCGGTGAATCACCTCTTCATAGGCGACCCCTCCCAGACTGGCCACGATTTCGTCTGATCGATGCCGGGAGATTGTGGTGACGGTCGTCGCGTCATAGTTGGTCAGTCCTCTGGCAAACTCACGACCATCCGGATCAATCAGCGAGACCAGTTCCCCTTTTTCGAAACTTCCTTCCACTTTAGCCACTCCGATGGGAAGCAGGGATTTGCCGTTATGTTCGACCGCACGAACGGCTCCGGGATCAAGATGCAGCTTGCCCCGTGGAGTGATTGTGAACCCGATCCAGCGTTTCCAGGCCGGAATCAGGTTTCCTTTGGCGGTGAATAAAGTTCCGACATCCTCTCCAGCCAGAATCCGGCTGATGATCTGCGGTTCTTTTCCATTGGCGATGATCACGCATTCACCGACCGCCGTGGCCATCCGGACCGCTTCCAGCTTGGTGAACATGCCGCCGGTTCCCCGGGAACTTTTGACATTTTGTGCCAACCCCAGCAAGGCGTCGTCCCAGTGATCGACCAGTGGAATTCGCTTGGATTGCGGGTCTTCCGGGTGACCGTCGTAAAGTCCATCAATCACAGAAAGGATGATCAGCAGGGGATTCTGCAGAAGATTCGCGACCATTGCGGCGAGCCGGTCGTTGTCGCCAAACTTGATCTCCCGCACACTGACGGTGTCGTTCTCATTGATAATCGGGACGACGCCGTATTCAAATAACGTGTGGATCGTATTCCGAACGTTCAGATAACGGTCACGATGTCGGAAGTCGTTGGCCGTGAGAAGCACCTGTGCGGCGTGATAGCCGTATTTCTTGAAGGCGTCATCGTAGGTGCGAATGAGATGGGCCTGACCGGTCGCGGCGGCCGCCTGAAGATGCGGGAGATCTTTCGGGCGTCCAGAGAGTCCGAGTAATCCAATTCCGGCCCCAACGGCTCCACTGGAGACCAATACGACACGTCGTCCTGCCTGTCGAATCAGGTGAATCTGTTCGGCCAGACCGGAAATCCGGTCGGTGTCGAGCCGGTCATCGTCCCGGGAAAGGACATTCGTCCCCAGTTTAATGACAACAGTTTGAGCGGAAGTGACAACCTCCTGTCGAACGAGATCACGCATACCAGTAACACTATATTCTGAAATTTCAGTATGGAACGATCGGGAGTATATTCTGCAATTCGAAATGAGTCATCAGCGAACGGAAATTCCCCTGATCTCCCATGTTCCTTTTCTTTCTGCGGCACACTTGACGCGGATCGCATCACATCCGACTCTGTGCATCAATGATGGTTAACATGTCGTCGAGTTCCAGTTGAATCAAACATTAGAGATCCGCCATGGCTGAATACTTTCCGAACATCCCCAAGATTCAGTACGAAGGCCCTAACAGCAAGAATGACCTGGCTTTCCGGCATTACAACCCGGAAGAAGTGATCGAAGGTCAGACGATGCGGGACCTGTTCCGGTTCTCGGTCGCTTACTGGCATACCTTTCGGGGGACCGGTTCCGATCCATTCGGAGCCCCCACGCTCTCACGTCCCTGGGACGATGGCTCCAATTCCGTTGAGAACGCCTTGAAACGGGTCGACGTCGCATTTGAATTCATCACCAAACTGGGAGCTGAGTTCTATTGCTTCCACGATCGGGATGTCTCTCCGGAAGGGGAGACTCTTAAGGAAAGCAACGCCAATTTCGACAGGATTGCGGCCAAACTGAAAGAGAAGCAACAGGAAACCGGAGTGAAGCTGCTCTGGGGAACCGCGAACCTGTTCAGTCATCCCCGCTATCTTCACGGGGCGGCCACCAGTCCGAATGCGGACGTTTTCGCTTATGCCGCTGCGCAGGTGAAAAAGGCCATTGAGGTCACGCATGAACTGGACGGTTCTGCGTACATCTTCTGGGGAGGACGCGAGGGATATACCAACCAGTACAATACCGATATGGATCGGGAGTTGGACCATCTCGCCCGATTCATGCATCTCGCACACGATCACGCCAAAGCAATCGGCTTCAAAGGGCAGTTCATGTTTGAACCGAAGCCTAAAGAGCCGACGAAACATCAATATGATTTCGATGCGGCAGCCTGCCTGAACTTCATCGGTCGCCATGGACTCGACGGCATTGTCAAACTGAATCTGGAAGCGAATCACGCGACTTTGGCCGGGCATACGTTCATGCATGAACTGGAGTACGCCCGCATCCACAATGCACTCGGCTCGATCGACGCCAACTTCGGCGACCTGCTGCTCGGGTGGGATACCGACCAGTTCCCGACCGACTTGTATCTCACCACTCAGGTGATGCTCGTCATCCTCGAACAGGGAGGACTCGCTCCCGGCGGAACCAATTTCGACGCCAAAGTCCGACGCGAAAGTCTGGACCCGGTCGATCTGTTTCATGCTCACATCGGGGGAATGGACGCTTTTGCCCGGGGAGCCAAAATCGCCGCCGCGATTCGCAAAGATGGTATCCTGAAAGAATTCGTTGCCGATCGGTATTCCTCTTACGATTCCGGAATCGGCAAAGAGGTGGAATCCGGCAAAGCGTCATTCGCCGATCTGGAGCGTTACATGCTGGAAAAAGGGGAAGCGACGCCCAATACCAGCGGTCGACAGGAATGGATCGAGAACGTCATCAACCGTTATCTGTGAGGGTCTGCAAACAAGGTGAGTTGAGTTTCAGAAAATTCAAAATTCGAAGCACGAAATTCGAAACAAATTCAAAATCAGAAATTCAAAACGCGGAAATCGATCACGTCGAAAAATCACTCCGCTTCGAATTTTTGATTTTGAATTTTCTGAACTCCTCATATTGTTCTTTCGGCGTGTTGAACGCACCGCGCATGAAAAAACCCCACTCATCGAGACAAGTGGGGCGGTTCTTGGTGCTTTCAGGCCCGAGCCTTTTCAAAATCTCTGATGCTCTTTCTTCTTGCCGTTCTCAGCGGATGTGAGGCGAACAAGCGGAAATTGACACCCGACGTTCCGAAATGACAGGATCACGCGCCCGAAGCCTTGCTCAGATCAAAGATCAAGCAGGGCGAACAACCGATGCGCGAGCCCCTTTAGGGCCAACTTCTGATTCAAACTCAACGTCTTGACCCTCATAAAGGGCTTCAAACGTTGTGTCTTTCAGTGCGGACACATGGAAGAACAAATCCTTAGCGCCATTGCTTCCGGAAATGAACCCGAAACCCTTGTCCGCAACCAATTTTTTAATGGTACCGCGCTGCATAGCAGCCATCCCTCACTCAAAATATAACGAAACACCAAGAGATTCGCCCCTGGCACCGCATCCGCATCCCGGACATCCAACCGCGAAAACGCCAGCAACTTCCTACGAAGATGCCAACGTTCGAAGATCGAATCACCACGACCACCGACTCCACGATGACAAACACAATCGGTATTAAAACTGAAACTGTCAGTCTGGGAGAATAATGCGAATTGCCCGCATTGAGATGGTGGAGAAAGGATACAGACGGCAACGATTCTGGTTGTCAATTCCGCAAAAGCGTCAGATCAAACAGAAAGTTTACCAAAAGGATCTCAACGTAGACGGAACTCTAACAAATCCCCAATCCACCGACCACCGTAAGATGAAGAAATATTGATCCTTTCGGCCGGAGGAGGTGCCATGCAGGCGTCAGACTCTTCCGGAGCGGCAAATTCTGCCACTTCGGGGTTTGTTCGTAAGCGATTCATATATGGTCCGAGAGACAGGACTTTGGCTTTATCGACGGTAGTTTGGGAGGGAGGTTCCTCTCCGGGAAGACGAGGCTCGCCGATTGTGTCGATTTTTTCGATTCTACTGAAGAATTGTGGCAGGGCGCTCCGATATCCAGTCAGGAGCGGAACAGATTTCCCTTTCCGTTCTCTCACTGGTCCCTCATCGGAAAAGATGGGGATGAAGTCAGCTAGTTCCTTCGATTTTTTAGACGCGAGCATTGGCATGAACCTCCAACGAACCTCCGCGAATTCGGTCGCTTTACTGTTGGCCAGCCTGTTCGTCGTGGGAGGACTATGCGGATGCCAGACGAATATTGGCGGCCAGACCTTGCCGTCGGCGTATTATCTGAAAGATGACGTTCAATACTTCCCCGCCGGACCGGATTACCTGCTGCCGCAAACGGTCAAGGCTCATGAAGATTTTCGGGCCAGCCAGCTCAGTAATGCAGAAGACCTGAACCAGAATTAAACCGGTTCAGTTGAGCCAGCATCGACATCGCACTGGCCGCGCGCCGCCTCACGAAATCGTGCGTTCCATTCTCCCCTGAGCCGTCCCTTACGGGTGTGTCGCGCGGGGATGCGACAGAGCAAACTCCTCTCGCCCAATTGTCTAAACCGGGGCGAAGATTCTACACTGTATCGACACGGAAAATTTCCGTTGGAATTTCCAGATGTCAGGCAGAATCAGGAGTGACCAGATGAATCAGACCATCAAAACACTGGGCTTTGTGGTTGTGGCCGCGGTGTCCATTGTGGTCGCAGCAGGCACGTATTACGCCAATCGCCCCGTCGATCTGGACGACTTTTCCGATGTCGGGGAGAAATTCTATCCGGCATTCGAAGACCCGAACGTTGCGACCGGTCTGCAGGTTGCCGCTTATCAGGACGAAACCGGGAAGACCGAGCTTTTCAAAGTGGATGTCAAAGACGGCTTGTGGCGCATTCCGTCGCATCATGATTATCCCGCTGATGCCCAGGATCGTCTGGCGAAGACCGCCGCGTCCATGGTGGGAGTCATCCGTTTGGCATTGGAGGAACGATCTCAAGCGGCTCACAAACGTTACGGCGTGGTGGATCCTCTTGATAAAGATGCCGGAACTGATGGACGTGGTGATCGCCTGACTCTGTATAAGGGGGGGGATGTTCTGGTCGACTTCATCGTCGGTCACAAGATCGCAAACTCGGAAAATCTCTATTACGTCCGTCGCGCGGATGAAACCCGGGTCTACACCGCAGACCTCGGGCGGTTTGACGTCTCTACGAAGTTTTCCGACTGGATCAAGCAGGACGTTCTGGAAATCAATCGAAACGACGTCAAAGACATTATCGTTGGTCGTTATCACGTGGATGAGGTACAGGGACGCGTAGTGCAACAGGGGAAAATCACCCTTTCCCGTGAATCCAATGAATCGGACTGGCAACTGACCGGACTGAAAACGGAAGCAGAAAAGCTGAAGGCCAATGAAGTCAACTCCTTACTGTCCTCACTGGATGATCTGAAAATCGCCGGAGTACGCGCTAAGCCTGCGGGGCTGAGTGCAGGACTGAAGGGGGAAAGCGAATCCATCTCCATCGATCCGCTTGTCCAGCGCGATATGGCAGAAAAAGGAGTTTTCATCAGCGGACGTGGGGAGTTTGTATACAATGAAGGTAAGGTCAATGTCGGATTGAATAACGGCGTGATCTACGAACTTGGTTTCGGTGAAGAATTCTCCGGAAATGATCTCGACATTGAAATCGGGAAACAGCCGAGCCCGACCGAAGAAGCCGAAAAAATCGCTAAGGAAGTCGAAAAGAAAGAAGACGATTCCGACGCAGCCTCTAATAATGAAGAGAAGGCGGACGATGGTTTGACGAAAAGCCGTTACCTCTTTGTAACCGCTTACTTCGACAAAGCCCTGCTGGGACCGGAACCGACCGCACCAGTCAAGCCGGAAGCTCCTGCTGAGAAAAAAGAAGAGAAGAAAGAGGACTCCAAAGAATCAGAAGAGAAACCGAAGGCGGAAGGGGAAAAGCCTGAGCCTGAAGCCAAACCAGCGGATCCTCAAGCCGAATACAAGAAGGCTCTTGATGAGTACACCCTGCAAAAGGAAGTGTACGAGATCAAGAAGAAGGAATTTGAAGGGAAAATCGCCGCCGGAGAAAAACGGGTGGCGGAACTCAACCGTCGTTTTGCCGACTGGTATTATGTCATCCCTGAAGAAACTTTTGCGAAGTTGAAACTGAAGCGGGAAGATCTGGTTGAAGAGATCAAAACGGAAGACAAGCCGGAAGCTGATCAACCAGAACAAACCCCGGAAAAACCTGCGCCCCAGATGAAGGCACCTGCCGAAGAAAAATCAGAGGCCGGTGCGAACAAAACCGAAGAGAAGAAGTCGGACGAGAAATCCGAAGACAAAAAACCTGAGCCAGCCAAACCGGAAATGGAAAAGCCAGAGGCTTCCAAGCCGGAAAGCATGACAGAAGAGCCGGCGAAATCTGAATCGGAAAAGAAAGAACCAGCAACTTCGGAACCGGTCAAAGAAGAGCCCAAAACACCGGAACCAGAGAAAGCTCCAGAGCCTGCCGCCGAGACTCCAGAATAGTGGACCTTAAAACCTGATTCCCTTCGCGACCTTTGTGTCTTGGCGGTGAAGAAATTTTTACCGCAAAGACGCAAAGGTCGCGAAGAATCCTTGTTGATTTCTTCAGAATTCGACGGTTTCAGATGGTTTGAAAGGTTTGATTCGCAGCACGAATACCGTTTTTGAGTGAAGCTGATGGGTCTCGAAACGTCCCGGCCTCCGATTCCCGCTGCTGGAAAGCGTCCGCCTCCGGTGCCGCGGACTCCCTCCACCGAGACAGTCGACACTTCCGATTCCGACTCGTCTGGTTTTGATCTCAACTCCTATTGGGTTCGCTCCTGGGAATCCTTAAATGGAGAAGCCGGAGCGGGGTATCTGCTCTCGGCTGTCATTCATCTGGTTCTGCTCGGAGCTTTGGCAATCCCTGTCATTCGGGAGATGCAGAAGCCGGAAATGGTGGTCACCATCATCACCGGTGACGATATGAAATCGGATCAGGGAATCATTGGGGATTCCCTGAACACCGGATTAGACCTGGCACTTCCGGAACCTTCCCCGGGAACCGACATGGGAGCTCCCGATCTGGTGCAGATGAGTCCCGGGACGCTCTCTTCGATGGACGTGAACCCTGAAAATTTTGAAGGGTTGAAGTCATCTCCCGGAGGTGCGGCGGCCAGCAATATCGGTGCTGGTGGAGGTAAAAAAGGAACTGGAGGGGCCGGGACTTCCATCCGCGTGGCCGAACCGACGAACGCGATCAGGGCAGGCAGTTTTTCAGTCTGGCCCTGGCCCATTATCGGGAAGGATGTGAAAGGGAAGATCGAGCATGCCGAACCCGGTTCGTCTCCCAAAGTGTTTCAGGATTACCACATTGTCATTCGATTTCGGGTCCCTGATGACCGCAAGCGGATCCCCCTGAATGACTTCAGTGGTCAGGTGGTCGGCACCGACAAGTATTTCCAGAAAATTCCCCAGGATGCGTGGTACTTCAACGCCAATGGCGAACTGGTGCGAGCCCGGACGGGGCAGTCCATTCCCGTTTTTGACGGTGTTGCCGAGTTGCTGATTCGCGTCCCTCCCGCCAGCAGAGCGCTGGTCCGCGACACCATTACGGTGGCTTCCAGAACTCTCAAAGAAGAACAGACCATTGAACTGGTCTTCGTGGCCCCCGGCGACCCCGGAGTCGAGGCTCCCAAAATGGATGAGAACCCTTAGAACGCCTAACAAAACCCTGTTGACGCAGGTGTTATGATGTGAGGAGAAAATCCAGGGCGATCAAGGAGGAATAGCATCATGGCCGAGCCATTGGTTTGTGATGAGTTGTGGGAAATTGTCGAACCGCTGATTCCCAAGCATGTCCCCAGCCCCAAAGGGGGGACGTCCCCGTCTGGACGACCGGCAGGCATTGACGGGAATCCTGTTCGTGCTCAAAAGCGGCATTCCTTGGGAAATGTTGCCTTATGAAATGGGCTGTGGCAGTGGAATGTCGTGCTGG